>JAAUXY010060148.1_pt1 | contig 13399 bp, 15 predicted proteins | sample 7278121 | NCBI WGS metagenome assembly JAAUXY01 (sample SAMN14350117, study PRJNA611818) | marine sediment metagenome | isolation source: surface marine sediment (1.8m) | place: French Polynesia: Moorea | collected 2018-08 | reverse complement strand
CGGCGGTGGTGGCTGCAGCGGCACGTTCCGCGACGAGTTCAACACTGTGAGTTACAGTGGCAGCGACGGCACCGAGAACTGGGCGGGTCCGTGGAGCGAGATCAACGAAAACGGAAACGTTACAGGTGGTGACTCGAGGGTCGACGACAACGATAGTGAGTATCATCTGCAGGTCCGCGACAATGACGGTGGCGGTGAAGGAGTGGAGCGTGAGGCGGACTTGTCGGCCTACACCACCGCGGTCTTGAAGTTCGACTACCGGCGCGACGGCTTCGACAACAGCGACGACTATGTGACCGTCTTTGTATCGAAAAATGGCGGTAGCTCTTGGGAGGACTTCGAAAAGATCTCGGGGCCGGGAACAGACTCCAGCTACGTGTCCTGGGAGCACGATATCAGCGAGCAGATCGGCACCAATACTGTAATCCGTTTCCTGACTTCGGAGAAACTTGGCAGCAGCGACGAACTCTACATCGACAACGTCGAGATCACAGTATCGGGCTGCGCCCCCTGAAATTGGGACATTCGTAATTTCCACGTAATTGGGACATTCGTAATTTCCGAGACCAACGCAGAAAAACGCTGATTTCGCGGTTCTCCGTGTGATGCGAGACTCGGGCAATGTCACGAACGGCCCGAGCGTCAAAGGGAGGTATCTGTTACCACGTCGTCAATCGTGGCAATCGTCGGGCAACTGTTTTTCACGACGATGATGACTACAGGTACTTCGTAAACCTGATGCAGAAGTCCTGTGAGAAGTTGCCGATGAGAATTTTGGCGTGGTGTCTGATGCCAAACCATTTCCATTTCGTATTGTGGCCTCATGAGGACGGTGACCTCGGGAATTGGGTGCATCGCCTGCTGACAGGGCACGTCGGGCGGTATCACACCAAGCGAGGTAGCTCCGGCCGCGTCTGGCAAGGCAGGTATAAATCTTTCCCCATCCAACAAGATCGGCACCTTCTAACGGTCCTTAGATACGTGGAGAGAAATCCTCTGCGGGCAAATCTCGTCGACACAGCCGGTAACTGGCGATGGTCCAGTGCTTCAACAATGCTCGGCGCTCCGGGTCGTGATCTACTTTCCGAATCGCCTGTCCCAAAACCGGATCACTGGCGGCGCCTGGTTGACGATCCGCAAAATCAGGCGGAAGTCGAAGCGCTGAGGCTCTGCGGCCGCAAGGGAACACCGTACGGAAGCGGTCCGTGGACTCACAATACCGCGGCAGAATTGGGTCTGGAAGCGTCGCTCCGATCCGTAGGCAGGCCGCCACGTCAAATCTGTCGCTGAAAGGTGGCCAAAATTGGGACATTCGTAATTTGTGAGAAATGTCGAATGTCCCAATTACCTGGAAATTACGAATGTCCCAATTTTTTGGGAAAAGTGGCCGGAAATTAAAGATTTAGGTGCTTCTGCCGCTTACCTAGAGGATAGCTGTCAAATCCTCGAGGGTTTCTCACAGACATGAGCGCGCTTGCCAAAGCCGTGGACTTTTTCCGTCCCAATTCCGGTATGCAGAGGATCGGGCCGATCGGTGTGGACTTCGCGCTCGAGTCGCTGCAACTCGTGCAACTCGAGTCGATCGCCGGCGAGTCCCCTATCGTGTACGCGCGCGCAACCGTGGCTTACGACGGACCCCGGCACGAGGTCCTGGACAACCCGAAACAATTCGCCGAAACGATCAGAAAAGGCCTCGCGGCCGATGAATTCCATGGCCGTCGCGCCGTTATGGCGGTCCCGACCGGCCTGTTCCGAACGCTCTCGATCAACTACCAGACGGGCCCCGAGCACGACGATGCCGCCACGATACTGCGCATCATGCAGCATCGTCTCGATGGCGATATCTCCGACTTCGTCCTCGACTACCTGCCGGTCCGGAATCGTTCCAAGAGCGACGAAAAACTCGCGCTGGTCGCCGTCAGCGAGCGTGAGCCGATCATCAGCCTGCTCGAGTCCTCGCGGAAGGCAAAGCTCGAGGTGGATGCACTGGAGATCGGCCCCGTCGCCATCAGCCGGCTCGTAAGCGCCCTCTCGGTCGCTGCCGAACAGCGCAACGTGCTGGTCATCAACTCGGGCAGGCAAGCGAGCTACCTGACCCTCATTTCAGGCGAAGACCTTCTGTTCGACCAGCAGGTCAGCTTCGGAGAAAACGAACTGATTCAACAACTCGCCGAAACGCTCGACATGGACGACGACATGGCACGAGATCTCGTCTTGCGTACCGGCGTGCAGCCGTCGGACAGGCTCGAGCCCGGCTCGATCGACGATGCCGGGCTTGTCCGCACGATGTCGCAGATCGTCAAACCGCAGTTCATGCGCCTCGTCGACGAAATCAAGCGTGTATGTCTCTACGCCGCGGCGGAAACGCGCGGCGGCGCGGTGTCCCAGGTGTACTTGCTCGGCAGCATCGCCAGATGGCAGGGCTCCGACGGCCTGCTCGCGTCGATGATCGACGTCGATATCGCGAAGATCCCGGATCCGCTCGCGCCGTTCGCGAAAGTCAGTGACGCAACCATCATCCGCGCACCCGTTTCGGCGCCGGAGATCGCGGTGGCCACGGGCCTCGCACTGCGGGGGGTGCACGGTAATGAATGAGATCGACCTGATACCGGGCGATTACCGACTGTGGCTTAAGCAGCGCAGCCTGCTCAAGTCGTACGCCATCCTGTTTGCGATCGTTATCGGTGTCGTCATGCTTGGCGCCGAGGTGCTCGGGCGAATGACGAAGCAGGTGCACGCCGAGATCGCCCAGCTGCGTGCGGACAATGCGATCACCCAGCAACAGGAGTTCCAGCTCGAGACGCTCAAGTCCCAGCTTGCCGAATACGAACGGCAGTGGTCGCTGCTGCGCGGACTGCGAGCAGCGGCTGCGCTCGAAGACGTTTTCAAGATCGTCGACGAAGCGCTGGTTGCAGGGGATCTCTGGTTCATCGAATGGAGTTTCCGGCGCGCTGGCATCATTGTCGACGGCGAGCAGCGCGGGATTGAAACCGGCTACTTCATTGTCGTTCCAGCGGACGGCAGTACCGGTCACGGCGACTTCGTCGTCGAGACGCACATGTCGATCCACGGCCAGGCAAAGGACCACCAGGCTTTGTCGCGATTCGTGCGCGCACTCTACAAGCAGCACCTGATCGCGGACGTCAGCGTGCAAAAAACCTCACGAACGGATTTCGCACGCAGCAGCGTGGTCGACTTCGACCTGACCGTCGTACTCAACAGTTCGGTGAAGGGCGGCTGATGCAGGAACTTCTCAGGAAAATCAGCCTGAACGAACTGCGCCTGATCGTGATCGGGCTCGGCGCAATCGTCATCGTCACGCTCGTCATGGGGTCCGTCATGCCGCGCACGAAGGCGCTGAAATCGGCGTCCGAAACGGTCGGCACGCTTCGTTCCGCTGCCATCGACGGTACCGAACTCGATCGCCACCTGCAGGAAGAGGCGCAGAAGATCGAGGACCTCCGGTTCCGGCTGTATGGCGATATGGCGAATCTGCCGGTCAAGCAGGTCGAGGCCTACATCATCGGCCGGCTGCAGGAAATCTCCTGGGGCACCAGCGTCGACCTCGTCAGCGTGCAGCCTGCTGCCGGCGAACGGGTTCAGATATTCCAGGAAACGCTGTTCAACGTAGAGGCAGTAGGTCACTACGAGAATCTCTACGAGTGGCTCTGGGAGGTTCGCAACGAACTCGGCTACGTCGTCGTCAACGAGTACAAGCTGAGACGCAAGGATGACGAGGATGAAGAACCGCTGCTGATGGCTGAGCTCAGCCTCGCTTCCTACAGGGCCGTCGAATGAGGATCGAATGCCGCATAGCCACGGTACTGCTGATGTCGCTGGCGGCATCGATTGCGTTCGGAGACGATGCGCCGGATCTGCAGCACAACCCGTTCTCGCGGCCGCCATCGAAAATCGTTGCTGAAGTCGAAGTTGCCGGCAAACCGCGCGTTGCAGGCGAAATTGTGCTGACCGCAACGATGGTAACGGCGGGGAAGGGTATGGCCCATGTCAACGGCCAGGTCCTGAGGCCGGGCGACGAGATTTACGGCAGGCGATTGCTGCGCGTCTACGAGGACCGCGTGGTGTTCCTGGACAACGGAAAGGAGGCGACGATCTACGTCAGATCGTCGCAAGACGAAGTCGATGAAGAGAAATCCCCACGCAGGCAGCGGCAATAGTATGCGGTTCCGGCTGACCATCCTGGCATTGCTCCTGTGGATGTACGCCCCGGGCGCCCAGGCCGTAGAGCATCGCATCAGCATGACGATGAAGGATGCGGATCTTGCCGACGTCATGGACATGATCTCTCGTGAGCAGCGCGTGAACGTATTCGTGTCCACGGATACCGTCGAAACCGTGTCGTTCAGCCTGTACGACATGCTCCTGCCCGAAGCGATTCGCGCCATCGCCAACGCGGCCGGCATGGCCGTCGAGGTGCACGAAGGCAACTACTTCATCGTCGATCGTGACGAAGCCGGCAAATACGCGCCGGACTCGCTGACGATGGTCAAGAGCTACCACCTCGAATACGTCAGCGTAGAAGAGATGGAAGCGCTGTTGCAGCCGTACCTGTCCGAGTACGGCGAGATTACGATCTTCGAGGACCGCAACCTGTTCCTCGTCGAGGATACGCCGGGCTTCCTGCGTCGCGTTTCGGCACTCGTAGCGCAGATCGACAAAGCGCCAACGCAGATCCTGATCGAGGCCCGCATTCTCGAGATCACGCTGACCGACGACGATTCGTTCGGGCTCGACTGGTCGAACGCGTTCAGCGGCGCCGGCGGCAGCGGTAACTTCGGGACGCAGGGCCTGAACACTCCGACCGATCCCGGGTTCTTCTTCGACTTTGCGGACGAGAATTTCACGGCAACCCTCAATGCGCTGACATCCCAGGGCCGCGTCCGAACCTTGTCGACACCGAAGCTGCTCGCGACCGAGAACGCGGAGTCTTCCGTTATCATCGGCGATCGCCGCGGCTATTCGGTGACCACGACAATCAACCAGGTCACGACCGAGAGCATCGAGTTCCTCGAATCAGGCGTCATCCTCAAGGTAACGCCGATCGTCGACGAGGATGGGTTCGTCATGATGGACATCCATCCCGAAGTCAGCACGGGCGTTATCGACCCCCTGACCGGCATACCGTCGCAGACCACGACAGAAGTTACGACGCGAATGATCGTTCCCGATGGACAGACGATCTTCGTCGGCGGCCTCATCAAGCACCGCATCGACGAGAGCAAGTCCGGTATCCCTGTCATCAGTCGCGTGCCCGGGGTCGGACGGCTGTTCTCGAACCGCACGTTGACGACGACCAACACGGAAACGATCGTGCTCATCACGCCGACGGTGGTTCGGTCCGCCGAGGCAACGATTGACGCCGATACCGTCGACAAGATCGACCGCATCGAGCTCGACCAGGGCAACAAGATCAGGGACCTCGACGACGAGATGGACGGCTTTTTCGGAGCAGAACTCGCTCAGTAGCCAGCGACCAGGAACTGTGTAAACCTTCGCCGTATGTACGCTAGTGGCGAAATCCGCTGGTTCTTCGACGGGCCGCTGCCCGATGACGTTCGCGCGTGGTTCGAATCCCGCGGACTCGGCATCAGCGAGCCACGACGCACCGACGAGTACCTCGTACTCCCGGGCTGCACGACGACAGGCGTCAAGCTCCGTGAAGGCCGTTTCGAGATCAAGGCGCTGACGCGCTCGCCGGTCCCTGCCAGCTATTCGAATCGCGTCAGCGGGCTCAAGGACGCCTGGATCAAGTGGTCGCGCAAGACCGAAGATGAGCGGCTGCTGCGTAACGTACTCGTCAGTAACGGGGACCCCTGGATATCGGTCAGCAAAGAACGAAACCTGCGCCTTTTTTCGCTCGAGAGCGGGAGACCAGAGGAATTGCCGCCTTGATCGCGCGTTCTCGCCAAAGGCTGCCAGGCTGAACTCGGCTCTATCGCGCTCGAAGGCGATCGCCTTGCCTGGAGCCTGTCTTTCGAAGCGTTCGGCAAGCCGGACGAGGTGCTGGAACTCGTCGATCCGGTCGTCGAGCTGTTCGCCGCCGATCCGCCGCCAGTCGATCTTCGGCAGGAGCAGTCGATGTCCTACCCCGTGTGGCTGGCGCTCAGTCGATAGAGACGAGTTTCATCGGCACGCTGACGGGATCGTCGCCAATCGCTACCGCGGCATCCTTGAACTTCGGTGGCCCGAACCGGCCTTTGGCCTCATTGCTGACCGCGGTCGGCTCCCTGGGTATGCCGATGAAATTGGATTTCATCTTTCCGTTATCGTCGAGGTCGTGGTAGACGTGAAACGCGTACCGGCCTGGTGGCAGCCGGACTTCGAAGGTCGCAGATTCGCCCTCGACGACCAACGAGTCGGTCATCATAGGTTTCTTGAGCCAGCCCTTCTTGCTGTCGAAGATCGTCAGGACCAGCTTGCCCTGCGTTGCAGAGACGCCCGAGACGTTGACCGTGACGTCTGCATCTGCGGCTGCGATCGAGGTACAAGCGAACGTCACTGACAGCAGCGCTAACCGTTTCAATCCGTATTTCATGGGTTCTCCGTTACTGGCCGCTGACGCGCCCGAGCCGTTCCACTTCCTGCGCATCGAGCAAGCGTATCGTCTGGTTGCCCTCGATGGCAATGTAGCCGTCGGCTTTCAGCCTGCGCATCGCACGGCTAACGGTCTCCATCGTCAGGCCGAGGTAGTCGGCAATATCCTGACGCGTCATCGGCAGTTCGATCGTCGTGTCGTCCGGGCCGACCCTGCGATTGCGTATTTCGTTCAACAGGTAGCACACGCGTTCGTGCGCTTTCTTCTGGCCCAGCGCGAACACGTGATCCAGAGCATGCGAGAACACGGACCCGCCGATCCGGTTGACGTTCGCTTTGAGTCCCTGCGAGGCGTCGACGAGCCGGTTGAATTCGGCGATCGGAAACTCGCGGATTGCGGCTCGCGTCAGGCTTTGCACAGAGTATTCGAAATGGTCGTCACGAGTCATGCCCACGAAATCACCGGGGTACGAGAAGCCCAGGATCTGGCGGCGGCCTGATGCCGAGGATCGTTCGATCATGATGACGCCTTCCTCGACGACGTAGGCGCCCCGAGCTTCGGAGTACTGGTCGAACAGATAGCTGTGCGGATCCAGCACGCAAAGCGATGAGCAGCGCTCGAGCTGAGCTACCACATCGCTTTCGACTCCGCTTACGAGCCGGCCGTAGAACTTCGCCAGTGCCATGTAAGATAAGGTTAGCTGCCCTTGACCTGCGATGCACCTGTCGGTTAAGTCTTTGACGTAATATGCAAACGTTCTTTTTTCTCGTAGCAGCGCTGCATCTCGCTATGCTGCTCGCCTCGTTCCGGCTGCGTGCCGGTGCGCCCGAGTGGTTGTGGCGCCTGCTGATGTGCGGGCTGATCTTTGACAATGTCGTGATCGCGTTGGGGTCCGTTGGCGTCGGTGAAGACTGGTACCGGGTGGCGTCGTCGATGCGCTATCTCACGCATGTCATCGTCCTGCCGCCTCTCGTCGTTGCGGCGCTGTTCGTTGCAAAGCGAGCCGGAGCCGATTGGGCGCGAGGTCGCACGGCTTTCCTGATGGCCGGTATATTCGTCGTTGCGGCTATCGATGTCGGCATCGTTACCGAGATCGCGGGGCTTCAGCTGGTACCCGAGTCGTTGTACGGCCACGAGCGACTGGTCAGCGCGCACTCCTCGCCGCCGCTCGCAACGATCGCAACGAACGTCGTGATACTCGCCATAGGTGCCGCTATCTGGCGACGCGCCGGCTGGCCGACACTCTTTGGCGTGGCGCTGGCGATACTGCTGATAAACGGAGCGACGGCGACGCAGGAGTGGGGCATCCTTGCCGGCAATCTCGCAGAGGTCGTTTTTGCTTACGGCTGGTTGTTGACCTTGCGGCGCTTTCCGCGCAATGTCGCTGACCATGGACACGCTAGCTAGCCAGATCAGTCACCAGACGCTCGACCGTATCGTCGAGGACTTCAAACTCGCCGAAGTGCATGGCGAGGACGGCGGGCCGTTCCTCGAGCTGCTGGCACCCGCATTCGGCAATGCGCGTGCCGGAGAAATGCGCCTGTTCCACGGCGGCGAGAAGCTCTCGAAGGTCGTCTACACCGGCATTGCGGTCGAAGCGATCGGGCTGGATTCGCACATGCTGTTTGCGTTCACCAAGCGAGACTCCCTGGTACCGACCTTTACGCTCGATTCGGTGTACACGAAGATGCCGGCCGACATGGACCCGAACTTTCCGGATGGCGGTGACATGTACTCGTTTCACCTCGACCTCGTGCCGCGCTGCGATCTCGGCGTCAACGAGGCGTACATGCGGCGCTGTTATGAGTCGCTGACCGAAACGCAGGCCGCTGTCCTTGGCGCGAAAGGCGTTCACGCCGCGCAGCTGTCACCGAAACAACGGGCCATCATGTCGCCGTGGATGCTCGCACAGCGCACCACGACGGAGGCTTACGAGCAGTACGTCTTTGCGGCCGCAGAGACGTATCTCGCGCACTGGCTTGCGCTCGTCGACGACGGTCTCGCCGATATTGCCGGCGGTATCCAGGGCGAGGCAGGTGCGACTCGCGACATCCAGAACCGGCAGCTGATTTTCAGCCGCGAGATCGACCCGGTGTGGGACAAGATCGACACGATGCTCGGCAAAGAGGTTTCAGACTTCATGATCTCGGTGCTCCGCAACCAGCAAGTCGAGGCACGCGCCGAGATCTGATACTAGGTGCTGTACTGGCCGGTCATTTCCAGGACGGCTTCGGACAGATCGTCGATCTGCTGCTCGATCGAGCCGATCAGCGCATCGATGTCGGTATGCCGATCCTTCTTGTAGGCGATGCCATGCGTCTCGACTTCCAGCCAGTAAGCCGCCGTCGCCTCGTTCCTGCTAGTGATGCACTCCATGAGACGTCGACGTATCTCGTCCAGGTCGCCCATGCGGGAGCCGGCGAGTAAGACGGCGAACTTGTCCTCGGCGACGCGTCCTACGGTGTCCGAATCCCTGAAACTCGCGAGCAACAAGTGCGTTAGCTCGATGAGCGCACGATCGGCTTCGACGGTGCCGCGGCTGGCCTCGATCTCGGCGAAGTTCGTAAGGTGAAAGATCATCAGCGACGCCGGCATGCCCGTGCGATCGCACATGGCCAGAAGGTGTTCCGCGACGGTGCAAAAGCCTGAACGATTCGAGATGCCGGTTATCGGGTCCTCGCGCATCATCGCCGCGACGATGAATTCTTCCTCGACCATGGTGCCGAGTTCCTTCAGCAGGGAGCGTTCCTCGGTCGTCATTTGCCGAGGTTCGCGATCGATGATGCAGAGCGTCCCGACCTTGCTGCCATCCGGCGCATTCAACGGGTACCCCGCGTAGAAGCGAATGCCGGGATCGTTCTCGACGAGCGGGTTGTCGGCAAATCGCTCGTCATTGAACGTGTCCTCGACGACCATGATCTTGTCTTCGAGAATTGCGTGGCCGCAAAACGAGACATCCCGAGGCGTCTCCCCGGCGTCAAGGCCCTGGCGTGACTTGAACCACTGGCGATCCGCGTCGACAAGGCTGACCAGCGCGATCGGCGTGCCGAAGACCTGCTTCGCAAGCCGGGTTATGCGGTCAAAGCGCTCTTCCGGATCGGTGTCCAGGATTTTGAGCTTGCGCAGGGTTTCCAGGCGCAGCAGCTCGTCGACCGGGGCTGGCGGTGTAATCATGGCTCCGTGAACCTCGACTCTGGTTGCTCTCGAGGTTATCGGCCGTAATTGACATAACTTTAGGGCGATTCCGGCACCGGGTCCGGCCATTGCGGCACCCGAACCGAGCGAAAAACGAGCAGTCCCCAGATGCACACCACCAGGTTCAGCGCGCCGAAGACGACGAACGGCGTGGATGGGCCGTACGTGTCGAACAGGATGCCGCCGCCCTTGGTGGCGATCAGGATGCCGACGGCACCGGCAACGCCGAAGAAGCCCATGATGGCGCCTCGATGACGCGGTTCGGCCTGCTGGCCCACGAGCGCCTGGCTGCTGACGAATGCGCTGATCTCCGCGATACCCATGAGGAACAGCAGGCCCTTTACCCAGTCGGCAGTCGGATCGGTCACGAAGAAGATGCTCATATAGACCGCGGCCGCAAGGCCGCTCGCGACCGGGATAGCCGCAGCCCGGCTGATGCGGTCAGCGAGTATTCCCATCAGGATCGAACCTATCAGGGCGCCGCTGACGACGGCAAGGATCGCAGGCATCACCAGGGCGAACATCGCCTCGCTCGGGGTCATGCCCTGGGTCTTCATGCCGTGCTGCACGAGCCAGAGGCCGAGGAATGCCCCGGTTACCGCGAGATCGCCGCGGGAAATGAACGCTGCTCCATAGGAGAGCGCCACGCCCGTGTCGCGAGCCGCTTTCGCGCCGTCGATGAGGATGCGCGTGATGGACTCGCGCGCATGCGCGGCTATCTGTGTCGATTTCGGCGCGAGCCCGAACAGCGCCACGAGTGTCGCCGAAATACCGAGCGCGGCCGCGATGCCGAACGTCAACTGTTGCGCAGCGGCCTCGCCGTATCCGTCCGCGACGAATTTCGCGGGCAAGCCTGCCAGCAGCGGGGGGATGAACGCGCCGAGCGTCGCGATGAAGCCCTGCACGCCATTGGCTTTGCCGCGCGTCCGGTTGGTCGAGTAATCAGCGATAACCGTGACCATCATGCCGAGCATTGCTGCACTGCCAACGGCAACAATGACGCGGTAGGCGACCAGCTCGGCAACGCTCGTGGCGTGCGGGTAGAGTCCAAAGCCGATCGACGTCGTGAACAGCCCGAAGACGTACACGCTCTTGCGGCCAACCTTGTCGGAAACTGCGCCCACGTAGCCCAACAGGACGATGAACAGTATTTCCTGCATCGCGGCGAGATTGCCCGTCAGGTTGCCCTGCTGATCGAACGGGATACCCATGATCTGCAGGACGCCGGGCTGCAGCGCCGCGAGCGAGCCCGCGTAGGCCGATGCGACCAGCACGGCATAGAAATACGCCCACAGGTGTACGCCCGTGATCTTCGGCGACAGTTCGATGCCGAGTATGCGTTTAGTCACCCGCAGCTCGCCGCATCTGTTCGCGTCCCATGCGGATATCGACCATGCGTTCGACCATGCCTGCGCCGAAAACCTGCTCTGCCAGCTTGTTCATCGGGTCACGCAGGTAGCACATGCTGCGCACGAGGTGATCGCGTGTCCGCAAACCTGCGCGCTGATCGTCCGGAACCGGAGCCGCCGCATCGAGCCAGGCGAGCCAGCGCGATACCATCTCGTCGACGTAGCGCTCCAGGACGTCGATATTCGCATCGTTGAGATCCGCCGTGAGGCTCTGGGTGACCGGGTTCGTCAGCGCGCGCATGTAGTTGCCATGACTGACCGCCCACTGAAAACTCTCGTGGCCACGCAGTTCGAGGTACCAGTCGTTGATCTCCTCTCCGTAGTAGCGGTCGAGATAGTCGACCTCGGCCATGAGATCGCGGCGTGGCGTGTAATCGGCGTAAAAGAACAGCTTCGGAACGGTCCCGAAAACGATCACCAGGTGCGGCACGTCGGTCTCCTGGCCGAGAAACGCCGTTGCGTTCATGTCGAGAATCGACGCGGTGCGATTGCCGAGCCACGAATTCACGAGCCACTCCATGCCCGGGCCGGACCACGCTTTCATCGATCCTTCCCACTCGCCGTTGGGCGAGGTGTAGTAGTCGCGATCTTTCGTGTTGTCTTCACGTTCGAGATCCGGGAAGCGCTCCGCGATGCGTTCGCGGACGCCCGAGAGGATGCTCCAGCAGCGCTCCCAGTAGCGGCTGACATCGACGTTCGGGTTTTCGGCGAGAAACTCGTCGATGGTTTTGGTATCCGAGTGATCTGCCATGGGTGACTCCTATAGTCCGAACCGTGCGAACTGGTCGGGACGTTTGACGAAACGCGACTTGAGCATCCGCCACGCAATCTTGCCGCCGGTCAGCCAGCGTATCTTGCCGCCGTTTTTGCCGAACGCGAGCATCTGCTCGACCAGGAACGGTGAGACCGTTTCGACCGTGTCGACGAGGTTGTTCATCATCGCCCGCGACTTTTGGAAGCCTTCGGAATCCGCCCTGGCTTCGCGAACGACCGCGTCGGTGATCACCATACCCGGCCGTACACGGCCGACGATGACGCCTGTGTCCCTGAGCTCTGTCGCCAATGCGCGAGTGAAATAGTCCAGGCCACGCTTGGTCGTACCGTAGATGGCGATTCCGGGGAAGTACTCTCCGTCACTGCCGCCGCCGAGAATATTGAAGATCTTGCCGCCACCCTGCGCCCGCATCCCGTTCGCCGCGACGACGCTGCCATTGATCGTGCCGAACATATTGGTCGTCAGCATGGCGTCGACCTGGTCGGCCGGTGTGTCGACGATCGACCATGTCGTGCGCGCGAGCCCGGCGTTGTTGACCCAGATGTCGACGCTCCCCAGTTCGGCGACGGCATGGTCCCAAAGCGCTTGCTGCTGATCCCGATTCGAGACGTCGCACGACCTGCCAATCGCGCGCCCGGGCGCCTCGCTCATGCCGGCCACGGCTGCGTCTATCGTGTCGGGATTCCGCCCGCTGACGACGACGTTGTGACCGCGGCGGGCGAATTCCACGGCAAGGCCCTGGCCAATGCCTTTCGAGCTGCCGGTGATGACGACGTTGCTCATGCCGTGCCGGCCTTCATGACGACGACGCGGTTGGGATCGGGGTAGCTGACCCGGTATCCGGTCGAATAAATTCGTTCTGCCGAGATCTTGCGGGCGGGCGCCTTGATCTGCTCGAGGAAACGGAGACGCGGCAGGTTGCCGGCATCGCAAATCGCATCGAACACCTGTTTGTTCGTGTAGGGCAGGTTGTCGTTGTCGCAAACGTTGAAGACGCCCGCGAGTCTTTGATCGATCACGTGCATCAGCGCGGCGACGACGTCCATGTAGTGAATGCAGTACAGCGGCGCCGCCGCGCTGAAGATGGCGTTGCCGCCCATGTACTCGTGACATAGGCGAACGCGATCCGGGTAGCTCAGGTCACCCGGCGCACCGTACATGTCGGGAAATCGCAGCACGCAGCCGCGGCGCGTGGATAGCACCTTATCCTCGGCGCGGCGGAAGTACTTCGTCGATGGCTCATCGTCGTCGCTGAGCGGCGTGTCCTCCGAGACCGGATCCGCGCCGGGCCCGCCGTCGCCGTAAACCGAAAAGGACGAGGCGAAAATCACGCGGTCGCCGGCAGCGGCGGCGCTGGCGCAGGTATCTGCGAGCACCTGCCGGTAGTGGTCTTCGCGTTCTTCGGGCGTGCGGCTCTTCTGCACGTCGGGCGAGACCGTGACTACGATGGCATCGCAGCCACTG
>JAAUXY010010355.1_pt1 | contig 13402 bp, 13 predicted proteins | sample 7278121 | NCBI WGS metagenome assembly JAAUXY01 (sample SAMN14350117, study PRJNA611818) | marine sediment metagenome | isolation source: surface marine sediment (1.8m) | place: French Polynesia: Moorea | collected 2018-08 | reverse complement strand
CTGTTCTCGATCCCCTACCTCGGGGTTCAGCTCGGCGCTTCGGGCTTCCTGTTCAGCGTTCTGACCGACGGCCTCGTCGCCAAGAACGTTGGCATGTGGATCCTGTCGCTGGTGGTGCTGATCTACGTGGCCTCGGGCGGCCTCCGTGCCGTGGCCTACGTGGACACGCTGCAATGCATCTTGCTTGCACTGGGCATCATCGTCACGGGCATCATCGCGATCAACATCGCCGGTGGCTGGGGTGCGCTCAACGCGGGCTTCGCGGAACTGGCGAAGAACCCGGAGCTGGGCAAGTGGGGCGCAACGCCTGACGGCCACAACGCCTACTTTGCGATCCCGGGGGTGATCCAATTCACCGCGGGACTTGGCAAGGAGACGCCGGTCGGCGGCCTGTGGACGGGCATCATGTGCCTGACCTACATGTTCGCGTTGATGGGCATCCAGTCGGCGCCGGCCTTCACCATGTGGGCCTTCGGCAACACCTCGCCGAAGCCCTTCGCGCCGCAGCAGGTCTGGGCGTCGTCCTTCTGCATCGGCCTGATCCTGTTCTTCTTCACCGCCTTCCAGGGCATGGGCGCGCATCTTCTGGGCGCCAACCCGCAGGTGAACGAAGCGGGCCTGGCCTTGTCGGACGCGCTCGATCAACCGCTCGGCGAGATCAGCCCGGCGGTCATTTTGGGCCGGGCGATGAAAGAAGGCGAGGTGATCGAAACCACCGGGCAGATCATCGCCACCAAGCCGGACTCGCTGGTGCCGTTCTACTTCAACCAGATCGCCGACGCGGCGCCCTGGCTGGTGGGACTGCTGGCGGTCTGCGCGCTGGCGGCGATGCAGTCGACCGGTGCGGCCTACATGTCGACCGCGGGCGGCATGCTGACGCGTGACCTCTACAAGCGTTACCTCAATCCAACGGCGAGTCACGCCACGCAGAAGCTGTTCGGGCGCTTGGGGGTCGCCTTCATCGTCATATCGGCGCTCCTTGTGGCCACCTTCTCGGCCGACGCGCTGGTGCTCCTGGGCGGCCTTGCGGTGGCCTTCGGGTTCCAGATGTGGCCGTCGCTGGCGGCGGTCTGCTGGTTCCCCTGGATCACGCGTCAGGGCGCAACCTGGGGTCTGGCGGCCGGCCTGCTGGGAGTGATCTTCACCGAGACCATCGGCCAGCAGATCACCGGCGGCGCCTTGCCGTGGGGCCGTTGGCCTTGGACGATCCACTCGGCGGGTTGGGGCATCCTCTTCAACCTGGGCGTCTGCATCATCATCTCGGCGATGACGCAAAACGAGGCCGACCGGGCACACCGGATGAAGTACCACTCGTTCCTGCGTGAGCATGCCAGCCTGTCCCCGGGCAAGAAGGGCCTGGTGCCGGTGGCCTGGATCGTCACCTTGGCCTGGCTGTTCTTCGGCATCGGTCCGGGTGCGGTGATCGGCAACACGATCTTCGGCGCGCCGGATGCGGGCGTCGAGGGCTGGACCTTCGGAATCCCCTCGATCTGGGCCTGGCAGATCCTGTTCTGGATCCTGGGCGTCTTCATGATGTGGCTCTTGGCCTACAAGATGGAGATGTCGACGGTGCCGGAGACCGAGATCGAGGCCTTGGTCGAGGACATCGGCGACGTGGTGCAGACCCCGGCCAGCCAATCCGGCTCGGGCGGCACCGCCTGATCGCAGAAACCTCACCATCATCAATTCGGGGGAAGGCCCAGGCCTTCCCCCTTTCTTTTTGGTTCAGCCGGGTGCTTGCAATATCCGGCCCTGCGCGCTTAATCCTGACACCGGTATGGAAGCTTTCTTCGCCAAAGAGTACGCCCTGGCCTGGATGGCCGTGTTGGCGCTCTTGCTCTATCTGCCGGTGCGCCGACTGATCTGGGTGATCTTCGTGCGCCGGGCCCAGCGCGAGGGCGAGCCCGACGAGGCCGAGCGTCAGCGCCTGAGGAAGCGCGCCGGCTTCTCTGCCGCCCTGATCTGCTTCATCTTCGCCTACTTCTACGTCAGCCACCTGTTCCGGAACTAGCGATGAATCCGCGCGTCCTCCGGCGCTTCATCTTCCTCATGGCGATGCTGCTCCTGTTCGGCGGGCTCACCTTCATGTTCTTCGGCTCGAGCCTGACCAGGGAGCCCGGTGACTACGAAACCCAGATGGGCGATCAACGCCTCGAAGACGAGCTCTACGACGAGGCCATGGCGCACTTCGACAAGGCGCTGGAAGAGCACCCGAACCATCGCGGCGCGCTGATGGGAAGGGCGATCGTCTTCATCCGAACCGAGCAATACGACTTGGCAATCGCTGAGCTCGACTACTTGATCGACTTCTTAGCAAAGAGCCTAGAGCCTGATGATACGACCGGCCGTGGAGCTCTGGCCGCGGCCTACGCCAACCGGGGCATCGTGCGCGACCGCCAGGGCGACTACGAGGCCGCGCTGCAGGATTACATCAAGGCACTCGGCACCGACGAGGAAACCGTCTCCGGTCCCGGCGTGGTGCACAAGATCCTCTACGAATCCGACGACGTCTCGAACGTCCGCAAGCGCGCCCAGTACATCTACGAGCAGCTGCAGCTGCCCGAGGACGAGCGGCTGATGCGCGTGCCCGAGCTCGACGAGAAGCAACGCATGCACAAGCCTTGAGGCGGGGGTTCGCGTCAGCCGAAGCTGACCAGGCCGAGCACGTCCTGAAACAGCACCAGGAAGAAGAAGGTCGCGGCGATGCAGCCGAACAGGAGGCGCACGAAGTCGGTCTTGCCCTCCTCGTCGCGGTAGCGGATGCCGTGGATCGCGATGAAGGCGGTCACGATCAGGAAGAGGTAGTTGATCGGCTTTTCCCAATCGCCGGCGAATTCGAACATGATCTGGGGTCCTGTATGCGCAGCGCGTCGCGGATCGCCCGGTCGGGCTAGCGCTCGCCGCGGAGCTCTTCCTTCTGGAAGTAGGGCGGCAGCACCGACGTGCTCTCCACGCCGGACAAATGCCCCGCGAGGATCGCGGTGACCATTATGAAGGCGACGATCATGGTCGCAACGACGAACTTGCGCACGCCCTGCGGCACGTAGGTGACGTAGTCGTGGTCGTAGCGGTGGAACTGGGCGTCCTGGCTGTCGATCTCGCCGATCTCTTCCTGGCGGATGACCCAGCGGGCGAAATGACGCGCCCAGACCGGCACTTCGTTATACATCATGTAGGCGCGGAACAGCGAGGTGCAGAGATCTGCCGGCATGTCGCGGCCGTGCCAGTCGGCGTAGGCGAGCTGCAGGAACTGGAACTCGCCGACCTGCAGGATGTTGGCCGCGCGCGCGATCAGCGTCGCCTCGGGGTCCTCTTCCCGGTCCGGCCGAAGCAGTGTCTTGAACAAGCCCTGCATTGCACCTAAGCCACTGATCGAGTTTAGTCCAAAATACACGATAGGCCAAAAGCGGCCAGCAAATCCCTGTCAAAATTACGTGTATACGCGCCGCCCCGAGATCAAGCCCCCCTGTCCAGGCTAAGAGCCCGCCGAAAGAACCGGAACCGCCATGACCGCCAAGCCACCGTTCGACGTCGCCTTCGCCCGGGACCACTTTCCGCCGCTGGCGGACGGCTGGGCCCTGTTCGAGAACGCCGGCGGCACCCTGGTGCCGCGGGCGGTGATCGAGCGCCTGAGCGCCTATTTGAGCCAGACCATGGTGCAGCCCGGCGGCCCCTTCGAGCCCTCAGAGCTGGCCGCCGAGCGCATCGCCGAGAGCCAGCGGCTGATGGCGGCCATGATCGGCGCCGCGCCCGAGGAGGTCATGATCGGCCCCTCGACCACCATGAACGCCTACCTCCTGGCGCGGGCGATCCGGCCCTGGTTCGCACCCGGCGACAACCTGGTGGTCACCAACCTGGACCACGAGGCGAACAACGGCGCCTGGCGCCGCCTGGCCGAGGACGGCGTCGAGGTGCGCGAATGGCGGGTCCGGCCGGAGACGGTCGAGCTCGAGCCGGAGGACCTTGACGCCCTGCTCGACGAGCGCACCCGGCTGGTCTGCGTCACCCACTGCTCCAACATCACCGGCACGCTGCACGACGTCGCCGCCCTCGCGCGGCGGGTGCACGACGCGGGCGCGCTGATCTGCGTCGACGGCGTCGCCTACGCGCCGCACCGCCGGATCGACGTCAAGGCCTGGGACGTCGACTTCTATTTCTGCTCCGCCTACAAGCTCTATGGGCCGCACCTGGGTCTGCTCTACGGCAAGCGCAAGCTGTTGCTCGAGGCGCGCGGGCAGAACCACTTCTTCATCGGCGAGGACAACATCCCGCTGAAGCTCAACCCGGGCGGGGTGAACCACGAGCTGACCGCGGCCCTGTCCGGCGTGACGGCCTACTTCGATGCGCTCGACCGCCGCCATTTCGGCGAGACCAACCTGCCGCTGGCCGAACGCCTGACCCGGGTCTTCGATCTGATCGCAGCGCACGAGGAGGAGCTCGTCACGCCCTTCATCGATTTCCTGCGCAGCAAGCCCAAGGTGCGCATCATCGGACGGCCGGAGAGCGGCAAGACCCGGCGCGTGCCCACGGTCTCCTTCGTCGTGGAAGGCCGCAACGCCGCATCGATTCCCACGGCGGCGCGGGTGCACAAGGTCGCGATCCGCGACGGCGACTTCTACGCGGCCCGGCTAATCCAAGACCTTGGCCTAGCCGGCGAGGGCGGCGTGGTACGCGCCTCGATGGTCCACTACAACACCACTGAGGAGGTCGAGCGGCTGATCGCGAGTCTCGACCCGGTTCTCTAGGCCGCGGGCGTGAGCGCGTTGGCTTCCTCGAAGATCCGCAGCGTCTTGTTCACGTCGTAGGGTTGCTCGATCAGCGTCTCGGGATCCCACTCGCTGCGCGACGCGCCGAAGAAGTCGCCGCCGTAGACGTGGATCGCGCCGGTCAGGCGGGAGATCGGGTTGGTCACCGAGTGGATGACGTCGCGCCCCAAGGGGATCGCGTCCTTCTCGACCAGCGCCTTTGCGCCCGCGGCCTCGACCTTGCCGTTCGTCTCTTCGGGCAGGCGGCGCCAGAAGATGTTGTCCTCGCGCCCGCTGTAGATGCCGATGACCGCCCACATCTCGTGGTTATGGGGCATCAACGTCATGCGCGGGCCCCAGATCACGTTGAGAATGGTCAGATCGTCGGCGCAATAGAGCCTCTGGATCTCCGAACGCGGCGGCTGGCCCAAGCCCCGAAGCACCGACACGGGGTCGGAGACGGCCCGCGCGACGACCTCGTGCACGGCCTTGTGGCTGGAGTCCTCGGCCAGGGCGGCGCGGCAATCGGCGATGAATTGATCTCTGTCGAACATGGCGTTGCTCCCGGTTGGCCGCCATTTGGAAACAGGTCGCAACGCGGGTCAAGCGGGGCAATCGCAATGAAACAATTGCAACTGGAATAATCCCGGGCCGCTGTCTAGCCCTGTCCGCCGAGCGGCGCGCGCAGAACCGCGGCCGCGGCGGCGTAGAGGGCAAGCGCCAGCAGGATCACCGCCGTGAAGCCCCAGTGGATGGCGAGGATCGTCGCCAGCACGGCGCTCACCACCGAGGCGCAGCCGTTGACGCCCCAGGCCCAGGGCACGAGCGACGGCCAGGCCTCCGTGACCCGGGTCAATCCGAGCGGAAAGGGCATGCCCATCCAGAAGGCGAGCGGAGCGATCAACAGCAGCGCGACCAGGATCCGGACCGGATCGGAGGCCGGCATGAGCCAAGCGAAGATCGGCGGCAGGGCGATGAGATAGACCAGCGCCGTCGCGATGATGCCCGCGACTGCCAGCTCGAGCGCCGAGACTCCCCGACCCGCGCCGGTCTCGTCGAGCCAGTCAGAAAGCCGGGGCGCGGCGCCCGCGCCAAGACCCGCAAAAACGAGGAATCCGGTCAGCACCACGGCCACGGCGTAGAGCGGATGCGCCAGGAAAACGATGAAGCGCTCGATGAAGGCGATCTCGACGAACAGGAAGCCGAGCCCGAGCGCCGCGAAGTATCCGGCGACGCGCCGGAAATCCCGGGCCGGCGCGGGCTCGAGCGGCGCGAAGCGCAAGGGTAGCAGGATCAGCAGCAGGCTCAGCGCCAGTGCCTGCAGGAGTGTGGCGAAGAGGATCGGATAGCCCCACTCCAGCAAGGCGCCGCCGCCGCCCGCGCGCAGGCGCAGCAGCTCCGGCACCGAGCGCCAGGAGAAGAAGTCGAAGAAATGGGGCCGGTCGTCGCGGCTCGGGCGGATGTCGAACTTGTAGCCGGCGATGAAGGCCGGTCCCTCGGGACCGGCCAAGGCCGTGGCCGCCTCGTGGAAGTAGGGCGCCTCCAGGACGTTCCAGCGGTTCACCTCCTCGGGGTCGAGCCCGGGGAAGTGGGCGATGTCGAAGGAGCGCGCGACGGCAAAGGCGCGTGCGGCCGCCAGCTCGTCGGGCCCGAATTCGCCCCGCTTGACCAGGAGAGTCGCCGTGTCCCAGCCGCGGATCAGTGCCAGCCGCCGCGCCGGCTCGGCGACGCCGATGCCCTGCAACGCGCGCACCGCAGTCGCGAAAAGCCTGAGGCTGGCGCGCGGCGGCAGCTGCAGCCAGCCGGTGATGGCCAGAAGGCCGCCCGGCGCCAGGTTCGCCAGATAGGCGCGCAGCGCCTCCTCGGTGTAGAGATGGGTCGCCGCCAGGCCCCGCGCGCCGGCCGCGCCGCCGCCCGATCCGCCGAGCAGCGGGATCTGGATCAGGTCCCAGCGTTCCGCGCTGCCCGCGACGAAGCCGCGCGCCTCGGCGGCCCGGACCTCGACCTCGGGCCGGCTGTAGAGCCCGCCTGCGAAGTCGGCGAAGCGGGCGCGCACCAAGCCCAGGACCACCGGGTCGAGCTCGACCGCATCGACCCGCGGGGCGCCCTGGGCCAGCGCCTGCAACACGGCCGCGCCGCCGCCCGCGCCCAGCACCAGCACGCGGGGCCGCTGCAAGAGGTGATAGGGCAAGGCCGAGGTCATGAAGTCCAGATAGCGCAGGCTCTCAGCACTGCCGTCGAAGGCGTTGATCGCGCCCGGGCCCTCGCCGTCGACGAAGATGCCGAGCTGGTCGGGCGGGATCGCCGGCGCATTCAGGCTCAAGCCCGGCGCGTGGCGGAACGGCACCTGCGGGCTGTGCACCACGGTGACCAATCCGAGCGGGCTCGAGTCCTGGAACAGCACCTCGGCGCCCGGCAAGTCCAAGGCCGTGCTCAGCGCCTTGAACTCCGAAATGCGCAGCGCGATCCAAGAGGACGGCAGCGCGAGCGGCAGGGCGACGGCGGCGAGCAGCAGCGCCGCCGCCGCACGCGACCGGCGCGTTTCCCGGACCTCGAGACAGACGAGCGCCGCGCCGACGAATGCCAAGGCGGCGATGGCCCGCAGGCAATCGGACGGCGTCAGGACGTAGAGCGCGAGCAGCACGCCGAGCGCCCCGGCGCCCGAGCCGAGCAGGTTGCTGCGGTAGATCCGCCCGATGCCCTCGCCATAGCGCATGAAAGCCAGGGCGATGCAGTTGGCGCCGAAGACGAAGGGCACCGTGAACAGCAGGTAGAAGGCGAGCAGGTAGAGCAGCTGCCGCGGATCCCAGATCACCTCCAGCGCGTTGAAGGGCAGCCGCTGCGCCAACGCGAAGCTGAGCGGCGTGGTGAGCCCGAAGAGCGCGGCATTGACGGCGAAAGCGGCGGCGAAGTGCGGCAGGATCCAGCGCCGCGCCAGGGTCAGAAAGCTGCCGCTGACACCGAAGCCGAGCAGCGCGATCGAGATCACCATGGTGGCGAAGTGATGCCACTGCACGATGGCGAGCAGCCGCGTCAGCAGGACCTCGTAGGCCAGGATAGCGGCGGAGACGGCGGCGATCGCCCCGGCGAGCATGGTCATGGCTTGCGCGTGAAGGGCACGAAGCGCACGGCCAGCAGGCGGTGAGTCGTGACCTGCCCCCCGTCGGTCTTCTGCGCCAGCACGAGCTGCTGGGTCGCGAAGGGGCCGCCCACGGGGATTACCATGCGGCCGCCGGGCTTCAGCTGCTCGATCAGCGGCGGCGGGATGTGGCTCGCCGCCGCCGTGACCAGAATGCCGTCGAAGGGGCCGCAGTCGGGCCAGCCGAAGTAGCCGTCGCCGATCTTGGTCGAGACGTTCTCGTGGCCCTGCAGCTCGAGGCGCGTGGCGGCCATGCGCCCGAGGCCGGGGATGATCTCGATCGTGCAGACCCGGCGCGCCAGATGGCCGAGCACGGCGGCCTGGTAGCCGGAGCCGGTGCCGATCTCGAGCACCGTGTGGTCGGGCTCGACGTCGAGCAGGTCGGTCATCAGGGCGACGATGAAGGGCTGCGAGATGGTCTGACCGTGACCGATCGCGAGCGGCCGGTCCTCGTAGGCGTGCGGCCGCTGGCGCTCGGGCACGAAGGCGTGGCGCGGCACCCGGCCCATGACCTCGAGCACCCGCGCCTCGATGACACCGCCGGTGAAGGCGGTCGGCGAGCGCCGGGCATGCCGCTCGATCACCTCGATCATGCGCGCACGCCGCTCCGCGGTGCGGGTCTCGGCCTCATCGGCGGCCAGGCCGGACACGACGGGAAGCGATAAGAGCAGGACCAGGCAAAGCGGGCGCAGCGAGAACATTGCGTCAGGATAGGCCCTCCCCTGCCCGCCCGCCAGACGAGGAAGCCACCGCGATGGGCCGCGAGGTCGAACGATCCGGAGATCCCAAGGGCTCAACGCGCGATCGAAGATCGCCAAATCGGCGAGGCAAGTGGCGACCGGAAGCCATGCTGAGCTATGATCGAGTCGACTTCGACGGTGGCAAGTATCGCCGGCCGGCCCTTCATCCAGGCGCGTTCGCCTGAGTCGGAGACGCCATGGCCGAACACGGTTTTCTGTTGCAGGTGATCGTCATCCTGCTGGCGGCGATCCTCGCGGTGCCGCTGTTCCGCCGCTTTCGCCTCGGCTCGGTGCTGGGATACCTGGTCGCCGGCATGGTGATCGGGCCCTTCGGCTTCGGTCTGGCGACCGAGATCGAGACCATCAACGCCATCGCCGAGCTGGGCGTCGTCTTCCTGCTGTTCACCGTCGGCCTGGAGCTGCCGCTCGAACGACTGAAGGTCATCGGGGCGCGCATGTTCGCGCTCGGTGTCGCGCAGGTCGTTGTTTCTGCCCTCGTCATCGCCCTGGTCGCCTACCTCCTGGGCGTCGGCGTCGTCGCCTCCGCCGTGATCGGCGGCGGCCTCGCACTCTCTTCGACGGCGATCGTGCTGCGGCTCTTGTCCGAGCGCGGCGACCTCACCTCGCGCTTCGGCCGCTCGGCCTTCGCGGTGCTCCTGGTGCAGGATCTCGCGGTCGCGCCCTTCCTGGTTCTCGTGCTGGCCCTGGGGCAGAGCGAGCTCTCGGTCCCAGCGGCGCTCGGCTTCGCCCTGCTCAAGATGGTCCTGGCGATCATGGCGATCCTCGGCATCGGCCGGGTCGTCCTGCGCCATGCGGTCTGGCCGATCTCGCGCCTGGAAGACCCGGAGATCTTCGCCGCGCTCACGCTTTTCGTCGTGCTGGCGACCGGGCTGCTCACCAAGCTGGCGGGCCTCTCGATGGCCTTCGGCGCTTTCCTCGCCGGCATGCTGCTGGCCGAGACGCGCTACCGCTTGCAGGTCGCCGCCGAGATCCAGCCCTTCCGGGGTCTTCTGCTGGGCCTGTTCTTCATGTCGGTCGGCATGTCGATCGACCTGGAGCTGACCATCGAGCGGGTCGAGATCATCGTCTTCCTGGTGGTCGCGCTGATCGTGGGCAAGGCCGCGCTGCTGAGCGGGCTCGGCCGGCTGTTCGGCCTGCCCTGGTCGCTCGCCGCGCATCTGGGCGTACTGCTGGCGCAGGGCGGCGAGTTCGCCTTCGTGCTGCTCGGCGCGGCCATGGCCGTCGGCCTGATCGCCGGCGCGGACGGCCAGCTGCTGGTGCTGGTCGTCGCCTTCACCATGATGGCGACGCCGTTCTTGGCGGGCCTCGGCCAGGGCGTCTCGCGGCGCGTCGAGCGGACCAGTGTCGTCGATATCGAGGCGATCCCCGAGACCACCGAGCAGCTCGAGGATCACATGATCATCGCCGGCTTCGGCCGGGTCGGCAGCGCCGTGGCCTCGCGCTTCGAGGCGGCCGGCGTCGCGTACATCGCGGTCGACCTGGACCCGCACCGCATCGCCCAGGCGCGCCAGCGGGATCTGCCGGTCTACTTCGGCGACGCCTCGCGCGCCGAGATCCTGGCCGCGCTGCACGTCGAGCGGGCCCGCGCCGTGGTGGTCGCGGTCGACGATCCGCGCGCCGCGCTCACAACGGTGAGCACGCTGCACTACATCTTCCCCGAGCTGAAGATCTACGCCCGCGCACGCACCGAAAGCCATGCGACCGAGCTCGAGCGGGCCGGCGCGCATATCGTGATTCCCGAGCTGGTCGCGACCGGCTTCAAGCTGGCCACATCGATCCTCGAGCCCACCGAACCCGGGGATGCCGCGGAGGCCGTGCAGGCGCCCCGTCGCGCAGGATAGGAATCCGGCTGCGACACGGCGATACAAGAGCTATGCTTCTCGGCAAATGGCGATCCTGAGGGGAAGAGACCCGATGAAATCCTCGAGTCGTCGTTTCGCGTCGAGGCCTTGGGGAATCCTTGCGGCCGCGCTCTGCGGCCTCATGCTGGCGACCTGGAGCGGGCCCGCCGGCTCCGCGCGGACCCAGGACGAGGGCCAAGAGTTCTTGGCCGGCCGCCTGCTGGTCGCCGCGCGCGGCATGCGCGACCCCAACTTCTCCCGCACCGTGGTCTTCATGATCGAGCATCACGACGAGGGCGCGCTCGGCCTGGTGATCAATCGGCCGCTCGGCGAGGCCCCGCTGTCGAAGCTGATGCCGGGGCTGGGGCTCGAGGGCGAAGGCGCCAAGGGCATCATGAGGCTTCATGTCGGCGGCCCGGTGCAGCCGACCAGTTTCTTCGTCTTGCACTCGCCCGACGTGACGATCGAGGAGACCATGGTGGTGAACAGCCAGGTGGCCGTCACGACGCAGCCCGCGTTCTTGAACAAGATCGGCCAGGGCGACGGGCCGCGCCATGCCATCCTGGTCATGGGCTACGCCGGCTGGGGCCCGGGACAGCTCGAATCGGAGATCGCGCGCGGCGACTGGGGCGACATCGAAACCGACGAGGCCGTGGTCTTCGATCGAGACTACGAGACCAAGTGGGAGCGCGCCATCCAGGGCGTCACCATCGATCTTTGAAGTGCCCGGACAGGGTCGCGGTGTTTCACTTGCAGTCGCAGATCAGGACCCCTTCCAAAGCTCCGGTCACGATCGTGCTGGTCGAACCGCTGCTGGGATCGAACTCGATCGCATAGGTCGCCAGCAGGCGGCAGCCCTTGTGATCGCCATCGACCACCACGGCATCAAGCCGGCCTTCCATGTGACCGTGCTCGTAGCACTGCACGCACTGCATGAGCGGCGGGCGATGGGTTCCGGCATTGGCGATGCCCGACATCCGACCGACCAACTTGGAGGATGCGCCCGACCAGTCGAACTTGGCGATATGGTAGCCGCGGTTTTTGCCTTCCTCGATGAAGGCGAACAGCAGCTTGCCCGAAAGCAGTCCGTCGAGCGTCCGCGCAGCGACCGAGTCGCAGGGCCGATTCGTTTTGGCATCGAGCTGGATCGCGTGCATCGCCTTCAGTGTCTCGCACGCCGGCTGCCGGCATTTCTGCAGATCCTTGTCGATCTGCTCGATCCGGCCGTTCAGATTCTTCGAAACCGGCATCATGCAGACCTCTTCCTTGAAGAAGAGTTTGAGCTCGAGTTGCTCGATCTCCTTCAGAAGGGTTTTGGTGATGGCACTCATGGCTTGACTCCTCGTCTCTGCCGGCAGCCGTGGAGGGCAACCGGCGGCGACCTTCCGTCCCCATTTTCGATTACCTGAGATCGCGATTACGGCGGCATATTCGCCTTCAAGATGTGGCGAAACCCACACCTTCGAAGACCGCAGGAGCGAGCGGGCATCGAGCAACCGGGTGGGTCGCGTCGGCAATCTCGTCTAGGCTTTGGGAAGCAAGAAGAGGAGACCGCGATGACCTGGACCGGCGGCTGCATGTGCGGCTCAATCCGTTACGAAGCCGATGCCGACCCTCTGCGCGCGGTGACCTGCCACTGCGGCATGTGCCGGCGCGCGTCTGGCGCGGCTTTTCTGACCTTCGTGCACTTCCCGAAAGAGGCCTTCGCCTGGACCGAGGCCGAGCCAATGCGCCACCGCAGCTCGGCCGAGGCCGAGCGCGGCTTCTGCCCGACCTGCGGCAGCACGCTCACCATGCACGAGACGGTGCTGGAGGAGCGGGTGCAGGTCACCCTCGGCAGCCTCGACCGGCCGCAGGACGTGCGCCCCGACGATCACGTCTGGACCCGCGAGCAGCTGCCGTGGCTGAAGATCGACGACGACCGGCCGCGCTTCGAGACGATCAGCGCTGCGGTGCCCTCGCGCGCCTTGGACGAGGGCTAGCGTCGATAGATCACGACGGCTCGCCGCGGTCGAAGACGATCTCGCCGTCGACGGCGAGCTTTTCGAGGCGCCAGCAGGCCAGGTCCTCGGCGTCGTCGCAGATCTGCCGCACGGCCGCAACGTAGACCTGGCGGGGCATGTTGCCGGTGAGCGCGCCACTGATCACCTCGCCGACCACGGCCCAATAGCGCCCGCCGGGCTGCTCGTGCACGACCGCGGGACCGAAGCTGGCGTTGGCCAGATAGTCCAGCTTCCGGATCATGAAGTAGTGCGCGCGCGTGACGACCAGGTAGTCGCTCGGCCCGGCGGCGGCCGGCGCCGGCAGCAGGAGCCAGATCAGCAAGACGAGACGCAGCCGCATCATGGGGTCATGATTCATGGCTCTCGAGTTCGAGTCAAAAGGGCGCGGCCTGCGTTCATCGCGACGCTACGAAGACCCCGGCCGCATCCGCTCCAGCTCGTCGAGGGTGCGCGGCCAGTCCTTCTTCAGCAGGCGTGACAGCGAGCGGTCGGCGAGAAGCTTGCCGCCGGTCTGGCAGCGCGCGCAGTAGTTGGTCTCGTTGTCGGCGTAGCGGATGCGCTGCACCGGCGCGCCGCAGTCGGGACAGGGCTGCTTGTAGCGGCCGTGCACGGCCATGCCTTCGCGAAAGGCCGTGACCTTCTTGGGGAAAGCGTCGCCGGTCTCGGCGCGCAAGCGCGCGACCCAGTCCCGAAGCGTCGCGCGCGTCGCCTCATAGAGCCGCGCGACCTCCTCGGCCGAAATCGCCTGCGTCGAGAGCACCGGCGAGAGCCGAGCGCGGTGCAGGATCTCGTCGGAATAGGCGTTGCCGATGCCGCTGAGGATCCTTGGAGAAGTCAGGGCCCGCTTGAGCGTAACGTTCTGTGCACGGATGGCAGCGGTGAAATCTTCGAGCGAGGCTTCCAGAACCTCGAG
>JAAUXY010125349.1_pt1 | contig 13407 bp, 13 predicted proteins | sample 7278121 | NCBI WGS metagenome assembly JAAUXY01 (sample SAMN14350117, study PRJNA611818) | marine sediment metagenome | isolation source: surface marine sediment (1.8m) | place: French Polynesia: Moorea | collected 2018-08 | reverse complement strand
CGGGCAAGTGCTTGATGCCGGCGGTGCTGTCGCAGGGGTCCCGCTAACCACGATGGATTATGATGGTGTTTACCTGGGCAAAAGCTGAACCGGTCAACGATCTCTGCGCATTCCGTGTGATGGATAGTGTGGCAAATGATTATATATTTTGTATCAAATATTTGAGCATTTTGAATCGGCCTGCGACGAGCCGTTCGGCCCTGCCTTCGACATGAGCTCAGGCCGAATGTAGCTCACGGCCGAGGGCAGCCGAGTCGTCTTACGCACACCTTAATTTGATAAAAATAGATGTGTAATCCATTTATCCTGGATAACGCAGCCATTGAGCGTTAGATGCATTTCTGAGATTGATTTAAAAATAATGTCATACAGGAAAGGAGACTCCACTTATGGCTTCCTGGAAAAGCTATCTGGAAGAAAATAAGGATCGTTATGTCGAAGAACTACTGGCCTTTTTGCGGATTCCCAGTGTTTCCAGTTTAAAAGAGCATAAAGAAGATGTCCAGAAAGCAGCTGAGTGGGTCGCCACCCGGATGCAGGCTGCCGGCATCGAAAATGTCGAAGTGCTGCCCACCGGCGGTCATCCGGTTGTATACGGTGATTGGCTGCATGCAGCTGATAAACCGACCATTTTAATTTACGGGCATTTTGACACCCAGCCGGTCGATCCGCTGGATCTTTGGAGTCAGCCGCCGTTTGAGCCGGTCATCATGGAAGATCGCGTCTATGCCCGCGGGGCGTCAGACGATAAAGGCAACATGCTGGTGCCGATCCTGGCCGTCGAGGCCATGCTTCAATGTGTGGGGCGCCTACCGGTCAACATTAAGTGCTTTTTTGAAGGCCAGGAGGAGATCGGCAGTCCGCAGCTGCCGGAATTCATTTCATCCAACCGTGAACGCTTGGCCTGTGATCTGATTTTTAGCGCGGACGGCGGTCAATGGGATGAAGAACAACCCGCGTTGATGATCGGATTGCGCGGATTGTGTAATCTGCAGATTGATGTCCAGGCGGCCAGAAGCGATACCCATTCCGGAACTTTTGGTGGAACCATTATGAATCCGATCCATGCGCTTGCGCAGCTGCTGGATTCGATGCACTCCCGGGACGGCAAAGTCACTGTTGATGGTTTTTATGATGCCGTAAGAAGCCTTTCGGAAACCGAAAAGGCTCAGATCGCAGATATCCCTTATGATGAATCCACGTATAAAGCCGAGCTGGGCGTCGACCAGCTTTTCGGCGAGCCTGGATTTTCGACTTATGAAAGGGCGTGGATACGACCTACCTTGGAAGTAAACGGTATCTGGGGCGGTTTTCAAGGCGAAGGCGTCAAAACTGTCCTGCCGAGCACCGCCCATGCCAAAATCAGCTGCCGGCTGGTGCCGGACCAGGATCCGGCAACCATCCTTAAACTGATCAGCACCCATATCGACAACCATATGCCACCCGGCGTGAAGGTAACGGTTGAACCGAATCCCAGCACAGCGGATCCTTATTTGATTCCCCACGATCATCCGGGAAATCAGGCCGCTGTCAGCGTTCACAAGGCACTTTACGGCAAGCAGCCGTATTATGCCTACATGGGGGGCAGCATTCCGGTGTGCGGCCTTTTTTTAAAACTGCTGGGCGCTTATACCGTCAATTTCTCTTTTGGCCTCAAGGATGAAAACATTCATGGGCCGGATGAATTTTGGCGTCTCAAAAGCTTTGAACGCGGGCAGATGGCCTATGGGTTGTTATTGGAACAATTAAGCCAAATCGAGCTTCCCCAAGACTGATGCTCACCGATTTGTGCAGGTAGGACGGCGTGGACAATTTCGTAGAAAGGTTATGGCCTGTAGTGCATGGAGAGGGCTCCAGGTGGCGGTGGAAGATGCTGTGGCGGGCGGCCGAATTTATGGCCATGATAATGCTCAGATCAGAACGTTTTCTTTTGAAGCGGGCTGAGCATTTTTTCGCTCAGAATGTGGAATAGGTCTTCCTTAAAACCATAAGGCATAATTAAAAAGACGTCGTGCAGTCGTTCTTCCCAGCGGTTCATAATGGCACTGGGAGACGGTTTTTCCCAGGTTAGCAGGTTGAAAACTTCGTCGCGAATTTTTCTGCGCATGCGCATTTTTTCGCGCTTGTCTGTGCGCTGTGCCCGGGTGAGGGCTTCTTCGAAAAACTGGCGAATTTCGTATATATCCAATTCCGAAAGACGGGCCATAAGATCGCAACTCCGGAATTTAATTGCGGATTGCTTAATAAAAGCGATGTAGTTACAATTTCTCTTTTTTTCAATAGCTTATCATATAATTGGCTTCAAAGTCAACTTTTGTGCCCATATCGTTTTTAAACAACTGGGTTGCTAATTTGACCATTTAAGGCTTGCACCTTTAATAACCTAAGATGTTACCGTCCACCACGGAAAGGACAAAACAACCTTGAAAATTGTCATAACCAATGATGACGGTGTTGATGCCCCGGGTCTGGACGCATTGTACCAATGCGTGCGATCGTTAGGCGACGTTGTGACGGTCGCGCCGCAACAACCCCAAAGCGGCATAGCCCACCAGGTTACCGTCAGTGAGCCCATTGGTTTTCAGCAACTGAACTCAAATCGGTTTAGCATCGATGGGACACCTGCCGATTGTGCCCGGGTTGCGCTGAAGCGATTTGTACCGGATGCCGACTGGCTGATTTCCGGAATCAACCCTGGAGCCAATCTGGGCTCTGATGTGTATAATTCCGGTACAGTGGCAGCGGCTCGCGAAGCGACCATTTTAGGGTATCCCGCGATCGCGATCTCACAATATATCGCCAAAGATCAGCAGATAGACTGGGCGGTGACCGGCCGGCATGCCCGACCTGTTTTACACATGTTGTTGGGCCGGTCCTTGGCGCGCGGATATTTTTGGAATGTCAATCTACCCCATCCGCTCAACATGGATGCTAAACTGGATCACCAATTTTGCGGTCTGGATACCCATCCCCACCGCTATACCTACCATCAACAGGGTGACGAACTCATTTATCAGGGAACCATTCATGAGCGACCGCGGGATGCGGGCAAGGATGTGGCGGTGTGTTTTGATGAGCATAAAATTGCGATCACCTGCCTGGCTGTGGGAGCAGACGATCAGAAAATGTAGGGTCTGTCCAACGAATACCTAAACCAAAACCGATATATATCAAAGAAAATGGCGTTAGCGCGGCTGATTTGGAAGCGTAACTTGGGGCTTGCTTAAGTTGCAGATTTGATTCGGATATTAAAGGTTTTTAAAGGATTCAAAATTACTGATTTGTTGAAGATATATCAAAATTTTGAAACCTGAAAAAGCTTGGGACATATTAAGTGGTCAATCTGATATCTAATCAGGCAGACCTGATTTTCGAAAAGCATCTGCCCAGCGTTTTATTAGTGCAGGATCCTTTATAGGACTTGATTTTTCAACCCTCACCACGGAAAAATTTGGCTTAATTCGCAACACTTCGGCAGCAGCTTCACGTGCTTTGCTCTCATCACCCAAAAACTGATACACAGCTGTTAATCCCATGTAGGCAAAGAGATAATCGGGATTACGTTCTAAAGCTTTATTCCATAGCGATACTGCCTTTTCATATTGCTCAGAATAGGCATAGGCAAAAGCCAGATTATTTAGATAATTGATAGGTGCGATGGGATTAAGACGGATTGCCTTCTCCAAGACCGGAATGGCCTCATCAAAGCGCCCAGCATTCCTTAAAATCATCCCATAGGTAAATAAGCATGCGCCGGAATTGGGTTCCAACTCAATGGCCTTCTCGATCTCCATGATGGCCTCATCGTATTGTCTTCTTAGAAGAAATACCTGGCTCAGTAACCGATGTGTGAGCGCATCTTGACCAGATAAGTCGATGGCTTTATGAGCCAGCTGCTCGGCTGTTTGCAAGGATTTGGCACGATCCTTTGATCTGTAAAACCAGACATCATCTAAATGAGTATAGCCGAGCAGCTGATATGCAGCTCCGTATTCGGGATCAAGGGCAATTGCTTCGTGAGCCAAATTTCGTGCTTCGAGTACATCTTCCACTGTCCTACGCCACAAGTGATCAATACCTTTTAGATATTTCTCGTAGGCTTTAATACTTTTCGTTTTTATTGAGGAAAGTTTTCCTAAGGATGCTGCTGATAGTTCTACCTGAAGTTCAGCCATAATTTTCATAGCTATTTCATCTTGCAGAGCAAAAATATTCCTTACCTCTCTGTCATAATTTTCAGCCCATACATGGTGTCCAGTCGTTGCATCTATTAACTGAACCGTAATTCGCACCTTATCACCAGTGCGCTGAACACTGCCTTCCAACACATACCGAACACCAAGTTCTTCAGCAATCTCGTTGATTTTAACAGGTTTGCCTTTATATGAAAAAGTCGAGTTGCGGGCTATTACGAAAAGATAGGGACTCCGTGACAATGATGTAATGATATGTTCAGTTATCCCGTCACTGAAATACTCTTGTTCAGGATCTTTACTCATGTTGTCGAAAGGCAGCACAGCAATGGAAGGTTTTTCAGGCAATGGGTAAGCCATTCTTTCCTCGGAGGCAGCCTCTATTGCCGGCCGGCGTCCGTAAAACTGCCAGATTACCAGACCGACAATGGCCACAACAACCGCTGCTGCGGCTGCCCAATACCACCCTTTTTTTGACGCCTTTTTATCAAAACCAATAAGTTTGCCTTCAAATTCTGGCGCCATCAGGACCCGGTATGCCTTGACCGGTTCCCTGATGTTCTTTACCTCATGTTCACCGAGGTATTCATATCCGAATTTTAACTTATTTTTGATTTGATCATAGGCGCTATGAGAGATGCATATTCCTCCTGCTTCTGAAAGGCTTTCTATTCGTGCTGCAATGTTAACGCCATCTCCATAAATGCGCTCTTCTTCATCGATCACGTCACCCAGATTGACACCAATACGAAACTGCATTTTACGTTCATCAGGCAAATCTGCATTCCGTTCTGCAAGCTTTCTCTGGATTTCAACTGCACAACTTACCGCATCCACCACACTGCTAAACTCTGCAAGTACGTTATCTCCCGGACTATCTACGACACGGCCACTGAATTGTTGAACAAGCTCGTTGATTGCGGAGCGGTAAGAAGTGAGCGTGCGGACGGTTGCCGTTTCATCATCATCCATGAGTCGGCTGTAACCTTCAACATCAGCACTGAGAATTGCGGTGAGCTTACGCTTAAAACCTTCATCTGCCATAGGGCACCCCCGATGTTAAGGTTTCAAACAATAGGACTCGATATATGGGTCATTCAGAATATGCAGTGCCGGATCAGATTCAGGGATCATTTCATGAGGTACGGAACGGCTTCCGTTCAGGTGGAATGGAAGCTTCAGAGATTGTTGTCCAAAATTTATAAACAAATCAATGGGATTTAGTCAACGATATTTAAAGGTACAGGCAGGTGGTGATACATGTCATAAAACCAAATATCAGCCAACTTGCGATTTATTGAGAGATACCCAACGAATATCGCAAGGTTTTTGGCGCACTGATTTATACTAATTTGGTTGAAGCGCTTTGTTAGGTTCTTATCTTTTGAGGTATTTGGCAAAGAATTCTTTTAGCCTTTTTATTGTATCCTCTGAAGCAGCTTGATCATAATACCATGAATGCTGCGAATCATAACCATGACCGGCATTAGGGTATACTATTAAGTTATATTCAACATCGTCTTTTGTGGTTACTTGCATTGCTCTACAAACAGCAGCTGGTGTTCTCACATCTGCCTCACCTATTAATATCAGAAGCGGTGCCTCCAAGTCCTTGATCGTTTTATAGCATATAGGATAGATCGCAGCAGCAGCACTGAAAGGCGCTTTTTTATCCATGACGAATGTTCTTTTATTGTTAGATACAGATTCTATAGCCGCTGCACCGCCCAGCGACCATCCGATAACGCCTACTTTGTCTGACAATACATATGGAAGCGCTGCCAAAAACTCTATCCCTTTATAGGCATCCTGCGCTTGATCTTCAGATGTATATTCATTCATCATACCAGACGGACGTTCTCTGCTGTCAGTGTCAATCATCAACGACACATATCCAAACTCCACGAAAAGACGAATTGCTCCTTCATAACACCGAGGCGGATATAAACCACCATGACCGTGGAGTAATACCATTCCTGGGAAAGGTCCTTTTCCATCTGGTTTCATCAAAATGCCTTCAACCTCTACCTTTGTTCCATCTTTAGCCTTTGATTTGAATGAGACCTTTTGAGCTTCACCAGTTTTCACAACCGTGCAATCGGCTACATCAGCTAAAACAGAAAGTGGAGCTACGATAAAATAGATAAACACTGAAAAGATAATCTTAATATTTTTTTGTCTGATATTCATAAAGACACCTCCATTGATTTAGCATATCAATAGCAAATCAGATGAACTTGTCTTAATACCTTGTTTAGTAATAGAGATATTGAATTGAAGTGTCGTTCAGCTGCAGATCAACTCGATGAAACCGATGCATTAATGAGGAATGTAGAGAGCAGGTATTGTCATTTTCAGGATATGCTAAGTCCAGTTTCAACCGCAACAATTGGAGTATGCTGCCTTTTATACTGAATTTAGTGTGATAGCGTCAAACTTTTTTTAGGGTCTCAATCCATTGGATAATGGTATGCTATCGTAAATTTACCAAAACTGCATATGAGAATATCGCAGAAAGGAGGAAACTCGTGATCTCTACCCTTTAGCAAAGGTCACCATTGCCATCAAGAGATCCAGATTAGCAGTGAAAACGATATTTGATTCGATTACTGCATTGCCTGCAACAATTCTACGATACCAGCAGCGGCTATGATATACTCAGTCTTCGGAGGACATTAAAATCTTAAGTCAAAAGTTTTGCCGGCCGCAATTTGTGTCCGGCGATTGTTTTGATAGAGAGTCACCCCGCCGGCGCCGTATACCTGCCAGCGGCCCTGGGGGCCGTCATTGAGCATGCCGCTTTGCTCATCAATACCGACCAAGATCGTACCCGGCAAGCGTGGAATCAATTCAGGCGCCCAGCTTTGACCGAAGGTATCATGGTGCGGCAGTACACAGGCATCGGGTATCATTCCCAGCCCTTTTAGCATTTGCTTTTCATAAGGGTCGTAATACGTATCGCAAAGGATCATCGCACCGGCGCTGCTGCCGGCGATCACCGCCCCGGATTGATGGGCCTTCAGGATAGCCTGCCAGCTATCGCTGCCCGTCAGCGATTGTGCCAGGTGGTGGGGAAAGCCGCCCAGCAGATAGATGATCCTGGAGCGCAGCAGCGTTGCGACCACGGTGGGATTATCAGCAGATTTTCGGTCGATCAGCGGCACGGCGCTGACATTGACGGCACCTAGCTGTTTAAACCACCTCACCCCGTTTTGGCCGGCACGTTGATGATTGTTGTCCGGTGCCGCTGCTGCCGGCACAATGCTGAGGAGCGCATGGGGGCCGCCAGCCAGCTTGATGGCTCTACGATCCGGTTCTGCCATATGGCCGCCAAATTCGGCGCCGCCTGCTAATAAAAGGTAGCCCATGATCATGTTTATCGCAGAAAATTGGTTTCAAATTATCATATTTGATTCAACGACGTCTGAACCAAGTCAAGTACCGGGTTGAGCCCGTATGCCTGCCGAAGGTCCTCGTGAAACGGGATTGAGCCGGTTGCCGGTTTACAGAGGCTCTTCATATATTTTAACGGGCTCAACTGGAAACGGGCTTACCGGCTAACCGTTAAAAAAGAATATGACACCAAATACCCGGGGTTGCAAGTCAGTTGGATGCGGGTCGATCGGATTCAACCGCAATCGATTTGGAATGCGTATTTACAGATGGTCGCTTGATATGGTAGGGCAAGTCTGTCAATTGGATCGCTCAGAGCGACCCTTATTTTCGGTTATAAACCTCTGAATTTGTTGATTTAAAATGCAGGATTCTTTAATCGTTGTAGCCAAAAAGCCCGAAGCGGGTTTAACCAAAACCCGCCTTTGTCCACCGCTCACCGCCGCTGCAGCGGCTGAATTTTATGGTTGTTTGATGCGGGATACCCTGGCGCTGGCCGGTCGGCTTTCAGGGGTTGATCTGACGCTCGCGTATACGCCGGCCTCAGCCAAGGAATATTTTCAAAAATGGGTGCCCAATGGTTTTTCCCTGACACCTCAGCGAGGCGCTCATCTAGGTGAACGCCTGGCAAATGCTCTTGCCCATCATCTGGAACGGGGTTATCGCAGGGCTGTCATTATGAACAGCGATGGGCCGACGTTACCCTTGACGCACTTGAAAGAAGCATTTGCCGAACTGGATCGTGCCGACGTAACCCTGGGTATGGGCCACGATGGCGGTTATTACCTGATTGGTTTGAAGCAAATAGTACCAGAGCTTTTTGAGAACATCGCCTGGAGTACCGAAAAGGTCATTCCACAAACTTTAGAGATCTGTCGGAGCCTGGAACTAAACGTACATTTGTTGCCGGAGTGGTACGATGTGGATGTTGAAGCCGATCTTCAGCGGCTGCGTCAGGATCTATCCCAAAACCCGGCATCAGCCCCTCTGACCTATTCGTTTCTGAAAAAAACAGGACTATTATAGTTATCTGATGCGCCCTAAAGGCCTTTTATGCGGCTTCACCTTTTAATTGCCGCTCGGCGGACCGAGATCATAGATCTCAAAGTTGGCTGAAGCTTCCTGCAAATTTTCTAGCTGGTCTTCCTTGGCGGAACGCTCATCACTTTCCTGCCACCGAATCCAATCATCAATGCTCTGCCAGGTTGAGACGACGATAATGTTGCACGGATCGTAGTGGTTTACCAGGGTTTCACCGGAGATGTAGCCCGGCTGTTTGAGTGCCTGACTGCGAACCTCTTTCAGCAGTTCCAGGGCCGCCTCGGTTTTGCCTTTTTTGACATATCTTTTGATAAATACCCTAACTGCCATGTTGACCTCCTTTGATGTTTGCCCTGGCTTGAAAAAAGATTGCAGACCATGACACAACGATTCTTATGATTAGTTGTTAAGCCAATGCTCTAGTTCCAGCGCTATAAACTTTTCTTCATCTGTGCTAAAAGAACAACAGACGCGGGTTGCAAATCAACCCCGTATAAATATTATATATTAATTTGCCTAAATCAAATAGATCCTGTAATAGAACGCGTAAGACGTTCCGGTGTGGATGATGCCATTTCAATATTCGAGGCGTTATTTTATTCGGCGGTGACGATTTAATGACTGTCGTCCGCGAAAGGAAAACTGCATGTTAACCAGTTTGCTCGATACGGATTTTTACAAACTGACCATGATGCAGGTGGTTTTGCATCAATATGCCAGCGCTTGGGTGCGCTATGCATTTAAGTGGAGAAATTGGGACGAAATGCACTTAACCGTTCCGCTGCAGGATTTCAAAGGCAAAGTGGATGCTGAAATTGATCGCCTCTGTGATTTGCGCTTTAGCGATGACGAGGTGAATTATCTAGCCGGCATCCGATTTTTCAAACCGGACTTCATTGAATATTTGAGACTTTTTCAACTGAATCGAAAATATATTAATACGTCCATTGAAAACGACCGCTTAAAAATCAATATCGAAGGCCCGTGGCTAAATACCATTTTGTATGAGATACCCGTTCTGGCCATCATCAGCGAACTATATTCCAATTTGCACGGCGTCGAAGACAACACCTGGCAAAAAGAGGGCCGCCGGCGATTGAAAGAGAAAGTCAATTTTTTAATTAAAGCAACCGTCGCCAAACAGCACTTTAAATTCGCTGAATTCGGCACCCGCCGACGCGCCTCGTATGCCTGGCAGGAAGAAGTTCTTCATTACCTGATTGACAACTGCGAAGGCCGTCTAGTGGGCAGCAGCAATGTTCACTTTGCCATGAAATGCGGAATCAGACCGATAGGCACTATGGCCCATGAGTTTTTTCAAGCGCATCAGCAGCTAGGCCCCCGGCTGGTGGACAGTCAAAAGGTTGCCCTGCAATGCTGGGCGGATGAATACCGGGGGGAGTTGGGTATTGCCCTTTCTGATACCATGGGCTTCGATAAATTTTTAAAGGACTTCGACCGGTTTTTTGCATTACTTTTTAATGGTTGCCGCCAGGATTCCGGTGATCCCTATGTTTGGACCGAAAAGCTCATCGCCCATTATCAAAAAATGCGAATTGATCCAAAAACCAAATCGGCTATTTACAGTGATGGCTTGACCCTTGAAACGGCGGTGGATATTTTTGCCCGCTTCAACAGTCAAATAGAAACTTCTTTTGGAATCGGAACCAATTTGACCAATGACTGCGGATTTGTAGCGCCCCAGGTGGTGATTAAAATGGTAGAGTGCAATCGCAAACCGGTTGCCAAAATCAGCGATACCCAGGACAAGGGTATGTGTGAAGATGAAGAGTTTTTGGATTATTTGAACTATGTAATCAGAGAAGATATCAACTCATAAAGTCGGCTTCGATGCCGTCATTTTTTGTCCGATGATGTCACTGATTACCGTAACCCCAGGTCGTTACCTTGCCTTTGACCCCTTCAATATCAAGCGCGCCGCTGCCGGCGTCTTTGATGAGCACGTTGCGGGATACATTTATAATTTCAATACCACCAGATCCATCCCGGATAGTTAGGTTGCCGTCTATATCTTTAATCGTCATCGGCCCGGAGCCGTCGACCAGACGTACATCACCCCTGATCCGTTCGACCTGAATGCTGCCGGAGCCATCTTTGACTTCAAGATGACCCCTAATGTCGTCGATGTAAATTTTGCCGGAGCCGTCTTCAATTGCCACCTTTCCCTGAATATCTCTAATCTTTATCGATCCGGAGTCATCTGTAATGTCCAAATCTGCATCCAGATCACTGACGTCAAGCCAACCGGATCCATCATCTATTTGCACGCGTAGCGATTTAGGAACCCGAACGGTTAGATCGATTTTCGCATCTGCAGGCATTCGGTTTTGATTTATAAAAACGCTTTCTAAAATAGCTTTACGCTGCTTTTTATTCAAGGACAGCCGGATGTGACGTTGCATAAATTCGGTTAGCTTGTTTGGTGAGATACCACTAATGTTTACGGCTGCCGTGACTTTGATATGGTCGGATCCATCAATTCCAAATACTTCCAGAAAGCCGTCTTCGCATGTAATTTGTATGACATCGACTCCGCTAATGGACAATTCCAGCTGTTGGGTATGTTCAACAGGTTCGGCTAATGCCGCCAACGGCAACAGCATAATGATCAAGAAGACGTTTGCGCGCATCTTGGCCCTCCTATCCAAGCTTGAATACTTATGGCAACCGATCAACGACTATGGTGGACCATTTTCACTTACCCTGTGACAAATAGCAATAATTTTTGTATGTAAATATGATGATCATTGGTGCCGCCATGAGCAGGAAATTCCTATGACGGATTCGACGGTGATAACGCACAATAAGCTTGATGCCAAAGCAGCAATTTTGTTGACGGTTTTGTGTTTAATTTGGGGGCTGAACGCGCCTGCCATCAAAATCAGCAACGAGGGTATTGCGCCTATTTTCTGCGCCGGCCTCAGATCGGTGGTTGCAACGGCCTGTTTGATAATTTGGATGATTCGCAAGCGGCTCCAGCTATTTCCGGGCCGACTGGCTGACGGGCTGTTCATTGGATTTTTATTCGGGGTCGAATTCGGTCTTTTATATGTGGCACTTTTATATACCACGGCTTCCTCAGCCTGGCTCCTGCTATATACCACTCCCTTTTTTCATGCCCTCGGCGCCCATTTTTTCTTAAGCGATGACCGTCTTTCCTGGATGAAGGTTACCGGGCTGATGCTGGCATTTGCCGGTATTCTGATTTTACTGAGTGCACATCTGGGATTGCCTTCCATACAGCAATTGATCGGCGATCTTTTAGCCATCGGTGCCGCCGTGCTCTGGGCGCTGACGACTGTGTATATCAAACGCCGGTTGGTGACCGTTGTATCCCCCTATCATACCTTATTTTATCAGATTCTGTTTTCCATTCCGATATTGTTTTTGTTCAGTTTTGTTTTTCAGGAAACGCCGGTTCAGGCCATCAACTGGTTAATTTTAATTTCGTTTGCTTATCAGAGCATCGTGGTTGCATTTGTCAGCTACCTGGCTTGGTTCTTTCTGGTTCACTCCTATCCGGTCAGTCGCCTGGCTTCATTCAGCTTTCTGACACCGGTGTTTGCAGCCCTTGCCGGGGTTCTGCTGCTCGGCGAAGAGCTGACGACGCGCCTAATTCTAAGTCTGACCCTCGTGAGCATTGGAATTTATGTTGTTAACCGTTAATGCGCGACCGCTCCAAATGTTTTAAATGGGAACACTGAATAAAGATATCCAGGTTTTGCCAGGGGCAGCCGATATATTACTGGTTGCGCCCCACGGGCCTTCCGAAGACGATGAAAACACTGATCGTGTCTCCCAACAGACAGCCGAGCGCCTGGCCTGCGCGGCCATTATCAATACCGGTTTGCCCCGCAATCAATTGGATTTAAACAATATTGCTGAAGCAGAGCGCCATCCCACTTTCATTCCGACGCTAAAGCAAATCCTTGCACCTGTCGCTCGTTCTCAGGTGATCTGGATCCACGGCATGCGAGATGAAAGTGCGGTGGCTGAAGCCCGCCATACGAATGCTAAGACACCGATTCATTGTCTGATCGGGTATGGTTTGCCGGATCGTTTGACCGCTGCTGCGGAAACCATCACCAGATTGGCGGCCCGGTTGAATGCTGGTGGACTCAATACCTGCGTGGCAGCAGATCGGAGATCTAAATTTCGCGGATATTCTGCCAATAACATGAATCAGTATTTTCGTATCAACCACTATCCACTTGCCCGATTGGAATCCTGGCAGCTGGAATTGGCCTGGAGTGGGGTGCGCGAAAAAGGGTATATCAGCAAAACAGCGGCAGTGTTGGCCGATGCCTTAAAACCATTCATGAAAGCAAAAAGCTGAGCCGTCAGTACCTGTCGATTTCCTCTATGCTTTCTGGATTCCGGCTCTCGTTCACTTTCGAGAACTCGTCCGGAATGACGGTATTGAAGTAATATGACATAACCTTAATCTATCAAAATGCCGAGACCTAATAAGTAAGAGATTCTCATCTATTTTCATACAAGCATTGGGTTTTGTACAAGTCGGAGTTTTTCATATGCAAGGCATTTAAGGGCGAAGCTATAGTGAACTATGCTTCGCCCTTAATAACGCAGCAGATGGAAACTTCCGGCTTGCCCGCATGGGTGAAAATAGATGAGAAATAATAATGGGTTTCATCCATCCGTAATGCGTATTTTACAACCTCATTGTACCCAACTGCTGAGATGTAATGCGGAAGAGATTCTCATCTATTTTCATACAAGTGAAGGATTTTGTACGATT
>JAAUXY010052265.1_pt1 | contig 13407 bp, 7 predicted proteins | sample 7278121 | NCBI WGS metagenome assembly JAAUXY01 (sample SAMN14350117, study PRJNA611818) | marine sediment metagenome | isolation source: surface marine sediment (1.8m) | place: French Polynesia: Moorea | collected 2018-08 | reverse complement strand
GCAGCCGTTGCCGACGGCGTGCTGCAAACGAAAACCAAAGAAGGCGCGGAGCAGGTCTTTGCCACGAAGCTCTACGGCACGCTTGTGCTCGATGAGCTCTTTGCGAACCGGCCTCTCGACTTCTTTTTACTGTTCTCTTCAACCAGCGCCATTGTGGGTCTGCCGGGTCAGGTCGACTACGCGGCTGCCAACGCGTTCCTGAACGCCTATGCCGAGCACCGCAGCGCGTCCGGCCGGCGCACCATCGCCGTGGACTGGGGGGTCTGGCACGAGGTGGGTGGCGCCGTGCAGCTGGCGGAAACCATCAAGTTCGGACAGGCGAGCTCAACCTATGCGCGCCGCACCGAGCACCCGCTTCTCGGTGAATGTACAGAAAACGGTCCGGCCGTCTGGCGCTGGGAAGCGAACTGGTCGGCTCCCGATCTGTGGGTGCTGAACGAGCACCGCAACGAAGATCAGATCGCCCTGCTGCCCGGCACCGGTTACCTGGAACTTGCGCGCGCGGCTTATGCCGACGTTCGCGGCAGCGATCCCTGTGAAATTGTGGATCTGGCGTTTCTGCAACCGCTTGCCGTTTCTGACGAAGAAGGTCATGCGGTCGAGATTGAGCTGCGCCGGCAGGACGATGAGTTCCAGCTGCGCATTCTGAGCTCGGCGTCAGACGCCGAACACGCCACCATGACGGTGCGCTCGCTCTCCATGACGCCGACGGCAAACCTCGAGCCTGCGGATATTGAATCCCGCTGCTCCACCAACCGTCAGGCAGCGTCCGGCGATCAGGCGATTCCCAGCTCCCAGGAAGCCCAGCTCGGCTTTGGCCCACGGTGGGCCTGCCTGCGTGAGATTGGCTACGGCGACAACGAGGCGTACGCCCGGCTGCGGGTGGATTCCCGGTTCGAGGAAGACTTCGCCGCGTACAAGCTGCACCCCGGTCTCCTCGACATTGCCACCAGCATCGGCATTCCATTGATACAAGGATGGCGCGGTGGTGAGGCGATCTACGTGCCGCTCGCTTACGGCTCGGTGAAAATGCTGAGTCCCCTGCCCGCCGAAATATTTGCCTGCGTGACGAACGACCCCGACAACGCGTTCGATCGCGACATCGCCTCGTTCGACATCAAGCTGACCGATCCTCAGGGCCAGGTGCTCGTGGAAATCGAGCGCTATCAGATGCGTAAGCTCGATGCCGGCTCAGGCTTCGGCTCGATGGCAGAGGACAACGTCCGTGGCCACAAACAGGAGACCACACCGATCGAAGCGGTTTTCGTCGAGTCTTACGAAAACGGCATCACGCTCGATGAGGGTCTGGAAGCGTTGAGCCACAGTCTTACTGTCCTCGACGGTGGCGTTACCGTGGTCAGCCCCATTTCGATCGACGACTGGCGGGTTCGAATCGACAGCGCCTGCGCCGTCAATACCGAAGAAGCCGGCGTCACTTTCGCGCGACCTGATCTCGATAGTGAATACATTGCGCCGCGGGACGACCTCGAGACCGAGCTCGTCAACATGTGGCGCGAATTTCTTGGTGTCGACCAGATTGGCATCCGCGACGACTTCTTCGACCTGGGCGGTCACTCTCTGATAGCGGTCCGCCTCTTTGCGAAATTGAAAAAGCAATGGGGCGTGGACTGGCCGATATCGATGCTCTTTGATGCGCCGTGTATCGAACCTTTCGCGGAGCTACTGCGCGAAGAGACCGGTGAGTTCGTGAGCGAATCCAGCTCGGACGAGCCGGCCGCGGAATCGCAGCTGCGGCATCGTTATCTCGTGCGCATGAATCGTTCGACCAACACCAGTCGCCCACCGCTGTTCATCGTGGCCGGCATGTTCGGAAATGTCCTGAATCTGCGGCACCTGGCGACACATCTTGGTGACGACCAGCCGGTCTATGCCCTGCAGGCCAAAGGCCTTTACGGTGACGACGAGCCTCACCGCACGTTTGTCGATGCGGCGCGGGACTACATTGCAGAAATGCGCGAGGTGCAGCCCAGCGGGCCGTACATGATTGGCGGCTTCTCCGGCGGTGGCGTTACCGCCTTTGAGATTGCCCATCAGCTCGTCGCGCAGGGGGAAACGGTTTCCGCCCTGGTGATGCTGGATTCCATTCCGCCCCACCCCGCGTGGCCGGAGCCGGATTTTGTCGATCGCATGCACATTCAGATGCAGCGCACCTTCAAGGTCATGCTGAAAGATCCCAGCGCCTGGCTGAAACGGCGCATTCGCTGGGAGCTCGAAAAACGCGGACATGCGGGAGCGCCCCGCGAGCTGACGCCGGCGGAGTTTCGCTCGGAGCAGATAGAGATTGCGTTCCGCGAATCGCTTGCCTGTTATGAGATGAAGGCGCTGCCGGTGCCCATCTCGCTGTTCCGCCCTGAGCTCGACGATACGTATCGATTGCGGGGCGGACGCGTGGCAAACGCGGACGGTCAGCTCATGGAAGCGCAGAATTGGTGGTCGCCCTGGACCAGCGAAGGCATCGACGTGCAGATTGTGCCTGGTAATCACGACAGCATGGTCCTCGAACCCAACGTCAAAATACTTGCAGCACATGTTCGGTCAACGCTTGATCAGGCATTGCACTGCGCAATTACAACTCTCGACTATCAGTCGGATGGATCCTCCCCTATCGTCACTGCTGGCAGCACGGAACAAGGAGTACGTTATGCAGGCTAAGAAAGATCTCTACGAACTGGGAGAAATCCCACCCCTGGGCCACGTCCCGGAGAAGATGTATGCCTCGGTTCTCCGCCAGTGTCGCTATGGGGATCCTGCTTCCGCGTATAAGACGGAAGTGATGGACGTCCCTGAGGTGGGACCGCGCCAGGTCATGATCAACGTCATGGCGGCAGGGATCAATTACAACGGCGTGTGGACGTCGCTGGCGAAGCCTGTCGACATGATTGCGGCGCGCCAGAAGTACGGCGACCCGCATGACTTCCACATTGGTGGATCGGAAGGTTCCGGGATCGTCTGGGCCGTGGGTTCCGAGGTCAAAGGGTTGAAGGTGGGTGATCACGTCATGGTGTCACCGTGCCGCTGGGACGAAAGCGCACACGACATTCGCATGGGCCAGGATCCCATTGCATCCACCAGCACGAAGGTCTGGGGTTTCGAGGACAACTTCGGCTGCTTTGCCCAGTTTTCCGTGGTCGAAGACTTTCAGTGTTTCCACAAGCCAGACAACTTGACGTTCGAAGAGTCGGCCAGCGTATTCGTCAGCTTCGCAACCGCTTATCGGCAGCTGACCGGCTGGGCGCCGCACGTGGTGCGGCCGGGTGACCCCATTTTGATCTGGGGCGGCGCCGGTGGCCTGGGCACCGCGGCGATACAGATCACGCGGGAGTTTGGCGGTAAAGCCATTGCGGTGGTCTCCAGCGACGAGAAGGCTGACTTCTGTATGTCCCTGGGTGCTCACGGCACGCTGAATCGGAAGGAATTCGATCATTGGGGCCGTTTGCCCGAGGTCGGCAGCCCCGAGTTCGACGGCTGGCAGGCAGGCGTACGTCAGTTTGGTAAAGCGTTCTGGGAAGTGCTGGGCGAACGGCGCAACCCCTGGATCGTATTCGAACATTCCGGCCAGGACACGATGCCAACGTCCATCTTCATCTGCGACAACGGCGGCATGATCGTGACGTGCGGAGCCACCTCGGGGTACAACCTGGACATCGACGCGCGGGTACTGTGGATGCGCCTCAAGCGCCTGCAGGGCTCACATTTTGCAAGCCTCCGGCAGTGCCAGGAGGTCGTGAACCTTCTGGGTATGGGCCGTCTGGATCCGCTCATGGCGAAAACCTGGGCGTTTCCGGAAATTGGCCCGGCGCATCAGGTCATGCTGGAAAATGCACATCCGCCCGGCAACATGGCAGCCCTGGTCAACGCGCCGGAGCCGGGTCTCAAGCGTCTGTCCATCTAAGGCAGTGCGTCACACGCAATCAGGCGAACGACAATGACCGAAGAACAGCCGCTGGTCGTGGCGGTGGTATTGACGTGGAACGATACCGAGCAGACCAGCAAGTGCCTTGCATCAGTATTTGCCAACGACTATCCCAATCTCAGAGTTGTCCTGGTCGACAACGGCTCCAAGCCCGTGCGCGGTCCGGAGCTGAAAGAGCGTTTTCCCGACGTTGAGCTCGTGCAGCTGCCCGAGAACCAGGGCTTCTCGGGGGGCGCCAACCGGGGCATGGAGAAGGCGCTCGAAATGGGCGCCGACTTCGTACATCTCATTGGCAACGACTCGACGCTCGCGCCCGACGTCGAATCGCGTCTGGTTGAAGCCTTCCAGGCGAATCCCGAGGTTGGTGCTGCCTCACCCCTCCTGCTCTTCTCCGGAAACGAAGAAAAACCGATCGTCCAGTTCTATCGGGCTACCATAGACCGGGAAATGACGATGCATCAGCACTACGACGTCAGCATTCCGCTCGAGGAGCGTGAGTGGCCGAACATCGAAAGTGAGTTCATCCCGTGCGTTGCCTTGTGTTTCCGTGCGGCAGCCCTGCGTGACGTGGGGCTCATGGATGAGGTGTTCGGCACCTGCTGGGAAGACTACGATATCTGTCTGCGCTTTCACGACAAAGGCTGGAAATATCTGGTCGTCGGTGATGCCCGGGCAGTGCATTTCGGCAGCTTCACCACGGGGCGTGAGTCCCCGTACATCACCTACTATACGGTGCGAAACCGGCTCATCTGTATCGATCGTTACGCGCCGAAGAACATCTGGTGGAAGCGTGGTCCTCAGCTCATCATGACGTTCTGGAGAAATCAGATCTTGCTTTACGGCCTCGGCAACTGGGCGTGCCACAAGGCGTTCATCCGCGGCGTTTGGGACTACATTTTCGATGTGCACGGCGAGCGTACCCGCAAGGAGCAGGGCTCCATCCCCGGAGAGGGGCACCGGGTGGACGGCATCCCCGAGCACCTCATGCTGGGTAAGAACAATGCCAACTCAGCGTGACATACTCGGGCCCCCGAGCATTCAGGGACCAGCGCATGGGGCACAGTAATCCCATCGACCAGCCGCCGGCCACATCCGCTGCCGCGCAGCCGTTTTTTGTCGTCGGTTCCGTTCGCTCGGGCACCACCCTGCTGCGCTTGATGCTGGGACATCACTCGACCATCTGCCGCTGCGAAGAAATGGAGTTTGTCGTTGGCGATATTGTTGATCCGGCAACGACGACCGACACCGCGGATTACTTTCACCGGCTGAGGCTCGACAGAGGCTTCAGAGTCTCGGACTACACGATAGACGAGAGTCTGTCTTACCCGGAGATAGCACGCGATTTTCTGCGTCAGCGTCTTGCCGCCGACGGCAAACCGATAGCCGGCGCTACGGTGCATCACGACTTTGACCGGCTGCCGGTCATCTGGCCGGAGGCGCGGTTCATCTTCATCCGCAGGGACCCGAGAGACGTCGCAAGATCCTGCGTGCAGATGGGCTTCGCGGGTACCCCTTACTTCGGTGCCGACTTCTGGCTGAACGCCGAGATCGCCTGGGAGAAGTTGTCGGGGCAGGTTTCCCCGGAGCAGCGCATGGAGATCCGGTTCGAAGATCTGGTGGCGGACTCGCCTGAGAAGATGGCTGAGATCTGCCACTTCATCGGGATTGAATACGAGCCCACCATGCTCGAGATCGAGGCGGACACCACCTACTCCCGGCCGGATCCCGCGGCAGCCAAATCGTGGCGGGACGGCGCCAGCAACGACGAAGTTGCTCAAGTGGAAACCCGGATCGGTCTCGAGCGCCTGCGCGCCTCAGGATATGAGCCTTCGGGTACCTCACCGATCCCGCAAAGCGCCTATCAATCCCTGCGTATCGGGTTGCTGGAGGTGTCCGGCAGAGTCGGCGCCAGAATCAGGACGTACGGCCTGTCGGTCTGGCTTCAGGGTGTCTTGTCCCGCCGCCTGCCCTTCCGCGGCTGGCGCGAGCGCATTCAGCTCAGAGTCGACGACATCGACAATCAGTTGGTCAAGTAGCTGCCGACGTCTCTCACACCGCCAGTAACACAGATGTCCTGTCGCGCACGCGTCGCGATCAGTCTTCCGTGTCTACCAGCTCGCGCGCGAAGAAGATCTTCTGCAGTTTGAGCCCCAGGAAAATCGATACGATGAAGAAGATCGATATCGAGATCACCAGCGCGCCCGGTACGGCAAACGCCTCGAGCAGATCCTTGAAGGGAATCACTGCCTCGTGGCCGATGAAGAGCGGGAACGCCAGGATGCCAATGATGGAGAACGTTTTGATGATGGCATCCGTATAGCGGTGACCCTGCCACTCGCTGCTCGCGACGAGGAGTACGAGCCTGAGGGCAATCAGCAGGCTGCCCGCGTAGAAGAACCAGCTCGACAACACGATGGGTTTGGGCCACAGGAGCCAGTAGTTCCAGAATCCTGATTCATAGCCCATGAACGCAGCGAGGGCGACGAGCAGCAAGCCTGCCTGCCACACGATGTCCAGCGGCTTACCGTCGATGATCAGCTGGCGCAACCACGTGCCGAGCGCAAGGCCCGCCATGACGCCTGCTGACAGCTCGAAGTAGTTGTACACCGCTGTGAACATCAGAATGACGGTCTGCACGAACGGATTCTGCGACGGCGTCGGATTGTTGGCCTCGATGAAGAGGTGGATCAGATACATCCCCGCCGCGGTCAACAGGCACGGTATCCATATGCTCGCATAGCGGGACAGGACTCTGAGCCAGATTGGAATCGATAACACGGCCAGCAGGTAGTAGGTCAGGACCCCGTAGAACGAGTTCGAATAGTCGACGGCGCTCATGTCGTAGCCCATTGCCAGCGACGAGGCAATGCGCGTGCCCCCTAATGCGAGTATCCCGCCGATCAGCAACAGCGCGTTGCGATAGACGAGCGGATTTACGGACTCCGGATTGCGCAGGTAACGGGGCAGGTAAGCAAAGCCGAGGCCCACGCCGAAGATGATTGCAAAGCCTGGCGTGCCGGCGCTGTAAAACGGCGAAAGGAAACGGTTGTACTCCGCAAAGATTGCCGGCAGCCGCTCGACGACACCGGGCATCCAGTGTGAGGCGATGACGCAGAGGACGAGAAATCCCCGTACCGCGTTGACGGTGAGATTGCCGTTGGCAAGCGGTGTGCCGCGCGATGAGCTGTCTGCGCGGCTGACGATCTCAGCAATGCTCTTCCCTTCCAGAATCTCTCGAGCCACATGCTGAGGAATACCCTCTTTCTGGAATTTCATGACGACGCTGATAGCGGACAGTGAATCGCCGCCGAGGTCGAAAAAACTGTCGTGGACGCTGACCGGGCTGACGCCGAGCGCCTCTTCCCAGATTCTCACGAGCTTCGCTGTCTCGTCGCTGTCGAGCGCGTCCGCGCCCTCCTCGTCCGATTCGTTCGCCCCGTTGTCAGCATCGGCCATCTGGGCCGTGTACTGCTCCGTCAGCGCTGCGCGCCGGACTTTGCCGGTTTCAGTGACTGGAAAATCATCACATTCGAAATAGTGGATCGACCCACCTGCCTGCACGCCGTAGGTGAGGAGCGCGGCTTCTGCGGCAGATCTGAGCGCAACAGCGTCCACGTCCGGCTTGTGTGCAACCAGCACCGCCTCGCCGCGGAGCGGATCGGCTACCTTCGCGATCCGCACGTCCTGCACGCCATTCAGCGCCTTGCGTATGGACTGCTCGAGCGCTTCAGGCGGGAGCTTGATGCCGCCGCAGTTGATGACGTCGTCCATGCGTCCGTCATAAAAAAGATAACCCTCTTCCATGTGCCCCAGGTCGTTGGTCGTCAACCAGCCTTCATCGTCGACCAGCGGCGCTGTGCCCGAGGAACGAATGGTCCCCGTCGCGGTATGCGGACCTTTGACTCTGATCCGTCCGGAAGAGTCAACGTCGGCATGTACTCCGTCATACGCTTTGCCAACGCTTTCGAGCAGGTGCCCTTCCGTCTCGTGGATTTTCAGGAACGTTGAGCGCGACGCCTCGGTCAGTCCGTAGTGCTGAACAATTGTGGCTTTGGGAAAGAGCGCCTTCAGCTGCTCTTTTTCTGCGCGGCTCATGTACTGACTGCCGATCTCGATCCACCGCATGTGGTTGCCGCACTCTGCAAAGAGCTCGGGATTTTCCAGAATCAGCCGCAGTAGAGACGGCACCGCCGAAAGCGCGTTGATTTCGTTCGCGCCGAGCATCGTTGCTACCTCAAACGGATCGAAGCCGTGCTCGGGGATAAAAGCCTGGCCGCCGGCCGCGCTGATCGCTCGACAGCGGCCGAATCCGAACGAGTAGTACACGGGTACCCCAACGTACTCTTTGACGCTCTCGTCGAGCTGCATGATGGAGAGGAGCCGGTCTGTGGTCGTTGCCAGAGCACTGTGGGAAAGCGCAATCGCTTTGGGTTCACCCTCCGTACCGGACGTGAACTGCACCTGCGCGATGGTGTCGTCATACGACTTGACATAGCCCAGCGTTGACGCCCAGCCGGTGTCGGTCCCAGGCGTGACAACCTCGTGAACACCCGCTGCCTGCACGCGCTCGTCGTCGCTTTCGCTGCGCAGGGTGACGATAACCTCACCGGCCTGAAGGCGGCGAAACGCCTCGGTCACGAAGTCGATCGAGTTCCGCGCGACAATCCCGCAGACGCGCCGGTCAACACTCATTGGCTGCTTCCCCTCGGCATTTTTCAAAGACTCCTTAGTATACCGGCGCGCTCCGTGCTATGGCCTGCAAGTTACATCTCAGGGACAAGTTCCTGCGTTCCCGACACGAAATTGCATCGCTTCCGGAGGGCTGAAAGTGCGGTCGACAAAGGCGTCAGGACGCTTGTCGAGCTGCAATCCTGTCGGCAACGCGCAGCGCGTTTGCGGCGATGGTGAGGCTGGGATTGGTGCCGCCGCTGGTCGGCATGAACGAGGCATCCGCCACATACAGATTGTCGATGCCGTGCACGCGGCAGTCTTTGTCGAGCACGCTGGTTGCGGGATCCGTCCCGGCGCGACACGTCCCGCAGGGATGACCGTAATTCAGCTCCACGCCTGGATTGAGCACGGCAAGTCGCAGCGACGACAACGTTTTACGGATCATGCGGCGCATCGCCTTGACGCGGTCGATCAGCTCATCCGGAAGGTTGTACTCGATGCGCATGCCGGACGGAGATCCGGCATCGACGTTCACGCGGTTGTCGAAGTACGGATAGTCTTCGACAAGCGAGCTCATGACGGTCGCTTCCTTGAGCAGCTTTGATGCAATGTATGCCGGAATTCGGGCGGCGTGCCGCAGGAAACGCAGGCGACGGAGCGCGCTGCGTTCGAGCAACGCGTGCAGGAAGTTGAGGATGTCGCCGTAGCCGGCCGTGAGCCCCATGGACTGGACCTCGCCAAACTTGCGGTCGTCGCGCACGTAGAAGTCCCTAAAAGCGATCGACTTTGTCATGCCGCTGCGGGAGAAGCTGCCCGATGGCCAGATGGCAACGAGGTCGCCGGCGTGGAACATGAGATAGCGCCCCACCAGATCGTGGTCGTTGCCGATGCCATCTGGAAAGCGCTCGCTCTTCGAATTCATCAAGAGGAGCGGTGAAAAGAGTGCGCCGGCGGCAAGCACAACCTCGCGCGCGACGACGTTGCCCTCATCGGCACCGCGGCGAATCTTCACGCCCGATATGCGCCCGCCGTCGTGGATCAGCTGAACCGCTTCAGTCTGCTCCAGGACCGTCAAACCGCCCGACTGCAACGCCGGGTCGATAAACGTGTTACGTACGTCGCTTTTGCACTCCATGGTGCAGTGACCGCCCGTGCACCACTGACAGTCTTCGCTGCGCTTAAGACCCACGTGCAGTCTGAATGGATTGAGGCCTGCAGCCTGTATCGATTCGAAAAGATACTGATCCGACTCGGTCAATTCCGGTGGATCCAGGAGCGGGTAGTCCGCGCCGTTTTCCAATGGATCGTGGGTCCCGCAGACGTTGAGGAGCGCTTCCGCCTCGGTGTAATAGGGTTCGAGCTCGGCATAGTCGAACGGCCATTCGACCACCTGGCCGTCAGGCAGCGCTGTCTCGGCGAAGTCCGCCGGGCGCAACCGGCTGAGCGTTGCGCCATAGTGAATCGAGGAACCGCCCAGACCACAGCCGATTACGGGCCACATTTCGCTGGTCTGGCCGTTTGTGGAGACCGGTATGCGCTGCGGCCAGCGGCCCTCCGCGAGCTTGCTCTCCAGATCTTCGGGTGCGTTCAGCATGGGCCGATGCACCGCGTCTGAACGCCCTTTTTCGATGAGGAGAACGCGGTAGCCCTTGCGCGTCAGCGCATAGCTGATTGCGCCACCGCCGAATCCGCTGCCGATGACGACGGCATCCCAGGTCGTTTGTTCTAGCGAAGCAAAATCCATGGAGGTCTGGTTACACCTTGCTTTCTCAGCGCTTTCTCAGCCTTGCGCCGCCCGGCCGCGTGCTAGCAGCTGGGTGCGATGCAAACGGGTGCGGTGGCTAGCCGAGGACCATGCTGCGCAGCCCCGGGCCCTGCACCTCCACGCCAAGAACGCCGACGAAGGCGACGAGCAGCAGGCTTGCGCCGACCGCAAACCAGGCATGTGAGCGGAACTGCAGCCGCTGTTTGGCTTCGTTGGAGTACTCCGAGACCCAGCCAATGACGGCAACGTTGAAGTCCTCAGCAATCTGCGAAGCGCGTGAGTACACAGGCATCAGCTGTCCGAGCGCGACCACCAGTGCACCGGCAATGCCCACGCCAAGCACAAACACGAGCAAGTGCTGAATGGGACGGTTTGGTGCTACCGGATCGGTCCCGGCGCGCGGCGGATCGAGAATCTGGAAGCCCAGCGGTACGGTTTCCGATACCTGACGGCTCAGCCGTTCGCGCTCCAGGCTCTCGAGGATTGCCTGATATTGTTCCTGGATGACCTGGGTGTCCCGCGTCAGCTGCGCAAGCTCCGCCTCAACCGCAGGCATCTCGTCGATCAGTCCTCTGAGACGAGCCAGGCGGCTTTCCTTTTCCTGCACGCTGGCCTCGAGCCTGGCGATTTCGGTTTTGACCTCGTTCTGCGAGATACGGATGGCTTGATAGACGGGGTTGTTCGTCACGGCGACGAGATCCCCCTGCCGCAGCCGCTCCGTCAGCTCTGCGTGCTGCTGGCGCAGCTCGACCAGCGCTTCCTCGGTGGCAATGACGTCGGGATGCTTGTCTGTGTACAGGAGCTTCAGCTCGTCCAGGCGTGTCTGGTTGCTGCGGATTCGATCCTCGAGACTACCCTCGACAACTTCCCCGGAGGAGAAGGCAATGGATTCTCCGCGCAGCTGCTGGTCCAGGCTCTCGAGTCGACTGTTTGCGAGCCTGAGCTCCGTGCGGGCGGACTCGAGTGCAGTGGATTCGTCCTGCAGCTGCTCGAAGTAGCCGCCCTGCAGGTTCGGCATCCGGTCGTAGTTGCGCCGATTGAAGTCTGCCAGCGCCTTTTCAGCCGCTCGCAGCCGCTCCTCATAGTCCTCTTTCTGGCCGAGCAGGAATTGTTCGCCGTCGACCGAGCGGTTGGCATTGATGACGTCACGCTCGAAAATCTCCAGCAGCTTGGTGACGATGTTCACCGCACCTTCGCGCGAAGAGCTGGCGTAGACAACCTGGTACGCGTCGAGAAATGTTTCACCCGGACGCCGGCGGACGCGGCGGGCTTCACTTTCGCTGACGATCAGAATCTGCTCACGCAGTAGATCGACCAGACCTCTTCTTTCCTCGGCTGTAGTGGCGAAATTGGACAGCTCGGTCTCGTTGATGAGCTGCTCCAGCCGATCCGTGCCGAGCATCGTTTCGCGGACGACCTTCAGCTCATGTTCGCCGCCGACCTCGACAATCTGGTTATCCAGCACTTCGCGAAGATCGGAAGAGGCGTTCACGAGAACTCTGGCTTTCGCCTCGTAAATGTTCGGCTGCGCCGCAACCACGAGCCAGCCGATCGGACAGATCACCCACGCTGTCAGTAGAGCCCAGGCTCGATACCGCCATGCGCCCTGGATGAGCTGCAACAGTTGTTCAATCGTTTCTTGCATTTTGATCTGAGGTCATCGGATACCGAATTATGCCGCCAAAGGTAGAGCGAAAACACTGCCAATCCCCTGGAATTTGTGGCCGGTAAGCGGATATTTGTTCGGTACATGTAACTTGCAGTCCGCCTCCACCGGGCGGCCGTTATACTTGGCCACTCATCCGTCGGACGAGCGCGCTGAGCCCGCTCACCCGGCATGTCCATTCGTCAGTCGAGTTCTTTCCAACATCTCTTTTGTGAGCAAGCGATGACCATGAGTAACCGGCATGCGGAAGATTGAACGCATCATATCCAGCCTCAAGCTGGAGTCGGCCATTGCCGCCGCACCGAAAGCCATTCGCGATCCGATCTCGCGCCGCAGATACGGCGATGCGATCGAGAGCCTCGAAAAGCTCCGCCACACGGTCACGGACGACAATTACTCGCTGAAGGGATTTGATGAGTACAACTGTATCTTCGTGCACGTGCCCAAGTGTGCCGGCGTGTCGGTGACGAATGCGCTCTTTGGCAACCACGCAGGCGGGCACATTCCACTCTGCAGGTATCTCGCGCTCTACGGCGCCAAGCGGTTCGACGAGATGTTCAAGTTCACGTTTGTGCGCAATCCCTGGGACCGCATCGCGTCCGCGTACTTCTTTCTGCAAAGCGGCGGTATGACGCAAACGGATGCCGAGTGGGGAAAACGGTGGCTCGCGAGCTGTGCATCGCTGGATGATTTCGTGCAGAACCTGCTGCCGGATCCCGAGGTCAGGGAGATGGTCCACTTCCGCACGCAGATGTCATTTCTCGTCGATCCGCGAACCGACGAGATCGGCTGCGACTTCGTCGGGCGTTACGAATCGCTGGCGGCGGACTTCGAGCACATCGCGGGGAAGCTGGGCCGGGACGTCAGCCTGCCGAATCTGAACAAGACCAAGGGTGGCGTTAAGCGCCGCTGGGATGAGGAAATGTCGCCGCAGTCGATGGCAATCATCCGCGAGCTCTACGCCCGGGATGTCGACGACCTCGGTTATCAGGAATCCGTAGCGCCCTGCTCCGCAGATTCCTGCTGAACCCCCGGCCGGGGTCTGCGCCGGCGACCTGCTGCTGCCTTTGCGTACTGTGCCGACCCCATGGCGTGTAACGCCCTTGCCATCCCCAGAAACAGAACGAAGAAAACGGGCATCAGCGAAATTGCGCTCGTTGTCGCGATGATGACCAGATAAGCGGTGGACAGTGCAAAAACCGTGCGATAGAGGAGCCTGTCTTCGCTGGAAGCCATGGGCGACGAGCTGTTGCGATACAGCCAGCTGACCGTCACCAGCGGCGGAACGACGAAGAGGAAAATGCCAACGAGGCCGTACTCGAGCAGGACCTGGAGGTACCAGTTCACCACGTCGATGTGGCGCCCCCCAAT
>JAAUXY010123284.1_pt1 | contig 13416 bp, 9 predicted proteins | sample 7278121 | NCBI WGS metagenome assembly JAAUXY01 (sample SAMN14350117, study PRJNA611818) | marine sediment metagenome | isolation source: surface marine sediment (1.8m) | place: French Polynesia: Moorea | collected 2018-08 | reverse complement strand
TGACCTTTATAATTAAGTTTTGTAACAATTTATAGCTTAAATTTTGCATATAATTGTTGTCAAAATTTAAATTTAAGGCTAAAAGGAGTTAAATCGAAGACTCTTTTAAGCGAACAATTCTTGAAACACTGTTCGTTAAGAACTTTGGTTTCCCTCCTGCGGTTTTCCCCTGAAAACGCAAAGGAATGTCATCGTGATAGAAAAAAGGAAGGTGGAAAGATTTGACCTTGAGCTGGAAGCATTTGTTTCAATACCCGGTGAAACCGACCAGCCTGACATGGGGAACCTCGTAACCCGAGATGTTTCGATGAGCGGTGTCTATCTGGTCACGGATACCCCGCTACCCATCGGATCTAGAGTTAATGTGGATATGATCCTGACACTGGGCGGCCGTAAAAAACAAAATGCACAGCAAGCGTGGATAAAAGCTTCCGGTAAAGTTCTGCGAACGGATAATCAGGGAATGGCCGTCAGTTTCGATGACCAGTCCCGGATTCTGCCGCTTTCCAAAAAGGCGGATTAAAACCAAATTCTGGGCTTACACATACTTGGGTAAGCGCATTCGTGCTGGGGCTGCACCGGCTTTTGGTATTTACCACGGAGAACAAAGAAAAGGCTAAGAATAAGTATCATAAAAGAATCGACGACATGTCGCTTGTCTTTTCCAGTGATCGCTGTGGTGAACAACGAATGCTGATATTTGCATCTGGATGCCTATGGAACCCAAATTAATTGGAATAAGCGAAAATATTCAGCGAATAAAAGCGCTCATCGACCAGATAGCCGATACGGGCCTGAACACCATCATTTACGGTGAAACCGGCGTTGGTAAAGAACTGATCGTTCAATGCCTTTACCATAAATCCAATCGGGTCGGTAAACCATTTGTTAAAGTGAATTGCGCCGCTTTACCGGACACCCTTCTGGAAAGTGAAATGTTCGGCTATGAGCAGGGCGCCTTTACCGGTGCCGACCGCCGCAAACGTGGCAAGTTCGAGCAGGCCCATGGCGGCGTGCTCTTTCTAGATGAAATCGGCGACATGTCTCTGCCCCTGCAATCCAAGCTGCTGCATGTGCTGCAAGGCGGTGATTTTACCCCACTGGGTTCAGAAAAAGCGATGACAGCGGACACCTGGGTCATCGCGGCCACCAATCATGAACTTGAACATGATATGCAAAATGGCGAGTTTAGGGAGGATCTGTATTACCGGCTCAGTACCATCAAAATATATATCGAACCGCTACGCAACCGACCCGATGACATTCCGCACCTGATCAAACATTATATCGAAGAATACACCGAGATGTTCAGTGATAAGAAACTACAGCTTCCCAGTCAGAATACCATCACTAAAATGGCCGGTTATCATTGGCCCGGCAATGTGCGAGAGCTACAAAATGTGCTCAAGCGGTATATGATTCTAGGAGAGGGCGAAGAGACCATCGATGATCTGCTCAGCACGGCGACTCCCCGGCAGCGCAGTGCCGAGCTTCAGGCTAGCGAAGCCAAACCATCAATTCCGGTTGACCTTTGGGGCGTCGATGGCGACAAACCACCGAATCTGTCCTCATTATCGTTGAAGAAAGTCCGCAAAAAAGCATTGGACCGCGTTGAAAAAGAAGTCATTTCCTACGTTCTTGAAAAAACGGGTTGGAATCGAAGCAAAGCCGCAAAAATCCTTAATATTAGTTACAAAACCCTTCTTTACAAAATCAAAGACCTTGGCATCGAACAGCCACCGGATGTCTCTGACTAAACCCCTGTAGTGTCAGGTGTCATAATTCTCCTGTTCCGCGTTACGCGTTCCGTTGACTATCGCTTTTATTTCGCAACCCGCACCCCGTGGTTCGGCAGGCCGTTCGACAGGCTCACGGTCCTGAGCACAGTCGAAGGACTCACCACCCTGAGCGAAGTCGAAAGGCAACCCGCGACTTGTAAGCTGTAACACGCAACCCGTAACACGCAACCCTGAACCTTTGAACCTAAGAGGAATTCTTTTTCACATCTTTGGGTAAACCAATACCCATTTTGGCGGGCATAGAAATGCATAGCCGGCGCATACGAAAAACAGAACCGTAGCGTTCGGTATCCTATCCATTTGATCTTGCTGTTAATCCGCACGCCGTAACCCGTGGCTACATTTTTCCAGTCAAAATTGTGAAGCATGGAATAAAAATTGCTTTACCTGTTTAACAGCATTCAGATGTTAAATTGCCACACGCCCACGAATAAGCGCGGCGTTATAAATAAGGCCTGCACTCACGACAAATCGGTTGCGATAAGCCAATTTATACAACTGAAATGATATGAGCAGATGGCGCGTTGCCATCAAGTTTAACAAGCTGAGTGAATGTTGCGTTGTCACCCATATTGGACATGGATTCACTAATGGGAAAACCGATGAACGAGCAAAAACAAAAACTCACTTCAACCGACAATGGCGGAAGGCGTTCCGGGGGGGATCGTCGGACCTACTCTTATACTATGCATTTCCCAGAAAGGCGCCGTGGGAACGATCGGCGTAAAGGCAAAGATCGCCGCAGAACACCGCGCTATAAAATCCCCTCAGATTAGATCTAAAACTTTCAAATTTTGAAATTTTGATGCTACATAAATTGTAAAAAATGCGGCGATTTTTGGGTGCGCAGACCTGTGACATCATGCGCGAATACCAACAACAGGTAGATTTAGGAAATATCCTATTTCCCGAAAAAGACGGCACTGTTTTGGGGGGGCGTCCGAATCCCTGAAAAAGACGTTTAGGCGCGAACCATTGAATCTTGCAACACGCTGGAATTAGACCATTTTTGACAGAGCGTTAATTGTTGACAAAAAGCTGATTTTATGAATTAATTGGTGTAGTTACTTATCACTCGTCAAAATTTGATGCAATCTAATTCAAGCACAAAGATAATATCGGCACGACGAATCCGCAGGTAGTCGAGCTGATCTAACGCTATGTCTTACGGAAAAGCGCGGCTGCACGGTATGGTGTGTTTTATACCATGCGCAAAAGTGGAATCAAATGTGCCTTTTTCGTTGCATTATATCCAAAATGGGCGGTATCTGGCGACGGAATTCATCAGCAGATGATCGGCCGTTTCTCATGGCAATTTGAAAAATTAATCAAATAGCGCAGGCCGCAAACCATTTCGGTATCAATCGGAAAGGTGATAGACCCGCTTTTATTTTTCAGGGGAGAGCAGCTTTGGCCAAACAGGATGAGATTTCTTCAACTGAGAGACTTCTTGAGCTGATCCGCACCGACAGCGACGCTGGTATAGAAGACTCCGAAAAACCACCACGCAAACATGTCAGTGGTCTAAAATCTTTTGTTCGCAGCAGCATTTCATTTAGAAAAAATGTCACCATTGGTGTGGACATCGGCTATGATGATCTGAAATTGGTGAAGCTGCGGCGGTTGTCGGATCGCGCACATGAACTACTCGAATATTCCCGGGTACCGTTCGACCCGGAAATTCCCAGAGAAAGTTCGGAATTCCATCGGTTTTTGAGACCCACTCTGGCGGAATTTTGCGGATCGGATAGAAACGCCGACATGTGGTGCACCATCTCTTCGGCCCGGGTGGAGACACGTCAATTCAGAATCCCTAAAGTTGCTGCCCGACAGGTTCCCAATGCCATCTATTGGACATACCAGCGAGAATCCGCTTTTGATGAGGAAGAAAAACTATTTGATTTTGAAATTCTAGGCGAGGTCAAGGACGAGCAGCCTGTTAAATTAGACGTACTTGCCTACACCGTGCCGCGCGATGAAGTTGTGGCTTTGAGGAATATGTTTACGCAAGCCGGTTTTCCTTTATCCGGCATATCAATTGTCCCTTTTGCCTTTCAAACCCTGATGCGATCTCGCAGGGTGGAGGCCATCGATGAATATGTTGCCAGCCTTTACATCGGGCGGGACTGGTCACGGATTGATATTTTTCGCGAAGGCAATCTGACGCTTTCACGGGGCATAAAAGCCGGTGTACGAACCATGATGGAGGCCCTGCAGAAAGAAATCGAGGGCACGCGTAAAGGTCTTTCTTTGGTCAAATCGCCCAATGAGGATGTTGGCCGCATTCGAGCTGTAAAGAAAAAACTGAAGCTTGATCTAAAGTCGGCTCAACACTATTTCTTTGGCTACATTGATACCCCGGGCGATAGTGATGCGCCAAGGCAGAAGCAGGACATCGATGAAAATAAGGTATTTACAATGATCCAGCCGGCCCTGGAGCGGCTGGTTCGACAGCTGGAGCGCACCATCCGACATTACGCCCTGAACTTTGAAAATGCCAAAATCGGCAAGATATATATCTCCAGCGGAGCAACACCCCATCAACGGATCCTAAACTATATCGGTGATGAATTGGGCATGCCCACTGAGGTATTGAACCCGTTTCAGACCAGTTCCAACTTTTTGCCCTTGGTGCCGATTCCGGATTCCGTATCCGAACAAAGTGCCTTTGCACCAGCGATGGGCATGGGTTTGGCGGATAATTCAAGAACACCCAACTTCTTATTCACCTATAAGGACAAACGCAAAGCCGACCGCAATCAGCTGATCAACCGCGGGGTATTTGCGCTTTTTGCACTTCTGATGATTGTCTGCGTCGGTTTTTCGTTCTGGCAGGAACGGATCCTTCAGGATAAAGAAGCTAAAAAACGGCAATTGACCCAACATTTGGAAGAATACAACCTGCGGGTTGATCAAAACCTGATTCTTGAATTGGTTGAACAAATTCGCAAGAAAAATAAATCTGATAGGGCAGTCGGCCAAAAATATTTGACGCTGGCGGTGATCAGTGAAGTCGTGGACCTGACGCCACCCAACGTTCGTTTGTTGAGCATATCGACGCAACTGGGCCCATTGAAAAAAAAGGCACCACCAGGAGATACCAAAAAGAAAAAGGCTGCCCCTGAAGCTTTGCCGAAGGTGCTGATTCTTGAAGGAATTGTACAAGGCAATCGCCTAACGCTCGAATCGACCCTGGCCGCATATTTGATGGAGTTGAAGAATTCACCGCTATTTGATCAACCGGACATCAGTACCAAATCATTCGAGTATTCAGGAAACAACGAGGTTTTGCGATTTAAGGCGCAACTGAATTTGGTTTAAATAACCGCCAGAAAAATCAACCAAAGAAGACAAACAAATGGCAGATAGAATCTCGAAAAACCCGTTAGCCCAAAGCTTGATGATTTTCATCGTTTGCATCGTGGGAATACTGGCCTTTATTCTGCTGATTATTTTACCGTCCGAAAAAGCAGCCGATGAATTGGAACAAGAAATCAAAATATTAAACACACGCATCGAGGAACAGCGAATTCTGACACCCGTGTTCCATAGCCTGCTGAAACGCTCAAAAGTGGCACCGCCTTCGGATTTACCTGTGCCTGAAAAATCAAAATTAACCTATGGCGATGTCAATACGATTTCAAACGTTTTTCAAGAGATTGCAGTGCGTCATAGCTTAACACTTGAAGATGTAAAAACCGATGTCAGCTCCATGGTGGAGGGTACCGGCTATCTGTCCATGCAACTGCGACTCAACGGGGATTTTTACAACCTGCGAGAGTTTTTGGTTGATTTGGGCTCGATTCCATCCTTGGAACACATCGAGGAAGTTCATATACGGCCACAGAAAAAAACCAGAGAGCTTGAAATTAAGCTCTGGCTGGCACAGGAATAGCGGGTTGCGGGTTGGAAACCCATGATCCGAAACACGAAACTCGTTACACGAAACGCGAAATATGAACCAACGGGAAAAAATTATTGTCGGTCTCATGCTGCTTACTGTGGTTTATGGGATTTATGCCCTTTTCTTTGAAGGTAAAGGAGAAGGTACCATCGCGCAAACGGCCACGGTAAGTTCTGCCGTTCAGTTGGAAAATTTAAATGCCTTTATTACCAAGGTCGCCGAGGCATCCAAAGCGGGGCTATCAAAAGAAGATCGATATATCATCTCACGTGCCGAAACCGAGTGGAAGCAGGATCCGATGATTATGGTCGAATTAACCGACCGGCCCCGGGTGGAAATAAACCGGCAAAAGCTGGTGAAGCAGACGACCGGTCCGCGGCCCAATTTAACCTATACCGGCTACATGCAAATGGGCGATAGAGTCTTTGCCATCATCAATGGATTTGAGTATGCCCCGGGAGATCAGCTTCAAGACGGCGGGTATACCGTCACTCGCATCACACCGACCAAAGTGGTCATTGTTTCCACAGATGAGAGCAGAAAAAAGTATATTTATCCATTGGAAGAATAACCATCAGGGTGAGAACTCATGAATAAAGTCACACAAAAAAACAGGCTATGGCGTATCATCGTTGCAGTGGGTATCTGCTTTTTGCTGATCGGCAGCTGTGCCAGCCCCAAACTGGAAAAGCAGGATCCGTTCTTTGATGAATGGAGAACGCGAGCGGAAACATCCAAGGGCTATTCGCCGGCAAAACCCAAACCTGTCGGAAAACAGCCGGCCATTATTAAGCCCAAAGCAACGCCCCAAGACATCAAAATTGATGAAGGCATTGAAAAACCGCTGCCCACGCGCAAAATCAGCCTTAAGATGACCGATATTGAAGTGTCGGTGGTGTTGCGCGCGCTGGCCCGTGCGTCAGATCAAAATATCATTGTCAGTGAAGCGGTGGCAGGCAAGATCAACATCAATATCACCCAGGCGCCCTGGGATCAGGTGTTTTTGGGGATTTTGCGCACCCAGGGCCTCAGCTACGCCTGGGAGGGTGAAATCATCCGGATCATGACCGCCGATGATATGGAAGAGGATCTCAAGCGCCAAGCACGCCAGCGGGAAATGACGCTCAGCGAGCAACCCTTAACGCGCATTATACCGGTGAGATATGCAACTGCGGATAATTTAAAAGATAACCTGGAAAAATTTCTGACCCTCGATAAAGACGGCAACCCTATCGGCTCGATTCTGGTTGATAGCCACACCAACTCCCTGATCATCCAGGCCATCCGCAATGACATGAAAACCATCGTTGCCGTCGTCGACCAGCTGGACAAACCGACACCTCAGGTGTTGATCGAAGCCTACATTGTTGAAGCCAACAAGGATGTGGCTCGCGAACTGGGTATCCAATGGGGCGGACTGGTGCGCACCGGCAAAGGCACCGGCGTCGGCTTTGGAACCGGTAGAGACAACGGGTCACTGGGCGATACGGTCAGCACCGCGGTGGACCCGGTATCCGGCACGGTGGTGGATTTGCCGGCCAATTCAATCCGCGGGTTCGAACCCTTTTCGCTGGGTCTCATCTACCAGAATCTGGGCGACCTGCTGTTGAGCACCCAGCTGACAGCATTGCAGGACAAGGGCAAGCTCAATATTTTGTCCAGCCCATCGATTACCACTTTGGACAATCAGACGGCCTTTATTGAAAGCGGTGAGGACATCCCCTTTCAGACCGTGGAAGACGGCGAGGTCAACGTCGAATTTAAAAAAGCAGTGTTGAGCTTAAAAGTCACGCCGCATGTCATCGATGATCGCACCCTTAAAATGTATGTCAATGTGCATAAAGATGAAGCCGATTTTACCAGACAAGTGCTCGGCAATCCCACAATTCTGACCAGAAACGCCGAGACCAACATCATCCAGCTCAATGGCCAGACGATTGTCATTGGGGGATTGAGCGAAGAAACCACCGCTCGCTCCGACACCGGTGTGCCATTCCTGGAGGACATCCCAGGGCTGGGCTACCTGTTTAAACGCAAAAGCACCGACGATCGGCTCGAAGATCTGCTGATTTTTATAACGCCGCATATTCTGGAACCGGCACCGCCGAGCAGTTAGGCTTTCCGGCCCATGATGCTGAAGCGGATCGTTGCTGATCCGAACATCAGGAGGTAAAACAAAAAACCGAAAATCGAGTGCCTAAATGCAAGGTGCCTCAAGCGTCGAAGGTGAGCATCTGAACAACTCAAATTTTTCTTTCCGCCCTTTTTTATTTGACATCATCCGTATCCGGCACCCCTTTTTCCCGACACCATTTTAGGCGCTTGGGATTGCGCAGTGTCATTTGGGCACTTTGGGGCCATCCCCGGCTGGATTTTATCTATACCCTTTGACATCTGATGCCGGCCGGCGGTCAGGCGAAAAATTAAGATGGACTATTTCAATATATTAAATTTAAGGCAGGAGCCGTTTTCAAACTCACCGGATCCTGAATTTTTCTTTCATTCTGGAGAGCACCAGGAGTGTTTACAGAAACTGGAACTGTCGTTGCTGTTGCGCAGAGGCTTAAATGTCATCATCGGCGACGTGGGCACCGGCAAAACAACGCTCTGCCGCCAGCTCATCCGGCGTTTTGCCCAAAACGATGAGATCTCCACGCACTTGATTTTGGACCCTCTTTTTGCAAATGCCCAGGAATTGCTGACCACCGTCGGCAAGATGCTGATGGGCAACAACGTCAATCTGGCAGACAACGAGTGGCAAATTAAAGAGCAGATCAAGCAATTCTTGTTTAAAAAGGGCGTCAAAGAAGATAAAACCACCGTACTGATTATCGACGAGGGACAAAAAATTCCGGACTTTTGTTTAGAGATCCTGCGCGAATTTTTAAATTATGAAACCAACGAATTCAAATTGCTGCAGATAATCATCTTTGCCCAAAAAGAATTCGAAAATACGATTAAAACCTACGCAAATTTCGCCGACCGCATCAACCTCTATCATTATCTGAAACCGCTGAACTTTCGTGACACGCGCTTGATGATCAAATTTCGGCTGGAAAAATCAAAACAAACCCATAAAAAAATTGATTTTTTCAGTTACCCGGCCATGTTGAAAATCTATCGGACCACCGGCGGTTACCCCCGCAAAATTATTAATTTGTGCCATCATTGCATTCTGGCCATGATCGTCCAGAACCGCAAAAGAATCAGCGCTGCTCTGGTGCGTTCCTGCATCAAACGCGCTTTTCCAGGCGAGACCACCCGATGGAAAGGCGCCGTCGCCACCGCCGCTGTCGCCGTTGGCGTTGCAGTGGCTATTTTCGCTTTACTCATGCCGGATAAGATGCGGGCGCTGTGGCCCCCCCAGGAGACGGTACTCAGTCAGCATCAGGAAATCCGAGATAACAGTGCGCCGGCCGAAGACAACACGCTTGCTGCCGATGAACCCACGGTCCAGCAAGATCGTCCGCCGACGTCGGATAGTGAAGTAGACGCCGAGACAACCGTTGCCGCTGCAGGCGAAAGCAGCTCCGCAGAGAACCCGCCTGTGGTTGCCGAGCAAAAAACGGTCTCAGAAAGCAGTCAGATCGCGGCACTCGGTCCGGCCTTGACACCCAGCAGCACCGTCGCGGCGATTGAATCCACCGCAGTGCCTTTAAAAGCCGGCTTCAGTCCCACGGGCAACGCGCTGCCGGATCAAATGAATCCGTCCGTTGACAACAAGCCGTATCCGCCCTCTTTGGGAACGATTTTACTGAAACGCGATGAAACGATATCACTGGTGATCCAGATGGTCTATGGCACCTTCAATTCAAAGTATTTCCGTTCTTTGATTCTGGCAAACCCGGACATTGATGATCCGGATTTGGTGGATATAGACCAGGCAGTTTCACTGCCGGCCATACCCATAGCGGTGCGTAACACCGATCGAAATACTTGGTGGATCCTGCTTGATGAGAAAGACGATCTCAATACGGCTTTTGATTATTTGCGCAACTATCCAGCAAACGAACCCCCGGCGCGTTTGATTCCCTATTGGAACCAGCAGTCGGGCATCCGGTTTGCGATCATCCTTAAAAGGTATTTTTATAGTGCGGATTCCGCGCTGGAGAAATTAAGCCGCGTGCCGGCGGCTTTGGCGCCGGAGGGCAAGGTTTTAGCGAGTTGGCGTCCGGATACCGTATTTTTTGCAAACCCATTTACACGGCCGTCGTCCGCATCGTCTATCCAAGCGCAGGGGGATTAGCGTCCCCCAGGGGCAGTGCGTTGGACTGCCCTATTGCTCAAGCCATTATCAAAACGTTATTTTAACCATAAGAGAGAGCTAAATTGAAGGCACGTAAAAAATTAGGAGAAATTCTGGTAGAAGGCGGGTTGCTGACTCAGGAGCAACTCGAAAAAGCACTACCGTACCAGAAAAAAAGCAAACTGAAGCTCGGTCAGTTTCTGGTAAGGGAAGGCATCGTCAGCGAATCCCAGATTGTGGATTTGGTATCCAGCCAGTTGAAGCTTGAAAAATACCGGCCGGACAAGTTTACAGTGGATGTGGAGCTGGCACAGTTGCTCTCAGCCGAAATCGCGCATCGCTGCCAGGCAGCCCCTTTGAAAAAAAGCGGTTTGCTGCTGACAGTGGCCATGACCGACCCGTTGGATATCAATTCTTTGGATACCATCGAAGTCTACACCAACTGCGAGGTTGAAGCTGTTATTTGCACCGAGCAGCACCTGAACCAGCTTCTGACCACCATTTACGGCACCTACTCGGGTATCGGCGGTGTTCTCGAAGATATGGAAGAAATGGAAATTGATAAGAGCGCCGATAAAACCACGAGTCTTGACGATGTCGAGGTCAGTTCGCTGCAGGGCATGGCAGAGGAAGCGCCGGTGGTTCGGCTCGTGAACTCCATTCTTTCTCAAGGTGTTCGTGAAGGCTGTAGCGACATCCATATCAGTCCGGAAAAACAATATGTTCAGGTGCGCTTTCGGGTAGATGGCAAACTCCACGAAGTCCCCGCCCCTCCCAAGGGAATGTTTTTACCGATCATATCCCGTCTGAAAATCCTGGCCAACATGGACATTGCGGTCTCCAGAATTCCGCAAGACGGCCGCTTTACCGTTAAGATGAAAAATAAAGACATCAATATTCGGGCATCCACTATTCCCTCCATTCACGGAGAGAACATGGTGCTGCGATTGCTGGATACCAGCAACAGCATCTATTCACTTGAACGGCTGGGCATGACAGATAAGGATCGAAAGAAACTTGAAAAAATGATCATCAAGCCGCATGGCATGATTCTCAGCACCGGGCCCACCGGTAGCGGCAAGAGCACCGCACTGTATTCCATTCTAAAGAAAATCAATCAGCCCGAAGTTCACATTATCACCGTGGAAGACCCGGTTGAATACCGCATTGAAAAAATTCGACAGGTGCAATTGAACCGCAAGGCCGGCATGACTTTCGCCAGTGGTTTGCGATCCATTCTGCGCCAAGATCCCGACATCATTATGGTGGGCGAAATTCGCGATACCGAAACCGCCACTCTGGCCGTGCAGGCTGCCCTGACCGGTCATATGGTTTTCAGTACGCTGCACACCAATGACGCCGCCGGTGCCATCACCCGGTTTATCGATATGGGCATCGAGCCGTTTTTGGTCTCTTCAACCATGACGGTATCGTTCGCCCAGCGGTTGGTGCGAAAAGTTTGCCCCAATTGCATGACCAACTATCAACCCTCAAAAGAGGTGCTGCATTCCTGGGGCATAAAAAACAATATCCGGGCAAATTTTGTTCAGGGCAAAGGCTGTTTTAACTGCATGCACACCGGCTATAAGGGCCGTACCGGTGTATACGAGGTGCTGTCCATTGATGACGAGATCAAAGATATGATTTTAAAACGGCAATCTTCGCACGCGATTCAGCTGGCTGCGCTCAAATCGGGCAATTTTACGTCCTTGAAAGAAAATGCGGCTCAAAAAGCCATCAAGGGTATCACCACCCTTGAAGAGGCGGCATCAGCAGTTCTACTATAACCTAAATTGAGCGTTTCAAATTCTAAAAAAAAGAAATGTTTTTATCACAAATGAATTCTATCGATTTTAATTTTTAGAATTTGAAACCCTATGGGCTTGCCGATCTTACCGCATCTACTGTGTTAGATGCCGTTCCGCATAGGCAACTATAGCGGAACGGCCTCTGCCGTGTAGCTGCGGCAACCTTGGCAATCGCTCAACTCAGGTTTATGCGCATGCGAGTTGAGGTATGCACGTTCAGGCCAGGTGTCAGTGTTCAGGTGTCAGTCCTTGTGATCGACCCTGACACCCGAAACCTGAAACCTGTTTTACTCCGTAGCCTTACGCGGAGGAGAAAACCTTGAACCTTTGAGCCGGGAACCTTGAACCCTGCTTGCCGCGGCGTAGCTCGATAGAGCGAAGCCGGGAACCTTGAACCCTGAACCTTTAAACGAGGGTATTATGCCGACATACCAATATCAAGCGATTACCGAAACCGGCGCGACCACCACTGGTGAAATAGAAGCCGATTCTCTGGAAAGTGCCAATAGTATGCTGGCGGCCCGGGGATATATTCCCACCCGGGTCAAAGCAGAACAGCCGACCTTTAGCGGATTTCAGATATCCAAAATCCGGGAATTGCTATCGCCGTTAAAAGCGCCGGATTTGATTCTGTTTACCAAGCAGTTCAAGACCATGTTCAACGCCGGCGTATCCATGATCCGCATGCTGGAAATCCTGGAGCAACAGACCGAAAACCCCAAGCTACGCGGTATCCTCAGCAAAATGCACCAGGACATTAAAGAAGGTGCCAGTCTGTATGATGCCTTTCGCAAGCACCCCAAGGTTTTTTCGCCATTGTACTGCAGCATGATCAGGGCCGGCGAGGCCAGCGGGGCGCTACCGGATGTTCTGGACCGTTTAACCTACATTATCGAGCACGAAAACAAGGTTAAATCCGATATCAAATCGGCCATGACCTATCCGGTCATTGTGGTGGTCTTTTTGTTTGCGGCCTTTTTGTTCCTCATTACTCAGGTCATTCCCAAATTTGTCACTATTTTTAAAAATGCCGACCTGCAATTGCCGCTGCCGACTCAGATCTGTCTTATGCTATACGATTTTTTGGCGAATTATTGGTATCTGATCATCGGAAGCGTCATCGTGGCCGCCATGTTTCTGTACTATTATTTTAAGACCAGACAGGGCAAGCTTACGCGGGATAGGCTTTTAATGAACGTTCCGCTGGTCGGCCCCCTAATTGTCAAAACTGCGGTGTCGCGGTTTGCCAGTATTTTTTCAATCCTGCAGGCCAGCGGCGTCGATGTGCTGGACTCGATGGATATCTTAACTGATACTATCGGCAATGCCGCCGTCGGCAACGAACTCGAAGGCATCAGAGATCGCCTGGCAGAAGGGCGTGGGATCGCGGGGCCGCTGAGCGAAGCCAAATATTTTACCCCCATGCTCATTAACATGATGGCCATCGGAGAGGAATCCGGCAACCTGGAAGATATGATGCAGGAAGTGGCCGGCCACTATGACACCGAAGTGGAATACTCGATGAAAAAGCTATCAGAAGCCGTCGGCCCGCTGCTGACCGTCGGCCTGGCGGCAGTGGTCGGCTTCTTTGCTTTGGCGATATTTTTGCCCATGTGGGACCTGACGCTGATGGCTAAATAAAGGTTCAAAGGTTCATCG
>JAAUXY010047413.1_pt1 | contig 13417 bp, 14 predicted proteins | sample 7278121 | NCBI WGS metagenome assembly JAAUXY01 (sample SAMN14350117, study PRJNA611818) | marine sediment metagenome | isolation source: surface marine sediment (1.8m) | place: French Polynesia: Moorea | collected 2018-08 | reverse complement strand
GGCGCTCATGGCGGGGCTCAAGCTGGAGCTTCGGCCGGACGGCTGGTTGGTGGTCGACGTCATGGATGCGGAGACATCCGACGCGATCCTGCTGATGGGCTGGCTGGGCGAAAACCACGAAGAGCTGGCGCTTTATCTCGCCAACATGGCGCAGACCGTCCATTAGAGCCTGGCAGCCGCCTCAGCGGCTCGTCTTCTTGCCCTTCGCCGCACCGGCGCGCACGGCCGCGTCCCAGGCGCCCTCGGCCCAGCGCAACAGTTCCTCGCCATCGTCCAGGGCGTCGGCCGGCGCTTCGTAGTAGGACATCTCGAAGGTCTTGCCCCGCTTCTCATAGCGGAAGGGCGGCATGCCGGCGGCCTCGAATGCGGCACGGTTCCGGTCGTCGACCTTGAAATAGAGGGTGTCGTCGGCGACCAGCGCGAACATCAGGCCGTCGCGGAAGATCCCGGCGCCGCCGAACATGCGCCGGGCGCTGACCGGCCCGAGCGGCGCCAGCATGTCGGTCAGGTGCTCCAGGAACCCGGGACTGGCGGTCATTTGGGCGGCCTTGCTTGGGCGATGGGCGGCGCGTGCCGACAGCCTGCCCCTCGCCCCGGCCCCTGGTCAAGAGGCCGGAAGCCACGTATCGATGGTTTCGGGACCTGCGCCCGGCGAGACCAGTGGTTGATGCCGATCAACGACGTTTTCGCCGTTTTGGTGTATCCAGCACCCCGATCCGTGGACGACCGGACGGCGGGGCATCGAGCGCCGAAATAGGGTCTTTAGGCGTGAAGGTGTGTTCGATGAGGCGCGCATTCCTGACTCTCGCGGTGTGTTTCTTGAGCGCGCCCCTGGGGGCGCAGGATGGGCTCTACTATCCGAAGCCCGGTGAGCCGTGGGAGACGCGGCCGATCGAGAGCGCCGGAGGCGCCGCCGGTGAATTCGCGCGATTTCTGGATTACTCGTTCAGCCGGGGCGAGTTCGGCACGGAACCGCACAAGACAAACGCCCTGATCGTGCTGCTGGATGGCAGAATACTCCACGAGGAGTATGCGCGTGGCTTCGCCTCCGACGACAGGCACTATCTGTGGTCGCTGAGCAAGAGCCTGGCCAACGGGATTCTCGGTCGGGCCGAGCGGATGGGCATCGTCTCCCGAGGCGCGCTCATTTCGGATCACCTGCCTGGATTCGACGACCCGAAAGCGCGCGGCCTGACCCTGGCGCACCTGATGCAAATGAGCTCGGGCGTTCGATACAACGAGGAGAACGCCAAGAACATCCTTCTCAGCAACAGCATCTACGTCAACTACGCCTGGCGAGGGTTCGAAGGCGTAACGTCCTACATGCGGCTTCAGGGATTCCAGCATCCCGCCGGGAAGCAGTTCAACTACTCCTCCGGCGACTGCAATCTCTCGATGGCGGTGCTCAGACAGCGGTTCGACGATCCCGCCGTCAACAAGGGGGCCGATCCGCAGACCGCTTACAACGCCTTTCCCTGGCGTCACCTCTTCTCAAAGATCGGCATGGACTCCACCACCCTGGAGCAGGACGGCTCCGGCGTCTTCAAACCCGGCTCGTTCGGCTGGAGCAGCGCCAGAGACATGGCGCGGTTCGCCCTCCTGTATCTCCGCAACGGGGCGTGGGACATCAACCACGACGGCGAGATCGCGGAGGACGAGACGCTCTTCCGCCCCGATTGGGTCGCGTTTTCGACGTCCGTCGCGCCGTCGCTCACGGACAAAGAATTCCTGGTGGCGGAGGATCACTGGCGTCTCAATCGCGAGTCCTACGGCGCCTTCTGGTGGCTGAACCGGCCGATCGCCGCCAGCGGCAACCGGTCGCCTTACCCGAACCTGCCCGAGACCGCCTTCATTGGCATGGGCTTTCGCGGCCAGACCCTGGTGGTCATGCCGTCCAGAAAGTTGATCGTTGTGCGTTTGGGGAGTGACCCATTGAAGGGCAAAATCAACCGGCACCGCTTTTACCGGCTGCTGATGGCGAGCCTGAGCGTCGGCACCGGACGGCCGCTGCCCGGGGTCGAGACGACCACCGGCTACGACTTCTCGAAGGCCCGCGAGCTGTCCAAGTCGCGTTTGGGAGAGCTGTTTCTGCGCAGCCTTGATGATGAGATCGTATTTGACGATCCGTTCGCGATGGGGCCCGCAAAGGACCTTTGCTCGTGCCTGTTTGTCATGAAGAAGGACGACCGGTTCTGCGCCGCCGATGTGGTCAAGTTGGATCTGTTGCGCAATCTGGGGCTCGCAACCAAGCCGGTCATCGACCGGTCGACGAAATCCGTGACCGTCAGCAACAGGATGGTGCCGCTGTTCGATCACGCGCCTCTTCTGCGGGTTCTCGGGCCGTCCACCCATACGGCAACGGCATCGTATGTGAACGAAGACCTGGGCTGCATGATCTCGACGTTCACGGCGCCCTGGCGGGGGCCGTTGGGCATCCTGAACTTCATGGGCGACCAGCAGCTGACGCCCTCCGTCAACTACTTCGATCAGGCGCATTCGGCCGGATCCCCGGCAGGCTGACGCCGGCGCGCGGGATGCCGTCACAACGCCTGACGGTCCTCGGGCTTGGCTCGGCGTCGCCGCGCGAACTGCTGGACACCGGCGAGCCGACCCCAAAGCACGCCTCAGACCCGTGGGCGGACCCCGGCGCAGACCACGAACTCGCCCGGAATGCGGTAGCCCGCACCGGCCCGGTAGTCGGCGATCGAGGCCAGATATTCGGCATGCACCGTGCGTTTGGTCGCCTCATCGAAGCGGCTATAGGCGAGCGCCACCGGCCCACCGCGAAAGGCGGCGTCGAGGGCTTCCTCCGCGGAGCCGTAGTGCAGCGTGGTCTTAATCCGCTCCGAGCGGACATCCGCAAAGCCGGCCGCGGCGAACGCCCGTGCCAGCGCGTCCTTGGTGCCGAGCTGGAAGAACAGGGGACAGACGTCCGAGACCACCTGGGCGTCGGTGATCGGAAAGATCTCGGCCCATCCGCAGTTGCTCCGCGCGCCCCACACCGCGGCAGCCGCCCGCCCGCCAGGCTTGAGCGATCGCCACATCTCCTTGAGAGCGGTCACGGGGTCGGGGACGTACATCAGACCCAGGCCGCAGAGCGCGGCGTCGTAGGCCTCGTCGTCGACGAACAGGTCCTCGGCGTCACAGCGCTCGAAGCGTACGTTGTCGAGGCCGCGCTCGGCCGCAATGCGGCGCGCCGTCTCGATCATCTCGCCCGAAATGTCGGTCCCGATCACTTCGCCCAGGTCGCCGACCGCCTCGGCGACGCGGAAGCTGACCAGTCCCGTGCCGCAGGCGACGTCGAGCACCCGCTCGCCTTCGCTTGGATCGACCATATCCAGCATCAGCCACTGCGCCGGCGCGAGCTGCGTGCGCCAGCCGTTCTCATAGGCGTCGACGGCCCGGTCCCAGCCGTAGCGCTGGACCCGGCGCTGGAGTTGCGCGTCCATGGCTCTCAAACCTCCTCGCCGTTCAATGACAGGGCCCGCCGCATCGGCTGCGCCCGGCCGAAAACGTCGATGTAGGGGCTGTAACGCTCGGCGGTCTCGACCAGCTTGCGCAGCTCGGACATGGGGGCCGGGCTCTCGATCGAGACCGCGTAGCGTACCTCTTGGTAGCCGGGCGGAATGTCCTCGCCCATGCCCAGCTCGCCGCGGGCGTCGAAGTCCGCCTGGACCTCGACCTCGACGGCGCCGAGCGGGATGCCCAAGCGGGCGGCCCACATGGAGATGCTGATCGCCAGACAGCTCGAGAGCGCGGCCCGGCCCAGGACGCCTGGGGACGGCGCCGTTTCGTCGCCGCCGGCCTTGGCCGGCATGTCTGTCGCCAGCGTCCACGGCCCTTCCTGAACCTCGCAGCGCAAGCCATCGGTGATCCGCGCCGTGCTCACGCCGGTGAGGTGTCCGCGGGATGGCTTGAGGGTCAGGATCCGGACGTTGCGCTCGGCCACCTCCCGAATTCTCATGGCTTTGGTCATCGCGTGCCTCGATCTCGTTCGCGGGCCCGCCACCCGTGTGGGCTGATTGTTGCGTTGTTGAGCGCCGACCCGATCCCTTGCTGTGGACCGACTCTAGGCATCCGGCATCAGCCGACCGTCACGGCAAGCATCAAAAATGGGTCAAAATCGCCGGGTTCGGCCCGAAAGGCCGGAAAATAGGGCGAAAACCGGGTGCGGCGGGCGCCTGGTCAGGTGGCGACGCCGCGTGCGAAATCAGCAACCGCGGCGGCCGCCTCCTCGAGATTCTGCGCTTCGGTGCGTCCGGACGCCTTGCGGGGCTTGAAGCCGTGGTCGCCGTCGGCGAGCCAATACAGGCGGATCGCGGCAGACAGCCGATAGCCGGAGACCTCTTCGCGGCCGCCGAAGGGGTCCCGCTCCCCTTGCAGGATCAAGGTCGGCGTGCGCAGCGTTTCGAGATGCTCGGTCCGGGTCTTTTCGGGTTTGCCCGGCGGGTGGAAGGGATAGCCCAGGCAGACGAGCCCGCGCACCCCGGTTTCGTCGGCAACCAGGCTGGCCATGCGCCCGCCCATGGACTTGCCGCCGATCACCAGACGATCGGCGCCCAGCGCCGCCACGACCGCGCGCCAGCAGTCCAGCAGCACCGGCTGCCGGTCCGGCGGACGTCGTTTGCCGTCCGCGCGACGGCGCGCCATGTAGGGGAACTCGAAGCGTGCGACCCGCAGGCCCCTGGCCGCCAGGACGGTCGCGACCGCGTCCATCCAGTCGCTGTCCATGGGCGCACCGGCCCCGTGCGCCAGGGCCACCGTCACCGGCGCGTCGCCGGGGCCGTCGAAGACGAGCGCGGGGCTTCCCTGGTCCGGCGTCATGGATCCCGAGGCGTACGCGTACGCTCCGCCGACGGCTCCGACTGCCGCTCGGATCCCTCCGCCGCCAGCTTGTCGAACGCCTGGCCGAAGACCGCGTGCGCGACCACCGGCTCCTCGACCGCGCCGAGCGCGCGGTAGAACGCCTGGGCCTCGGTATTCCACTCCTTCGACGCCCACCAGACGAAGTTCTTGTCTCGGTCCTTCGCCGCACTGGCAACTGCGGCGACAAGCGCGCGCCCGACGCCGTGCCGTCGCGCCTCTTCTCTGACGTAGAGATCGCAGAGATACAAGCCGGCGATACCGAAGCCGGTTTCATAGGCGCCGTAGAACAGGGCGTAACCGACCGGCGCTCCGTCCAGTTCGGCCAACAGCACCTCGAAGGCCGGGCTCTCGCCGAAGCCATCCTGCCGGACCACCTCAACGGTGAAGTTCTCGACCGGATCGCGCTGATGAACGTTCAGCTCCCGGCCCAGTTCGGCGATGGCTTGGGCATCCTCGATCGTTCCCGGACGAATGGACAGCATTTGGGGCTCTCTTAGCTCAGCTCTGGCCGTACCTTGCCTTGTCGCGTCACGCGGGGACCAGCCGACCGGCGCGTTCGTCCCAGCGCCAAGCGGCCTCGACACCCTGAAGATGCACGCCGCCCAGCCAGCGGTCTATCCCGTTGGCCGCGATCCAATCCAGTTCGCCATAGAAGAGCCGGTGTCCGTCCCGCGTCAAGTGCACGTCCACGCCGCGCAGGTCGGGTGCGTAGGACGGCCAGTCCGGCGGAGCATCGATGGCGAGCGCCGGGACGGCCGCCTCGGCAAGCTCGGCGAGCCAGGGCCAGAACATGCTGTCCCCCAGCCAGGGCGCCGCTTCGAGCTCCTGAACCGCGAGGAAGGCCTCGACCGGGTCCGACGCGCCCTGCGAGACCGCTTCGAGAATGAGCTGCTGTGTTCTGGCAAGACCGGTTCCGGTGCCCGGGAAGTCCTGCAGATGCCGTCGCAGCGCATCCGCCAGGAAGGGCAGCGGGCTGGTGTCGCCGCGCAGCAGGCCCTCGATGGCGCGGGGGTCCGGGTCGCGGAAGGCGGCCCAGGCGCGGCGTCCCAGGTCGAGCTGGGCCGCGGTCACCGGCCGACGCTCGGGCAGCAGCGCCGCCAGTTGATCGCGGTCGAGCTGGCCGAGCCCGCGAAACGGGCGCACCGCGGCATGGTCGCCAATGCAGATCAGCGACAGCACGTGGCCGCCAAGCGTGCGCGCCGCAAACCAGTCGAGCAGATAGACCAGGATCACCTGATCGAACAGGTCGTGCTCGAACCAGAGCACGGTCTCTTCGTGCTCGGACCACCGGTCCAGGTTCGCCTGCTGCTCGGCCAGGTAGCGCCCAGTTGCCGCGACCGGCTGGCCGAACCGGTCGGCCAGATAGCCGGCGCGCTGTTGCTGCCAGTCCTCGCCGGTGAGGCCGGCGGGAGTCGGACCTTGGCACAGCGGGTCGGCCCAGCGCACGAATTCGCCCGCAATGCCCGACGCGCCGAACGCCTCTCGGATGTCGTCGCCGCAACGAATGTGAAGCATGGTGCGCGCCAGGGATGTCGACACGGGCCCGCGCTTGTAGAGTGCCGGCGACAGTTTGGCAACGGTCGGCAGAAGAGGATGAACCGCAAAGCACATATTCGGGCGAGGCTTCGCCAGCGTCCTCGCCCTTCGACAAGCTCAGGACGAGGATGGGGTGTCGCGGCCACTTCGAAAACCTCATGCTGAGCCTGTCGAAGCACGAGGACAGGCTCTACAACAAGGGCAAAGGGGCATGACCTTACAGTTCATCCACCGCTATGCCGACGTGAACGGCGTCCGCCTGCACTATGCGGAGGCCGGCCGCGGCGCGTTGATGCTGTTCGTCCACGGCTTCCCCGAGTTCTGGTACATGTGGCGGCATCAGCTTGCCGACTTCGGGCGCGACCGCCGCGCCGTCGCCTACGACCAGCGCGGCTACAACCTGTCCTCCCGGCCGGAGGGCGTCGCGGCCTATCGGACCAAGCACCTGGTCGCCGATCTGGTCGCCCTGATCCGACATCTGGGCCACGGCCGGGCGACGGTCGTCGGGCACGACTGGGGCGGCGTGGTGGCCTGGGCGGCCGCGATCGCCCATCCCGAAGTGGTCGAGCGGCTGGTCATCATCAACGCGCCGCACCCGGCGGTCTACGCCCGTTTGCTGCGGGACGACCCGGCGCAGCAGCGCGCCAGCGGCTACATCGTCAAGTACCGCACAGCGGGGGCGGAGGACTGGCTGGCGGAAGACGATCTCCGGCGCATGCGCGAAAGCATCACCGAGCCGGGCCTCGCGCAAGGCTATTTCGATCAGGCGGACGCCGAGGCCTATCTCGAATCCTGGCGCCAGCCCGGCGCGTTGACGGCCATGCTCAACTACTACCGCGCCATGCAGATGGCGCCGCCGCACAAGGACGGCACCCCAGGTGAAATCCCCGCCTTGGACCCGGACCGGTTCGTCGTGCGCGTCCCGACCCTGGTCATCTGGGGGCTGCGCGACCGTTTTCTCTTGCCGCAGAACCTGGACGGCCTGGATGCCTTCGTTCCCGACCTGCGCGTGCACCGCATCCCCGACGCGACCCACTGGGTGGTGCACGAGCAGGGAGAGCAGGTTGGGGGCGCGATCCGCGCCTTTCTCGACTCCGCGGCCTGACCGCTCGCGCCGCAGCGAACGCCGTGTGCGGAATGGCACATGCGTCCGGCGAAATCCGGCCGATACTGTGCCGCCTCGCAGGTATGGTCCGGAGATCCGGCGCGGAGGCCAACTATGCGGTGGAGGATGATGATTCTCTTGGTGCTGGGCTTGCTGGGCGGCGTTGCGGCGCTGGCGTTCGTTTCGCCGCTGCTCGCCTATGGTACGTTCGGCAGCGTGCTGTGCCAGGTCGCCTCGGCCGGCCCGCTGGACAAGCGGGCGGAGAAAGGCGATCCGGATGCCCAAGCCATGATGGCCGGCTACAGCTTCACCGGCGAATGCGGCGCGGATGACCCGCAAAAGGGACGCAGCTATGCCGAGGCCGCGGCCGCCCATGGCCATCGGGACGGTCTGTTCTGGCTGGCGCTATACAAGGCGCGCGGCGTGGGCGGGCCCAAGGATCGTGAAGGCGCCATCGCCACGAACGAGAGCCTGATCAAAAAGGGCGACATCCGCGGCGCCAGGAACCTGGCCAAGCTGCACATGCTGGGACGCAAGGGCGCGACCGAGGCGTATTATTATCTGCGGCTGGCCGATTTCCTGTCCCACGAGCACGATCTCAACACGCGGACGCTCCGAAAGGCGTCCCTGGACGAGGCCTTCAAGCTGGAAGCGCAGCTCGATCGCAGCGAGATCGCGGGCGTGGAGGCGCGACTGCGGGCCTGGTGGCGGGCCCATGGCGCCAAGGCCGCGCACTGATCCGCGCGTCCAGCGCCGAGACCTTTCCGGCATCTGCGGTGCACCCCAGCTCGCCGAGCATGCTAGGCTCTAGCGGCCTTTGGCATATCGGGACAGTCATTGGGGGGCATCATGAAGATCTGCATCTATGGCGCCGGGGCGATCGGCGGCTACCTGGGGGCGGAGCTCGCGGGCGTGCCCGACGTCGAGGTCACATTGATCGCGCGCGGGGCGCATCTCGCGGCCATGCGCAAGACCGGCCTCAGGCTCCGGATCGACGACGAGGAACGGGTCGTCCAGGTAAACGCCACCGATGACCCGGCCGAGCCGGGGCCGCAGGACTTCGTGGTCATCGCGCTGAAGGCGCATCAGGCCTGGGAGGTGGCGGATCGGATGACGCCGCTCTTGGGGCCGGAGACCGCGGTGGTGACCTGCCAGAACGGCGTGCCCTGGTGGTATTTCCACGGTATCAAGGGTCAGTACGCCGACCTGCGGCTGGCGAGCGTCGACCCGGACGACCGCCAGTGGAACGCGATCGGGCCCGAGCGCGCCATCGGCTGCGTCGTCTATCCGGCGGCCGAGATCACCGAGCCCGGCGTGATCAAGCACATCTACGGCAACAAGTTCGCCCTGGGCGAGCCCGACGGCAGCACCTCGGAGCGCTGCCAGCGGCTCAGCCAGGCGCTTGAGACGGCCGGGCTCAAGGCGCCCATCCTGCCGCATATCCGCAACGAGATCTGGCTTAAGCTCTGGGGCAACCTCTGCTTCAACCCGATCAGCGCGCTGACCCGCGCCACCTTGGACGTGGTGGCCACAGACCCGGGCACCCGCGCCTTGTCGCGCGCCATGATGGTCGAGGCCCAGCGCATCGGCGCGCGCCTGGGCGTGCACTTCCGGGTCGACGTGGAGCGGCGCATCAACGGCGCGGCCAAGGTGGGGGCGCACCGCACCTCGATGCTGCAGGACCTGGAGCGCGGCCGGCCGATCGAGGTGGACGCGCTCCTGACCGTGGTCCAGGAAATGGGCCGCATGGTCGACGTGAACACGCCACACATCGACAGCGTGCTGGCCCTGATCCAACAGCTCGGCCGGACCCAGGGGCTCTATCCCACCTTTCCCGAGCACGACGTGGCGGACGAGGTCGCCGAGGTCGCGGTGGATTGAGGCGCGCGGACCACCCCGCGAAGGGCGGTCCGCACTCTCGCGCCTACTTCACCGTGATCGTGATTTTCTCGGAGACAACGGGCGGGTTGTGCGGGATGTGCGTCCAATCGCCGAGGATGAGCTGGAGCGTATGCTGGCCCGGCGATAGCTCGAGCTTCGCCTCGGTCTGGCCGCCGCCGAAGTGGCGATAGTTGTCGTCGGCCGGGATCGGCTCGTCCAGGGGCGGCAAGGGCGCATCGACGATGATGTGGTGATGGCCGGTCTTTTCTTTTTCCGTGCCGGCCGGGGCCACACCCATACCTGACAGGCCGAAGCGCACGGTGACCGGGCTCGTGACGGTGTCGCCGTCGGCCGGGGTGATGAAATAGAGCTTGGCACCCTTGGGCGCGGGCGTCTCGCCCGCGAAGGCGGCGCCAGAGAGCAAGAGCGCGGCGGCGACGGTGGCAATGGGTCTGATCATGCGATCCCTCCCTGGATGGTGTTCTTCGGTTGATTGGAACAGTTCTAAAGCATAGCGCTGCGTTCTCCCATGTCCAGCGCCGGGTGTCGGTAAATCCCTCTCCGATAGGGCGAAATCGCACCACGGGACGGAGCGCGGCCGGTCACCGGTCGACGTCCTTAAGGATTTCTTGATGGCGGCCCGCTTAGGGTTGTAGAGCCCGCCGCCCGACTCGCCGCGGCATGGCAAGGGCGGCTCACTGGGGTCGGACGGCCGATCGGAGACCGCGATGGGCATGGAATTGAGCGACTACAGCGCCTGGTCGACCCTCCTGGCGAACGGTATCTTGGCGTCCCACGAGCTGGACCGCAGCTTCGTGGTGACCGACCCGGCCCTGCCGGACAACCCGATCGTGTTCCTCACCCCGCAGTTCACCGCGCAAACCGGCTATCCCGCGGCGGACGCCCTGAACCGGAACTGCCGGTTCCTGCAGGGCGAGGCGACGGACCAAGCCGCCATCGCCGCGATCCGCGCGGCCATCGGCGCGGAGCGGCCGATCATGGTCGATCTTCTGAACTACCGAATGGACGGGACACCGTTCTGGAACCGGCTGCGCATCCGCCCGATCCTGCTGCCGGAACGGACCCAGCCCTATTTCGTCGGTTTCCAGAATCCGGTCGACCAGAGCGAGAGCGGGAAAGACGTGGTCTACGACTGGGACTGGGAGCCGGCCTGACGGCATTCAGGCGCGGTGAGATCGGCTCCCCTGGGCGCGCCGGCTTGTCACCCGTTCAAACCGGCACCGCGTTGAGCTGATCGAAGAAGTCGTTGCCCTTGTCGTCGGTCACGATGAAGGCGGGGAAATTCTCGACCTCGATGCGCCAGATCGCCTCCATGCCGAGCTCGGGATACTCGATGCACTCGACCTTCTTGATGCAGTCCTGGGCGAGCCGCGCGGCCGGGCCGCCGATCGAGCCGAGATAGAAGCCGCCATGGGTCTGGCAGGCCTTGACCACCGGGCGCGAGCGGTTGCCCTTGGCCAGCATGACCATGGAGCCGCCCTTGGCCTGGAATTCGTCGACATAGGAGTCCATGCGGCCCGCCGTGGTCGGCCCGAACGAGCCCGAGGCATAGCCCTCGGGCGTCTTGGCGGGCCCGGCGTAATAGACCGGGTGGTCCTTGAAGTAGCCGGGCAGGTCCTCGCCGGCCTCGAGCCGTTCGCGCAGCCGGGCATGGGCCGCGTCCCGGGCGACGATCATCGGCCCGGTGAGCGACAGCCGGGTCTTGACCGGATACTGGGTCAGCGTCGCCAGGATCTCGGCCATCGGCCGGTTCAGGTCGACCTTGACCACGTCGCCCTCGAAGGCGTCGTCGGTGATCTCCGGCAGGTACTTGGCGGGATTGGTCTCGAGCTGCTCCAGGAACACGCCCTCGACGGTGATCTTCGCCTTGATCTGCCGGTCGGCCGAGCAGGACACGCCGATGCCGATCGGCAGCGAGGCGCCGTGCCGGGGCAGCCGGACGACGCGCACGTCGTGGCAGAAATACTTGCCGCCGAACTGGGCGCCGATGCCGGTCTGCCGGGTCAGTTCGTGGATCCGCGCTTCCATCTCCCGGTCGCGGAAGGCGTGGCCGCCGTCGCTGCCCGCCGTGGGTAGGGTGTCGAGATAGCGGCAGCTCGCGAGCTTGACCGTCTTGAGCGTGAGCTCGGCCGAGGTGCCGCCGATCACCACCGCCAGATGGTAGGGCGGGCAGGCGGCGGTGCCGAGCGTGCGGATCTTTTCGTCGAGGAACTCGATCAGCCGGTCCGGCGTCAACAAGGCCGGCGTGCCCTGGTAGAGGAAGGTCTTGTTGGCCGAGCCGCCGCCCTTGGCGATGAACAGCAACTCGTAGGCGTCGCCTTGGGTGGCATAGATCTCGATCTGGGCCGGCAGGTTGGTCTTGGTGTTGACCTCCTTGAACATCTCGAGCGGCGCCAGCTGGCTGTAGCGCAGATTGGTCTCGGTATAGGTGCGGAAGATGCCGCGCGACAGGGCTTCGGAGTCGCTGCCCGCGGTCCAGACGTTCTGGCCCTTCTTGCCCATGACGATGGCGGTGCCGGTGTCCTGGCACATGGGCAAGACCCCGCCCGCCGCGATGTTGGCGTTCTTCAAGAGGTCGAAAGCGACGAAGCGGTCGTTCTCGGACGCTTCCGGATCGTCGAGGATGGCGCGGAGCTGTTGCAGATGGCCCGGGCGCAAGAGATGGGAGACGTCCTTGAACGCCTCGAAGGCGAGCAGCTCCAGCGCCTCGGGCTCGATCCTGAGCAGGCTTTCGCCATCGAGGCTGTCGGCCGAGACATGCGCGTCGGTGAGCTTGCGGTAGGGCGTGTCGTCGGGGCCCAGGGGGAACATGTCTTGATAGGCGAACTCGGACATGGGGCGGCGGGCCTCCTCCAACGGCGGCTTGGGAATGGCGCTCGGGCGCCGGTCTACGAATTCTTGCGGAAGGCGTCCAGCGTGATCACGTTCGCCGCGTCCTCCTCCGCCGAGGATTCGTTGGATGCGGCGTTGGCGGCGGGTGCGCTCTGTGCCGCCGCCTCCTGGTCCGACACTTCGAACTTGAGGCCGAACTGCACCGAGGGGTCGAAGAAGGCGGTCACCGCGTCCAGCGGAATGGTCAACGGCCGCGGCACGCCGCCAAAGGACAGGGTGACCTGGAACCGGTCGTCCTGGACCTTGAGGTCCCAGAACTGGTGCTGGAGGACGATGGTCATCTCCTCCGGATATTTCTGGTACAGGGACTCGTGCAGGTCGACGCCCGGGGCCGTGGTGCGGAAGGTGATGTAGAAATGGTGCTCGCCGGGCAGGCCGTGTTCGGCCGCATGGTTGAGCGAGGATCGCACCACGTCCCGCAGCGCCTCCTCCACCATTCTGTCGTACCGCAGGGTGCTGTCGCTCATCGCCTCCGCGCCGCTCGTTGCTTCCCCCCGATTTCGGGGCGCGTGGGGGGCTTCTGTTGCCCGGTGCCCCCCGGACCGCGCTTACCTAGCTAAGTTAGGCAGCGGCGAGGGCCGAGCCCTCAACGTTGTCGTTGGCATTTATCCAACTGGCCCGATAACGGCGGTACCATACCGGACGAAAGTCCCGTCTTTACACGCGCGTCGATCCTGTTTCGCCCCCATTCGGAACCGGCCGAAAAGGGCCGGAAACTCGGGAATTGGTGGAGGCGCCGGGTACTGCCCCCGGGTCCGCATCGCTTATTGCACGCGACGTTTATCGCCATAGTCGGTTGCCCGACACTGGAAATATAGGGACTCCCCTGAAGCGAGGAAAGAAGGGAATCGGCACGATCGGCCGGCGACCGGGAGCGTTCGCCGGCCTTACTCAGCAGGTTCCGTTGTGTCAGGTTGATAAATCTATGTAGGTAATTCGACCAAAAGATGTAGAGTGCCGCGGCGTGTGGCGGGTCTATCCTTGGACCAAGCGCGGGACCGACCGATGAGCAAGATCTGGCTGACTTCCGACACCCATTTCGGCCATGCCGGGATCATCCGGATCTCCGACCGGCCCTTCCGGGACGTCGGCGAGATGGACCGCGCGCTCATCGCC
>JAAUXY010148219.1_pt1 | contig 13420 bp, 8 predicted proteins | sample 7278121 | NCBI WGS metagenome assembly JAAUXY01 (sample SAMN14350117, study PRJNA611818) | marine sediment metagenome | isolation source: surface marine sediment (1.8m) | place: French Polynesia: Moorea | collected 2018-08 | reverse complement strand
GGCCAACGGCATTATTGCGAGAAGAACGAATGCAAGCGGGAGGGCCATCGTCTCCGCCAACGGGCTTACCAGGCTCGGAAGCGTCAGGGCGAATGATCCTTCGCTGGACCCGGGCGACCGGAGTCCCCACCACGGCCTTAGGAGGCTCTGAGAGGCCCTGTGAGCCGAGATCTCGAGCACCAGGCGTGCACACCATGGCCTACCTGTCTGAGGCCCTCACACAGGCCAGATGGGAAAGATAGCTGGCGGTCGTGCCTCAATCGGTCAGCTTCAGGATGCCTGCGCCGCTCGCCGCTTAGCTCGAATCTCAGCGACAGCTGCCTTTGGCTTGCCGCCCATGGTGGCCGCGATCGTCGCGCCGATAGTTTCGGTGGCTTTGCGTACTGGGTCGTCGTCTAGATGGGCGTACCTTTGAGTGGTCGTGATCTTGGTATGCCCCAGGAGCTTGCCGAGGACCGAGAGATTCAGCCCTGCGTTTATACCAACCGAGGCGTGCGTGTGTCGCAAGTCGTGGATCCTCACGTCCTCGAGTTGGGCTTCCTTGCAGATCCGCGGCCAGACGTTCTGAAGCGAGGCCCTATGGCTGGCGGGCTTGGCTCCGACGATGACGTAAGGGTTGTCGTCGAGTCGTTTGATGTCGGCCAAGACCTGAAGGGCGGCCGTGTTGAGCATCACGGATCGCTTGCCGGTCTTCGAATCGGCGAGGTGCAGGCAACGCCTTTCGAAATCAACGTCAGCCCACCGAAGGGTCAGGATCTCTGCGCTCCGGCAGCCGGTGAGGATCAAAAGCCGGATCGCGGCGATGGCGTGCGGTGACGTGCCCCACGAACGCTCGGCGTCGGCCAAGACGTCTCCGAGGCGGCCGAGCTCGGCCTCAGAGAGGTAGCGCTCTCGGCTTTCTTCCTTGAATCGTTGAATGTGGCGGCAAGGGTTGGTGCCCTCGGGTCGCCAACCCCAGACCTCGGCCAGGTTGAATGCCTTGGACAGCAAAGAGATGACCTTGTTGGCCAGCGCCGGGGTATCGGCCATATCGGTGATCAGCTTGGCGACATCGGCTCGCTGCACGTCTTTGACCTTGCGCTTGCCGAACTTGGGTAGGACAGAGTTGTCCCACAACTGGCGAGCGCGTTTGACGCTCTTGGGCTTGTTCTTGATCTTGGCGTGGTCGCTGATGTGACGATCGGCGAGATCGGCGACCGTCGGTGCTTGCTTTCCTGCCTTTCGTTCGGCTGAAGGGTCTTGTCCACGGTGGACTTGCAGGAAGACCTCCATGGCAGTCTCTCGCGCCTGATGCAAGGTGATCCGCCCATACCGGCCGATGGTGTAGAAGCGGCGCCTGCCCTTGATCCAGTAGGAGACGACGAAGGACTTCGCGCCGGTGGGGTAGATCCTCACGCCGAATCCTGGCTGCTGGGTGTCCCACAGGTAGCACCCTCCAGGCCCCTCGTAGACTGCCTCGTCGATGGTCCGCTTGTTGAGCCGGACCTTCATCCCGGCACCTCCAGGACCAAGGGCTGGGGGAGGGTCTCAGAACGGTTGCTCAGAGCTTGAGCAACCCATGAGCAACCAACTGGGGGAGTATTCTGGGGTTGACCAGCGTGGACCATGCACCCACCCTAAGCGGGTAAGTGTTGCAAAGTCAACGGTTTAGCGTGGTCTGGCGGGAACCCGCGTAAACTGGCGTAAACGGGATTGGTTCCGGGACTAGGACTCGAACCTAGATAACCAGCTCCAAAGGCTGGCGTCCTGCCATTAGACGATCCCGGAACAGGGCCGGAGATCTGAAATCTCCGACGCCCCGAATGCTACACCAGACGCGCCCAACGCCCAAGTAGAGATATTCGAGTCTCCCCTTCTTGACCGGTGGTGCTCCACATCGGGACGCCGAGCTTTGTCTGTCGAACTGACTGATAGCAGATTGCGCATATGTTGTCCAAAGACATCCCACGTGCTTTTCAGCTCCTACTACTATGGTCGGTTCTTGTCGTTCCGTCTGCGGCGCAGGATCTTGTGCTGTACGACGATGCCCTGGCCAGCGGCTTCGAGGAGTGGAGCTGGGCGGTGCAGCTGCCGCCACGATCGGCGACTCTGGTCGCGGCCCGGCTCGAAAACGGCAGCGAGCTCATCTTTGCCGACGGATTCGAGAGCGGTGATGTCACCGCCTGGTCGGGCGTTACGCCTTAGGTAGATCCTGTCAATTAACGCTGGTCGGTCGGTCGCGCTGGGCTGCGCGCTGTCCGTGTGTCCACCTCCTGGACATTCTCGAGGTCCGATGACCCTTCTCGCCCCTCGTTCTGCGAGGACGTAGATAGAAGGGTCGGAGGTCGACCCTGAGAAGGAAAACATTTGCTACCCAAGAGGTGAATCATGAGTAACGACTGCAACCAGATCCCCAGCTTCATTCCCGGTTTCGTCGTCGGGCTCATCGAGGCGGACATCTGCCAGGACGGAGCCCGATATCTTTTCAGTCCAACGAACGCCGGTACCCACCTGCGGGTCAAAGCGACCAACGAAGAAGCGGCCCAGGCGCTGGACGCCGCTTACCGGAGCCATGACGAAGTCGTGATCGCGGGCTACCTCTGTCGCGGCGCCGAGGGGTGTGTGCGCTTTGACTGTTATGCGGTCTGGCCGGCGGAAGAGTTCGCGGCCAAGGCCAGCAACTTTTGAGGCGTCTGGGACGACCCGTAGCGTAGGGCTCGGATTGGCCGAGCCCTACCGGGGGTGGAAGCCAAGCGCGGACTTGGCTTCCAGGGGGGCGGCTTATGGAATGGTGTTGGTCCAGGCCGCTGTATCGCCCGACTCGAAGCCGTCGGCGAAGATGGCTCCGACGTCGCCGATGCAGATCTGGACATTGTCCAGGCCGGCTTCGACCAGATCGCCGCCGCCCGGGCCATCGGTCGCCCGGACCCGCAGACGGACGTTGTCCGGCGCGCCCGCGTGCTGCGCCCACGCGGTGCTCCAGACCGCGTTGTTGGCGACGTCGCCGATACTCACCACGGTGGCCAGCACGGCGTCGGTGTCCGTGTCGAGAAGCTCGATCGAGAAGCCGTCGTCAGGGTCGTCGCCCTCGTCGCGCTGACCGTGGAAGTAGTCGACGAACACCGTCACATCGCTGCCGTCACCGACCTTCACCGAACGAGAGAAGGTCTCGCAGGTGCCGCCGTCGACGTCGTCGGTGCCGACGCCGCCGTCGTTGTTCTGAGTGAACCAGGCGAAGGTTCCGGTGGCCGCGCCGTCCGGCTGGGTGGTGACGCCGCCGTCGATGACCTCGTCCGGCGTGCCGCGAATGAAGAAGCCGGTGGTGCAGGTGCTGGCGCCTTCGATCCAGCCGTCGTTGCTGAGCTCGAAGCCGGCGGTGTTGAGCAGGCCGATGCAGGCCGGCTGGACGTTGACGGTGATCGAAGTCGCGACCGCGTTGGTGTCGGAGTCGGCGACCGACGCGGTGATGGTGTGGGTCCCGAGGCTGAGGGTCGAGATGTTGAAGGTACCGCCGGTGCCGATCGGGCCGTCGAGCGACGAGGTCCAGGCGAGCGCCGCGGAGAGGTCGCCGTCCTCGGGGTCGGCGGCGGCGCCGATGAAGGTGACGACATCGCCCTCGACCGAGGTCGAGCCGTCGGCCGGAGCGGCGATCGAGACCGTCGGGACGCCGATGCCGAAGTCGGTATCGGAGATGTCGAAGAAGATGCTGCTCGCGCACCGCACCTGGACCCGGGCCGCGAAGTTCGCGCTATTCGGCAGGGTGACGGCTTCAGAACCGTCGTTGGCGACGCCGGTGGCGAGGGTGGTCGGATAGGTCAAGCCGCCGTCCTCGGACAGGAAGATGTCCACGGTGGCGCAGTTGATCGGAGCCTGGTCGGTCGACGCCACGTCCCAGATGACGGTGATGCCGCCTCCCTGGGGGACGCTGTCGCCGCCGTTGGGCGAGGTGACGCGGAATGGCCCGGCGGCGTCGGTGACGTCGACGGTGGTGGTGTCGTCGTTGATACCACCGCCTCCCGAGCGGTTGTCGCGCGCCGTCAAGCGAAAGTTCAGGGTGCGAGCGACCGTCGGTAAGATCTCGCCGATCGCCAGCTCTCCGGCGGCCAGATCTTCGATCCGCGGGAACGTTCGGCAGGGCGATTCAGTGGGCAGCCACGAGCGGAAGATCGGCGCATTGCCCACCGGCATGTCCGGGGCGCCCGCCGGGCCGAGGTCGAACTGTTCCCAGCCGAAGGTCAGGGGATCGCCGTCCGGGTCGGTGCCGCTGCCGCACAGCTCGAAGGGCGTGTCCACGGGGATGGTGTGGGACATGCCCGCGTCGGCGGTCGGCGCGCTGTTGCCGGTCGGCGTCTGCACCGCACAGCCGTTGCCGTTGCCGGTGGTGGAGTAGCTGATCATTTCGTCCAGGCTGACGCCGTGAAAGTAGGGATCGCTATTGCTCTGGAGGTTCTGGGCACCACAGATGCCGGCATAGGCCTGGATGGTCGATCCGCTGCCCGGCTCAAATGCGGTGGAGGGATTGCGATTGCCGCCGGCGCAGCTTCCGTCGTTGCCGTTGAAGCTGTGGTTACCGCCCCACTGATGGCCCAGCTCATGGGCCACGAAGTCGACGTCGAACGGATCGCCGATGGGCGAGCCGAGGCCGGTCACACCCCGCGCCTTGGAGCCGGAGACGCACGGCACGCGCAGCTGGGCGATGCCGCCGCCGCCGGTCGAGAACACGTGGCCGACGTCGTAGTTGGCGTCGCCGATGACGGCGTCGAGGTTGGCCTGGTTCTGATTCAGCATCACCGAGCCGTTGTCGTTGGTGTAGGGGTCTGTATCCGGATCGGTGTAGACGACCATGTCGTTGTTGGCGATCAGGACCATGCGAATCGCCAGCTCCGATTCGTAGATGCCGTTGACCCGGTTCATCGTGGTCACGATCGCCGCCTGCCCATCGGGCACGGTGCCGCCGTGAAAGATGGTGTACTCACCGGTCGCCGCCACCGCCAGCCGATAGCTGCGCAGGGTGTCGCCGTGACCTCCACCCAGGGCGCGGTACTGGTCGACCAGGTCGGAGGCGTGGTCATGGCCGCTGACGCCGCATTCAAAGGTCCGCCCTTCGCGCTCGGCGTCGCGGGCCCAATAGACGATGTAATTCTCGGTATCGCGGCGGCTGTAGGGGTCGATATAGACGGATCCCGCCGGGGATCGGATCGTGGCGTGGAAGCCGGCCGGCGTGCGATCGAAGCGCACGTTGGCAGAGGGGTCCTCGATGCCCTGCCCGCGATAGGTTTTGATCTGTGGAAATCGGGCCGCCAGCCCGGGCTCCATGATCGGAGACTCGACGACCGTGAAGCGACTGAATCCGCCGTCGGGGAGAGGCAAGCTCAGGAGGGTTCCGCCGGTCCCGGGGAGTCGGGTCAAGTCGGTGCTGTTCTCGAACGGAGCCGAGGCCAGGAGAGCCTCGAGGCCCACCATGTCGAGGGCGACAGTCCGGTACTCTCGAGGCACGATATCGCGCTCGGTCACGGTTTTGAGAAACGACTCGTCGACGTCTCGCCACAACTCGTCGCCGACGACTTGCGCGGAGGCGAGGGAGGGGCTGATGAGCACGATCAGCAGTGCTGCCACGGTGAGGCCGCGATGGCCGGCGAACAGGTCTTTCATGAGACTCTCCTTGGAGCTCGGAGGTTTATCGCTGAGCGGCGGCGCGCTCCGCGCTAACGCCCCAGATCAGAGCCTCACCGGAGTTTCGACCAGCCCCACCGCGCTGAGAGCTATTGGCAATAGCAGATCATAGAACGAACAATCGACCGCTACAAGCTAGCCGATGGGGGGGTTGTTAACCGTCGTCGGAATCTTTGAATCCGCCGGGTGGCTCGCCGGTCAAGGCCGGGTCGCCGTCTTCGAGGCCGCCGCCCCACCACTGCCAGCGCAGGGTGCTGCGGTGCCGGCGCAAGGGGGAGCGCCTGACCGGTGTCTCCTCCGGAGGCCCTTGAGTGGCGAGCGGCGACTGCCAGGCTTCGGGGCTGGTGGGCTGGGCGTCCTCTTCCGGTTGAGACCGGGAGCGCTTGCGGGAGCCGCGCCGGCGTCGAGGCTTGCGGGCGGGCTTGTCTTCGGCCTGAGCGGACGGAGCCTGCGCGTTGACCGGGGCGGCCTCAGACGCCGGCGTCGAGGGAGGAGGCTCCAGGTCGAACAGACCGGCGTTCCAGTCCTGGGCATCGTCATGCAGTGGAGGTGCCGGCGGGATGGGGAACGATTCGTCGCCGGATCCTGAGGCCTCGGCGCCCGTTGCCGGCTTCTCGGCTGCTGACTGTTCAGCGGCGGGCTTTCGGGTGCGTTTTCCTCCCCGCCGCCGGCGCCGGGAGCGAGACGGTTTGCCGTTGCCCGACGGATCGGCGGCTACTTCGCTGCCGGTCTCTTGAGCCGTGGACTCGTCCGCCGCCGTCTCCCGAGCATCGTCCGTCTTCTTCCTGGGCTTCTTCGTTCGTGACTTCTTGGCCTTGGAACCAGCTTCCTTTTTCGACTCCTGGGCCTCGGCTGCTTCCGCCGACTCTTTGGCTTTTGCCTTCGACTTCTTGCGCCGACGCCTCTTGCGCGGCTTCTTTTCGGCGGGTTTCGCTTCCTCCGCCTCTTCCTCCGGAGGTGCTTCACCTCTCATGATCAGCCGGGCACCCTTGGCCGGGCCTGCCGACTCCGCGAGATCGGACGAAGAGAACGCGGCCTGGGCCTTGGGGGCCACGGCTTTCTCGCGCGCCTTGTAGTCGATTCGTTCTTCCGTGCGACTGAAGTTGGATGCCGAGATGACCTCGATCTCGAGATCGAGCTCTTGCTCAAGGGCGACCAGACGGGCGCGATGGCCGTTTTGCAGGGCGTCGGTGACTTCCGGATGGGCGGCGACGGTGGCCTTTTCGATCATGCCGTTGGCGACCCGAGCTTCGATCTTGCCCAGCAGAGCGGCGGCGGCAAACTCGGGACTGGCGATCGAGCCGACGCCGTGACAGATCGGGCAGGAGCGGTGCGTTCGGTGTTGCAGGGCCTGCTTGATTCGCTGGCGGTTGATCTCGAGCAGGCCGTTGGGGCTGATCTTGCCCACCGAATAACGCGCCTTGTCGATCTTCATCGAATCGCGCATGGTCTTTTCGACCTTCGACTGGTTCTTACGCGTGCGCATGTCGATGAAGTCGACAACCACCAGACCGCCGATATCGCGCAGCCGAAGCTGGCGGGCGACCTCCTTGGCGGCCTCGAGATTGACCTTGAGGATCGATTCCTCATGATCGCCACGCTGGGTCGAGCGCCCGGAGTTGACGTCGATGGCGGTCAGCGCCTCGGTACCGTCGATGACGATCGAGCCGCCCGAGGGCAGAGGTGCCTTGCGGTCGTAGATCCGTTCGATCTGTTCCTCGAGCCGGTACTTGGTGAACAGCGGCAGGCGCTCCTCGTAGCGGATCAGCTGCGTCTTGGAGCGTGGCATGAAGGCTCGCATATAGCTCTCGGCCTTCCCGTGCACGCTGTCGTCGTCGACGATGACCTGGGCGATCTTCGAGTCCAGGAAATCGCGCAGGGCCTGCACGATCAGATCCTGATCGGTATAGATCAGGCGCGGGCCTTTGCCTTTGGCGGCCTCGTCACGGACCCGCTTCCACAGCCGCAGCAAGGCATTCAGATCGCGGTTGAGCATGGTCTGGTTCTGTTCCAGACCGTTGGTGCGCACAATCACGCCGTGGCCGTCCGGCAGGCTCAGCTTGGCAAGTCTCTGGCGGATTTTCTTGCGGGATTTGTCGTCCTCGGCTTTGCGCGAGATGCCGCGGGTCGATTCGAAGGGCGTGAGCACCAGGTAACGGCCGGCGAGGGCGACCGCGCTCGACAGCGCCGCGCCCTTGAGGCCGACCGCGTCTTTGGTCACCTGCACCAGGATCGGTTTGCCCCGCTCCAGGACCTGGTCGACCTTGGGCCGCTTGACGCCCTTGGGCGGTTGCTTGTGATAGGCGTCCGGGACGACGTCGGCAACCGGCAAAAAGCCGTGCCGATCTTCACCGATGTCGATAAAGGCAGCGCCCAGACTAGGCTGGACGTTGGCGACGATGCCGCGGTAGATGTTGCCGCGACACAGATCCTTGTCGGTGATTTCGAACTGGTAATCCTTGAGATCGGTGCCTTCGACGACCGCCACGCGCACCTGTTCGGCGCTCTGGGCGTTGATCAACATTTTGGTAGTCAAGAGAGAAATGTCCTCCGAGCGGCCGGAGCGATATCGCGGGCGCAGGGTAACGCGCTCCGGCGAAGCTCGACAGCCGCTCTGTGAAGTAGTGCGTTGGGGTTGCGCGGAGGGCGGCTTCGCCGCGGGCGGGCCGTCGCGTAGGGACGGCGGGAGGCCACGGCCCGTCTGCGACGGGTGCCGGTGCTCCGCGATCACGAGACTGGACGCAGGCGCTGGACCGTGAGCTTGAAGTCTCAGCGGTAGAAGATCGGAAAGCGCGCAGGGGAAGCCTCGTGCATCAATTCGTAAACGGCGGTGAACACGTGCTCGGGCTGGGGCTTCGACCAGTAGTCTCCGTCGGAGCCGTAGGCCGGCCGGTGCTCGGTGCCGGTGAGGGTTCGCGGCTCGGCGTCGAGCCAGTGGTAGCCGCGGTGTTTTTCAAGAACCTGCTGCATCATGTAAGCCGAGGCACCACCGGGGACGTCCTCATCGAGGAAGACGATTCGGTGGGTGCGCTTGAGCGACTCCAAGATGACCCCCGGCCGGTCGAACGGCAGGAGGGTTTGTACGTCGATCACTTCGACGTCGATGCCGGCTGAGGCCAGCCGTTCGGCGGCGTCGAGGGCCACGGAGCAGCAGGCGCCGTAGGTCACGATGGTGACGTCCGAGCCCTTGCGCAGGATCTCGGGAACGCCCAGGGGAACAGTCATTTGATCGAGGTTCGACGGCAGCTTTTCTTTCTTTCGGTAGCCGTTCAGGACTTCGATCACCAGCGCGGAGTCGTCGGACTGAAGCAGAGTGTTGTAGAAGCCCGCGGCCCGGGTCATGTCGCGCGGCACGCAGACGTAGACGCCGCGCACCAGCCCGAGGATTCCCGACATCGGCGAGCCGGAGTGCCAGATACCCTCGAGACGGTGGCCGCGGGTGCGAATGATCACCGGCGCCATCTGCCGGCCGCGGGTACGGTAGCGCACGGTCGCCAGGTCGTCGGAGAGGATCTGGAGGGCGTAAAGCAGATAATCCAGGTACTGGATTTCGGCCAGCGGCCTGAGACCCCGCATCGCCATGCCGATCGCCTGGCCGAGGATGGTGCACTCGCGGATACCGGTGTCCGAGACGCGCAGCTTGCCGTACTTTTGCTGAAGCCCGCTGAGCCCCTGATTGACGTCGCCGAGGTGGCCGACGTCCTCGCCGAAAGCGATCAGCTCGGGGCTTCGGTCGAAGGCGGCGTCGAAGCAGCGGTTGAGGATTTCGAATCCGCGCAGATCGGCCGCGTCGTCGGCGTAAGTCGGGGCGATCTCCGCGACCTCCAGCGCTCGCCGGGCGGATTCGCTGTAGAGATGCGAACCGTATCGCTCCTCGCCGCGGCGCTCGAGCTCACGGTACCAATCGAGGAGCGCCTGGCGCGACGGATGGTCCTCGCCACGGGTGGTGAACAGCACCTCCCAGGCGGCGGACGCCAGATTGCGGCGCACCGGACTGGGCACGCGGCCGAGGGTAGTGGCCGTGCGCTCGACCGCTTCGCGTTGATTCGACTGGCTGGCGACGGCATCGATCAGCCCGAGCAGAGTGCTCTGCTGGTGGCGGATCGGATCCATGAAAGCTTTCCAGGCCCGTTTCTGTGCCGCTCGGACTTCTTCTTTGTCGGCGCGCTCGAAGTCGGCGAGCTCGGCCTCCGAGGTCAGGCCTTCGGTGACGATCCACTCACGCATCTTGGTGAGGCAGTCGTGCTCGCGCTCCCAGCTCAGCCGGTCCTCGGACTTGTAGCGCTCGTGGCTACCGGAGGTCGAGTGCCCTTGAGGCTGGGTGACCTCGATCACGTGAATGATGGCCGGAACGTGGTCCCGGCGGACGGTGCGCGCCGCCTCGATGTAGGTGTCGCACAGGGTCGGGTAATCCCAGCCCTTGACCGTGTAGAGATCGTAGCCGTCTTTGTCGTCGCTCTCGAGGTCACGCGCGAAGCCGGAGAGCACCGCCGAGAGATCTTCTTTGACGATCTGATGCTCGTTGTGAACCGAGATGCCGTAGTCGTCGTCCCAGATCGACATCAGGAGCGGCGCCCGCAGCAGGCCGGCGGCATTGATCGCTTCCCAGAACATACCTTCGGCACAGCTGGCGTTGCCGATGGTGCCGAAAGCGATCTCGTCACCGCCGTGCGAGAAGCTGTCGAGGTGACGCAGATCGTCGAGCTCGCGGTAGAGCCGCGAGGCGTAGGCGAGACCCACCAGGCGGGGCATCTGAGACGCGGTCGGGGAGGAGTCGGCGGTCGAGGTCTTGAGATCGACGAGCCGACGCCAGGCGCCGTTCTCGTCGAGGGTGTGGGTGGCGAAATGGGCGTTCATCTGCCGGCCTGAGGACGCCGGATCATGGGCCGGGTCGGGGTCGGCATAGAGTTGTGCGAATAGCTCTTCGACGGTGGTCAGGCCGGCGGCGAGCATGAAGGTCTGATCGCGGTAGTAGCCCGAGCGCAGGTCTCCCGGTCGAAAAGCCCGGGCCATCGCCAACTGTGGCAATTCCTTGCCGTCGCCGAAGATGCCGAATTTGGCCTTGCCGCTCAGCACCTCTTTGCGGCCGATCAGACTTGCCTGCCGGCTCTTGAAGGCGAGCCGGTAATCGCTGAGAACGTCTTCGACGCTGAGCGAGGATACGGCGGTATCCGTGGCGGTGCTGCTAGTCATCAGGATTGTAGCTGGTCGTCCATCCTAGAGGTGGACAACGGCGGTGCGGCTGATCATAGAGGTTGTGGCTGAAGGTCCCGCTGGAGGCGGGCCGACGGCGCGGGCACGCGGTTGATTCGTCGCGCCGGGTGCGCGCTCAGTGGGTCGTGAGGCGAACCGGTCAGCCCGAGCTTCAGGGCTCGGTGACGCTCGGCGCATGGTAGCACGAATCGATCGTCTGTGGCGACCCGGCTCTGTTTCGGTGAGGACGGGGCGTGACATTTGCTCCCCTCGGGGCGACGTGACATGCTTCGTCTCGTCATGACCGACCACGAATATACCCACAAGTTTCTGGAATCTCTGCCCAAGACCGATCTTCACGTCCACCTCGACGGCTCGCTGCGCCTGGAGACCCTGATCGAGCTGGCGAGGGAGCGCGACGTCAAGCTGCCCTCCTATACCCCCGAAGGGCTGCTCGAGCTGGTGTTCAAGGAGAACTACCGCGATCTGCCGGACTATCTCCACGGCTTCGCCTACACCAGCCCGGTGCTGTGCGACGAGGAGGCGCTGGAGCGGGTCGCGTTTGAGTTGGGCGAAGATTGTCTGGCGGAAGGCGTGCTCTATGTGGAGGTCCGCTTCGCGCCTCAGCTCCATATCCGTCAAGATCTCGACATCGGCCAGATCATCGCCGCGGTCGACCGCGGGCTCGATCGCGTCAGGCGTGCTCACGAGGCGACCGACGACGTCAAGTCGGGCGGAGTGCCGCCGTTTCGCTACGGCATCATCGCCTGCGCCATGCGCATGTTCACCGGCGGTTTCGCACCGTACTACAGAAGCCTGCTGGCGGCGGTCGATCAGTTTCCAGCCAAGGAAGTCTACGGTTTGGCGTCGATGGCGCTCGCCCGTTCGGTGTCCGAGGTACGCAACCGAACCGGCCTGCCGATCGTCGGATTCGATCTGGCCGGCGCCGAGGCCGGGCATCCGGCGCAGGATCATGAACACGCCTTCGAGTACGCCAAGCGTCATTTCTTGAAGACCACGGTGCACGCCGGAGAGGCTTACGGTCCAGAGAGCATGTTCCAGGCGATCACCTTGCTCAACGCCGATCGCATCGGGCACGGCACCCACCTCTATTCGAGCGATCTGGTCCACGACGATGCCGATCCGGAACGCTACGTGCGCCGGTTGGCGGAGTACGTCGCCGACCGCCGCATCACCCTCGAGGTGTGCATCACCTCCAACATGCAGACCATGCCGGAGCTGCGCCGGGTCGAAGATCATCCTTTCGGGCGCATGATGCGCGACAAGCTGTCGGTGACTCTGTGTACCGACAACCGGCTGGTGTCGCGCACGTCGGTGACCCAGGAGATCGCCCAGGCCTGTGACGCCTTTCACATTACCCCGACCGAGTTGCGCAACCTGATCATCTACGGCTTCAAGCGCAGCTTCTTTCCCGGGACCTATCGCGAGAAGCGCGCTTATGTGCGTCAGATCATCAACTACTACGACCAGGTCTCCAAAGATCACGGGGTCGAACGAGCGAAGCCTTGACCGGCGCTCAGAAGAAGTATCTGCGCGGGCTCGCCCACGGTTTGAAACCGATAGTTCATATCGGCCGCGCCGGGGTGACCGAAAATTTGATCGAAAACCTGGATCAGGCGCTCGAGAGCCACGAGCTGGTCAAGGTGAAATTCACCGATCATCAGGACCGTAAGCGCGAGCTGGCGGCCGAGATCGGCGACCGTCTGAAATGCGCCCAGGCCGGGGCGATCGGCCACGTGGTGATCTTCTTTCGGCCGGCGCGCGATCCGGAAAAGCGGTCGATCCGGCTGCCGTCCTGATGAATCCCGAGGTTCTGGCCGGCATCGAATCGAGGCTTCGGCCGCTCTTGACCTGCCTGCCGTCACCACTGGCGGTCAAGATCTACTCCGCGGGTCGTCGCCGATTCCTCGACAGCTTCGCCCGGCGGCCGGCACGCAAGTCGTTCGCGCCGCGGGGATTGGAGCGGACGCTGTGGGGCTTCAGCTTTCGCTCGCCGATCTGCAACGCCGCCGGCATGTTCAAGAACGGCCAGGGCTACGAGGTGGTGGCTCGCCAGGGCGCGGGAGCCTACCTCGCCGGCACCACCACCCACCGGGTGCGGCGCGGCAACCGGCGTCGAGGCGTGGCGCAGCCGTTCGCGCCCTATCCGCGCTCGGGAGCGGCGTCGAACTGGCTCGGGCTGCCCAATATTGGCCACCGAGAGGTCGCTCGGCGTCTCCAGCGTCTGGAGCGACATCCCGGCTGCCCGGTGGGAGTCAGCGCGGCGATCGCGGGTGAAGACACCCTCGAGCAGCTGGTCGCCGGTCTTGAAGGCTACCAGTCGGCGGGGGTCGACTTTCTGGAAATCAACGACAGTTGCCCCAACACCGCCGAGGATCCGGGGGGCTTCGAGCAGATGCGCGGCCGCCTGGCTTTTCTCGCGGAGCACTTCTTGGCACGCCGGCAACGCGACTTGCCGGTGGTGGTCAAGCTGTCGTGCGATACCGCCCTCGCCGACGTGCCGCGGATCGTGACGACCCTGGTCGAGTTGAGATTCGACGGGGTCAACTTCGGC
>JAAUXY010040210.1_pt1 | contig 13420 bp, 12 predicted proteins | sample 7278121 | NCBI WGS metagenome assembly JAAUXY01 (sample SAMN14350117, study PRJNA611818) | marine sediment metagenome | isolation source: surface marine sediment (1.8m) | place: French Polynesia: Moorea | collected 2018-08 | reverse complement strand
TAAGGATCGAGCGCCGCCACCGGTTCGCCGGCCAGGATCAGGCTATTCTCGGTCGCCAGGATTCGCGCCAGCATGACCAGCGTCTGTTCGCCGCCCGACAGCGTGGTGACGATACGATTGCGATAGGCCAGGGTTTCGGTCTTGACCATCGCCTGCTCGATGCACTCACGATCGCGGGCGGTCTCGCGCTGCCACCATTTCTGGAACGGAATGCGACCGAGACCGACCACCTTCTCGACCGTGAACGGCCAGTCGGCCTTCGCGCCCTGCACCAGGTACCCCATGCGACGCGCGCGTTCGTTGGCATCCGTTTCCGGCAGTCGAACACCGTCGAAACGGACCTCCCCGCCGGTGCCGGTCTCGACCCCGGTCAACAGCCGCAGCAGGCTGCTTTTGCCGGCGCCGTTAGGACCGATGAGGCCGATCATTTCCCCCCTGCCGATTTCGATATCGATGTCGGCGAGAATATTGATCGCATCGATGTCGTAACGCAGGGAGTGACCGCTGAGCAGACTCATGACAGCACGTTGCGCGATTTCAGGATCAAAAAAAGGAAAAACGGCGCGCCGACCAGCGACGTGATCACGCCGAGCTTCATCTCGCCGTTGGCCGACAGTAGTTGCACCGCGATATCCGCCACCAGCAGCAGGATCGCGCCGGCTACGCCGCTTGCCAGCAGCAGACGTCGCGGCTCGAAACCGACGAAAGGTCGCAGCAAATGCGGCACCACCAGGCCGACGAAACCGATGTTTCCGGCCACCGAAACCGAGGCGCCGACGCCCATGCTGACACCGAGGATCAGCACCAGGCGCAGGCGGGATACGTCGAAGCCGAGCGAGCGCGCGGTTTCTTCGCCGAGCGTCAGCGCGTTCAGAAACCGGCCGCAATAGAGCATCATCGTCCAGCCGAGCAGCATGAAGGGTAACGCGATATAAAGCTCGTTGACGCTGCGATTGGCAACCGAACCGAGCAGCCAGAACACGATTTCCTGGATCGCGTAGGGACTGGCGGCGAAGTTCAGCGCCAGCGCGATCAGTGCACCGCCAATGGCGTTGATCGCAATTCCCGCCAGAATCAGCGAAATGATCGAGCGGTTCTGTCCCGCGAGCACGAAGATCACGAGTACCGCGGCCAGCGCGCCGAGCAGGCCGCCGAGCGGCAGCACGAACCAGGCGGCACCGGCCAGGCCGTAGTAGAAAACGATGACCGCACCGAGCGCCGCGCCGTTGGACACGCCGATGATTCCAGGCTCGGCGAGCGGATTGCGTAACAGGCCCTGCAGCGCTGCGCCGGCGATACCGAGCGTGGCACCGATCAGCATCGCCAACAGTGCTCGCGGCAGACGAATGTCGAACAGGATTAGCGACTCGACCGACGTACGCGCCGCGCGCCAGTCGTCGAAAGCCTGCAGCAGACCGATATCGACCGGGCCGACCTGCAGCGCCAGCACAAAAACACCGAGCAACAGCGGCAGCAGTCCCCCGTATAACGCGGGATTTTCCAGCGGTCGCAACATCATCGACGCGCGGCCATCATTTCGATCGCCTGGGTGATCATGGGCCCGGCGCAAATACGCAGCTGCAGCGGAATATCGAGCGCCTCGCGCTCACCAACGAGCCTGTCGAGCACCGGATGATCGACGACTGCGGTCGCCATGGAGTCCGGGCGCGACAGCGCGCGATCGATCTGCAACACGTCGGGATTGGCAGCCACCAGTTTTTCCAGCGTTATTTGCTGAAAACCCTCGATACCCATCTCGGCGGCGAGATTGCGGTAACCGGCGCGGCTGAAGACGTCGTGTTCGAGCGTGTTGCTGCCGACCGTAAACCCATTTGGCGCATAGGCGACGACGGTTTTAACCGGCCGCTCGGCGTAGCGTAGCCGGATATCTTCGAGCCGGGTGCGCATTTCGGCGATAAGCTCGCCGGCGCGCTCCTCGTTTCCGCTCCACTCACCGAACAGTTCGAGCACGCGATAAATCTCGTCGACCGAGCGTGCCTGCGGCAGCTGCTCAACCCGATAACCGAGCTGGCGCAGGAACTTGGCCGTATCCCAGGCGGCAAACTGGCTGGTGACGACGAGGTCGGGATCGTAACGCACCACTTCTTCGACCGAGCCGTTGTTCAGCGGCAGGTCGCCGACCGCATCGATCATATAAGACATGTCTTCATTCTTCGCCCACACCGACAGCGACGCGATCTGCGTCCGATCCGCGAGCAGCAGCGCCAGCTGATCGGTACACAGACCGATCGAAACGATCCGTTGCGGCCGTTCCGCCAGCAGGCTGCCCGGCAGCGCCAGCAGCAGCGCCAGCATGGCCGCTCGAATGAGGTAAGACATGGACAGGATCCCCGGTTATTCGAGGCTATTGTCCGGATAACGCCGGGGCAGTAAAGCGCCTCGAACGCCGGCCGGGAATTACTTAGCGGCGATAACCCCGAATGAACGCACGAAAATCGTCGCGCGCCTGCTCGAAGCCGGCGCGCGAGCGTGAACTCAGCGTGAACAGCAGGAAAAATTCGCCTTCCTCGGCATAGGCGACCTGCTCCCAGTTACCCTTACCCTGAGGGGAAAACACGCAGGAAGGAAAAGCTTCGCCATTGGCCGTAAACAGGGGTTCGACCTCGGTCACGCGCACGTTGCCTTCACTCTGGTAAAGCGCTTTGTCGTTACCGACCAGATCGTCGACGTCACCGATCTGGGGGACCTTGTCCTTGAAGATGGCCTTGGCGTAGATCACGGTTTCCGCATCGGTAAAACTGCTGCCTTCGGGTGCCTGGGCATTGGTGCCGTAAAACAGGCTGTTGTCGCGGTCGTGATACCAGCCTGCGACCCGCGGCAGTATCGGCCACCAGTAGAACTGGACGCCGGCATCACCCTGAATCGCGAGCTTCAGAATTTCGGCACCGCCCGGTGTCGGTAACAGCAAGATCAACAGCGCCAGCCAGGTTCCCCGGTGAATCCGGATTCTGGTCGAAAATTTCAACCGTCGTCTTGTTGTTACCGGCTCCATCGCGCCAGTTTAGCAAATTAGAACCGACCCAGGCGCCGCGCGCCAAAAAGACGGATCACCGCCAAATTTCGCGGATAACGCCGGATTCGGCCGACGGGCGGTCGATTTGCGACTACAGGCGGTCGTAAGCCGAACGATAAAACAACTATGCTTAAGAACGCGCCGGTGTATATGTGACCTGGATCACGCTGCGAAAAGCCCTCGGAAGGGGTTGTCGGCGCGCCAGACGCAGCGCGCGTGCGTGCAACCACCAGGCCGGCAAGAGAGAAATATGACAGCACCCAAACTCAAGGTCGTAGACAGCGGCAAAGCCACCAGGACGGTGTATCACTCGATTCAGAAATTTTCCCTCGAGGGGCTAAACGACCTGATTCGGGTGTTGATGGAAAGTGTCGACGACGCACTGTTCGAACTCTCCGACAAGGTCGATAACGACCGCGAGCGCAATCTCTATTTCGAAGCCATGCGCGAGATCCGGCTCAAGCGCGACGGGTTGCAGAAAAACTTCGATCACGCCATGCAACGTCGCTTCGCGGCATTCGCCAAGGGCCGGAAACTGGCCAGCGAAATCGAGGACGACACCGAACTGACGCTGGTCGAACTCGACGACCTGGAAGACAATATCGCGATCGAAAACATGATCTCGCGCGCGCGGCCACAATACGAAGACGCGCTGCTCGCGATCAGCGCTCGTCTCAAGGTTGTCATGAAGCGTGACAGTATCGATGCCGACGACAATCCTTTCGATCCCCACGCCATCTGTGAATGCTTCCACGAAGCCTCGCAGCTACTCGATACCGATATCCAGATCAAGCTGATTTTCTACAAGCTGTTCGAGCGCTACGTGATGAACCGTCTCGGCCACTTTTATCACGAACTCAACGAACTGTTCATCAAGAAGGGCGTATTACCCGAGTTCAAGGCCGACCAGGAGCGGATGAATCAGACCAGCCAGTTCATGGCCAACCGCATCCGTCCGTCCGATTCGGCGGCATCCGCGCGCACCACGCTGAGCCTGGGCGGAGATCCGGCACCCGGCTCGATCGCGGGCGGTGGCGACGGCGGCGTGTTTTCCACGCTATCCCAGTTGGCGGCCGGCGGCGGTACATTCCAGGGAGGCGCGATCGGCGGCGGAGGCGGCCCGGGCGGCGGCATGATCGGCGCCGGCGCCGGAATCGGACCCGCTGGTACGGCCGCTGCCGGCGGCTCGGGCGCTGGCGGTAACGCGGTGGGCGGTGTTTCGGCGCAGACTGGCGGAATCGCGACCGTCGGCGGCCTGCCCGGCGGTTTCATCGCCGCCCTCAGCGACCTGCAGCTGGCCAGTCTATCCACCCAGCCAGTCACCACGATCGATCCACAAAACCTGCGCGTCAACACGCACCAGCAGCTGGCGACCTTCCGAGAAAGCAACAAGCATCAGGTCGGCAGCGACGATGGTCAGACCATCGACGTCGTGTCCATGCTGTTCGACTTTTTCTTCGACGACGAAGCCCTGCCGGCCCCGATCAAGGTACTGATCGGGCGTCTGCAGATTCCGATTCTGAAGGTTGCGATCCTGGATCGTGAATTCTTCAATCAGAAAAAGCACCCCGCGCGCAGACTGCTCGACAGTATCTCGCGCGCGGCCATGGGCTGGGCCGACGGTCACGAGGACGAGGCCGAGCTGATTGCCAAGATCGAGGAAATCGTCAACTTCCTGATCAACGAATTCGAGGAAGACCTCGATGTATTCGACGAAGCGCGCATCGACCTGGAGAACTTTCTCAATAGCGAGGCCCGGCAGATCCAGCAAACCGAAGCCGGCCTGCACCGCAACGAACAGGCCCGCGACGAGCAAATCGAGGTTGCGCAGCAGGCCGCGGCGGCGCTGGTGCAAAAGCTGACCCACGGCCGTGATCTCAGCTTCGAGGTCAGCGATTTTCTCGAAACCACCTGGACGTCGGTACTGTTCAACGCCTATCTGTCGCTCGGCGAAGACTCGAACCACTGGCGCAACCTGAAGCGGATCTCGTCGACTTTCGTCTGGTCGCTTATTCCGAAACACAGCGAGGAAGAGCGGGTCAAGATCATCAAGACGATTCCGGCGCTGTTGCGCGCGCTGTCCAAGGGTATGGACCTGGTCCGCATTTCCACCGAAGTTCAGAACCGGATCTTCCAGGCGCTCGCGGGAGAACACGCCAAAATCGTCAAGCAGACCACGCGCAATATCGTGACGCGGCAGGACGACCAGACCATCTGGCCCGGCGGGCAGGTCGACAACGGCGGTCCGGAGTTCGATTTCTCCGCCAATGAAATCGGCGAGATCGAGGTCGAGGAGATCGTTGTCGACGATGACTCGCCGACGATCATCGACGTCACCGAAACCGCCGAGGTCATCAACGACCTCAATCGTTTCAGCACCGGCGTCAAGCAGGGCCAGATCCAGGTCGACGAGGAAATTGTGCTGTATTCGGATCCGAGCGCAGACGCCGACCTGGCCAACGACCCGGACGACGATTTCATGGCCGAGGCGCTCGGGCTCGAGATCGGATCCTGGGTCGAATTCTCCGAATCCGGGGACAATACGCAGATCGCACGCCTGTCGTGGAAATCCAACGTGACTGGAAACTTTGTCTTCGTCAATCGCCAGGGACACAAGGTGCGTAACATGTCGGTACAGGGTTTCGCGACCGAACTGCGCGCAGGACGCGCCAGCCGTATCGAGACCTCCTCGGTCTTCGATCGCGCGATCTATACCATCATGTCGACGATGAAACACTGAGGTCAGGCCACGGCAGTTTTTGGGGCCGGCGGCCTTCGCCCCTCGTTCACGATGCCGCCGGCCCTTTTCTTTTTACCTGCGGTAGAATCCGAGTCTGATCAGACTGTTCTTGACCCGATGTCGAAATCCGACCTCTACTATACCTTCTGCAACAGCCCCATCGGTGAACTGTTGCTCGCCGGCGACGACGCGGCCCTGCACCTGCTGGGCTTCCCGAGCGGCAGTCGGGCTCGCCGGCCAGAAGCCCAATGGCAGCACAATCCCGCCCCGTTTGCCGAGGCCGAGCGCCAGCTGCAGGCCTATTTCGCCGGTGAACTGCGAGTCTTCGATCTGCCGCTGCATTTCGGCGGCACGGAGTTTCAGAACCAGGTCTGGCAAACGCTGTGCCGTATTCCCTGGGGTGAAACGATTACCTACAGCGAACTTGCAAGGCGAATCGGCCGCCCCACGGCCACTCGCGCCGTCGGCGCGGCCAATGGCGCCAATCCGCTGCCCATTATCGCGGCCTGCCATCGCGTAATCGGCGCGGACGGGTCGCTCACCGGTTTCGGCGGCGGACTCGACACCAAGCGTTTCCTCCTACGCCTCGAAGGCGCCATGCCGATCGAGTCGCAACTCGATCTGCTGCCCATCTGACAAGGCCGGCGGCCCACGGGCGAACTATTCCTATCGGTATAGACACTCCCGAGCCCGGGATATGGCGCCGATGTCACGGATGCCCTAACTTCGGCATTCGATCAATCGAAGCAGGAATCCGCATGTCTTATACCATCGACCGCGTCATCGAGGGCGCTGACATCGACGACATCGACCAACGCACCCGCGCAGCGCTGGCCGAACGCGGTTTCGGCGTGCTGACCGAGATCGACGTTCAGGCGACGATGAAAAAGAAACTCGATGCCGATATGGATCCCTACCGGATCCTCGGCGCCTGCAATCCCGGCATGGCTAAACAGGCTATCGAGATGGAACCCAATATCGGCGCCATGCTGCCCTGCAACGTGATTCTGCGGGCGGTCGACGGCGGAGTACAGATCAGCGCCGTCGATCCGGTTGCATCGATGCTGGCGATCGAAAACGATGGTCTCAAAGGGGTCGCCACCCAGGTCCGTTCGATGCTGGCCGACGTGGTCTCCGCGATCTGACACCGGCCGTCAGGCTAACGGGACGGCGCGCGAATGCGTACGTCGTTGATCACCGTAATCAGCACGAAGCTGAGCAGCATCAGCATGTACCAGGAAGAAATCTTGGCGAAGGGTACCATCTCCCAGCTGCCGCTCTGATTCGGGTAGATCCAGATATTGGCCCAGGTCGCGAGGTTCTCCGCGAACCAGATGAACAGCGCCACCAGCAGCCAGCCCAGCAGCAGAGGCATGCGCCGCGGCGTCTTGATAACGCGACAATAAACCGTTGTGCGCCAGAACAGCATCGCCGTGATCAGCAACAGGCCCCAGCGCAGGTCGGGGATGAAGTGGTGGCTGAAAAAATTGAAATAAATCGCGATGACCAGCCATACCGTCCAGGTTTTCGGTGGATAGTGCGAAAACTCGAACTCGAAAATCCGCCAGATTCTCGCGATGTAACTGCCGACCGCGCTGTACATGAAACCGGTAAACAGGGGTACATTGCCGATGCCGAAGACGAATTCCTCTGGATAAACCCAGGATCCGATCGCATCCGAAGTCTTGAACAGTTCCATCACCGTGGCAACCAGGTGGAAGACCACGATGACCAGTGCCTCGCGCAGCGTTTCCAGACGAAATGCCAGCAGCAGAAGCTGGAACAACACCGCAGCGATGAAGATGAAATCGTAGCGATGTAATCCCTCGATCGGATACCACAGGCGGCTACCGAGCATGATCGCGAGCATGAAACCGCCGAACAGGCAGGCATAAGCCTGCTTGGCCCCGAACAGCCAGAACTCGTGCAGGCCGTACTTCACCCCGGTTCGTTCAGACCGGCGGCGGTGCGCAAATCTGGCTCCAGGCGTAACGCTGATCGATACCCCCGGTATATTCGAAGATATCCAGGATTGCATCGAATGCCTGCGGCGTGATCTCGACATGCGGAGTCCAGCAGCCCAGCTGCTGGTAAACCGCGATGCAGCCGGTCAACGCACGCGGATCGATAGCGGGAAAATAGCTTTGTACGGTTGCAGCAATCTCGGCGGCCGGCGCCTGGTTTAAGTGTTGTCGCGCGGCCGCGTAGGCACGGGTGAATGCCACCGCTGCCGGGCTGGCGAGCCATTCCTCGGACGCAGCCAGACTGGAAAAAGCGCAGGGACCGATCTGCTCGCCGACGCGCGCGACCACATGGCCGAGGCCGTCGATTTCCAGCTGCTGCGGAAACGGTCCCTGCTGCTGGACGTAGGCGCCCTGCCCCTGGCGGAAGGCATTGTCGATGTCGTCGGCGCCGCCCGGCGTGATCGGCCGGATACCCTCGTAGTCGATACCGGCGCGATGGCAGGCGTAACGAAACATCGCGTTGGGCTGTCCGCCGCCGAACATCACGACCTCGGCGCCCTCGAGTCTGCGCCAGTCGAACTCGGGATCCGGTTCGCGCGCGGTCAGAAAAAAGCCGTCCATTTCGTTGATCTGTGCAAAATGGCGGGGATATTCGGATTCACCTTTCGCCAGCGCATTGAAGGCCTGGCTCGGCGCGGTCTGCACGACCTGTGCGCTGCCGTCCATGACCGCATCGGTCGCGGGTTTGCCCGGCGGCGAAATCGACCAGTCGAAATCCAGTCCCTCGCGGCCGAGAAAGCCGCCTGCCATGGTCAGTATCAGCGGCGTGTAAAACGCCGAAAACAACGTGAATTGAATATGGATTCTGGCCATGGTTTCCTCCCCTTCGAAGCGCCGGTCAGGTGACCTCGAACCAGGTCTCCATGCCGGCGGCCATGTGTTCGGCCATGTGGCAGTGAATCAGCCACTGACCGGGATTATCGGCGATAAAGCGAATGGTCCCGCGTTCACCGCGTTCGAACAGCGTCGTATCGCGCCAGAGACCGGGCTCTGAATCGCGCTGAAAATGATGTCCGTGTACATGCATGGCGTGCGGCCAGGCGTTGTCGTTTTCGATTTCGAGACTGATCGCGCTGCCGCGCGGCACCCGAAACAGGGGTTCTGCCGGCATGCCGACCACACCGTTGAAAGCCCAGACCTTGCCTTTTTGTGCCAGTTCGCGCAATCCCAGCACCTGCCCCTGGTACTCTGCCTCGCGCAGGCCGCCCATGGCACCGCCCTGCATCAGCAGCGGGATCCGCCGGAATTCCAGATCCGGACCGAATTCGGCCACCGGATTCGGCGGCAGGCGCGGCGGCTCGTCCAGCGGCCGTTCACGGCGCACCGCAGGCAAGGCTTCGAAGTGCGCAATTTCGTAAGCGTACTCACCGACGATGATTTCCACCGGCGAAGCCTGTCCCGGCGCGAGGTCCAGGTCACCCATCAGATCCACGCGCTGTCCCGGCGCCAGTCGAACTTCGCCACCCGTGGGTTCGAAAGGCTCAACCGGCTGACCGTCGACCGCAACCACCACGAAACCTGCGAGATTGGGCAGTAGCCGCATGGTTCGGGCATTGGCGATATTCACCAGCCGCAGGCGCAGGCGCTCGCCGCGCGCCACGCTGTACCTCGGCTGGGAAACGCCGTTGATCGTCATAAAATTGCCGAGACGACCGCCGTGTGACCAGTCGTGCAGCGAACCGAGGCTGCGGGTATCGACCTGCATCGCATCGTCGAGACGCCAGTCGTCGAAAGCCAGCACCAGGTCCTGGTCCACCAGCGGCGGTTCGTCTTCGTCGACGATCAGCACGCCGGCCAGGCCGAGCGCGAGCTGCTCCCAGGAGCGCAGGTGGGTGTGATACCAGTATGTCCCGGCATCCGGGGGATTCAGACGGTACTCGAACTCGCCGCCGGGCGGCACCGGATCCTGGGTCATCCCCGGCACACCGTCCATTGCATTGTCGATGCGCAGACCGTGCCAGTGCACCGTCGTCGGTGCATCGAGCGCATTGCGCAGGCGAATCCGGGTTTCACGACCGCGCGGCAGCCGCAGCACGGGCCCCGGGACCGAACCGTTATAAGCCAGCACACGAGTCGCCTGTGCCTGACCGGCACGCAGCATCGCCTGCGCCGGCGCCGCAATCAGATCGACGACCGGCGTCGCCACGGCATTCGCGTGCAGGGCGGGCATGAAGCCGGTAGCTAACCCGCCGCCGATTGCGGCTTGCAGGAATTCTCGTCGCTGCATCAGCGTATCACCTGGTCCCAGCACAAGTGCAGCGCATCGAGGCAGGAATGCGCCAGGCGCGCGCAGCGCTCGGGGCTCCAGCCCCTGGCCGGATCCGGCGTGTCAGTGCTGTCCTTGAACGGCATCTCCAGGGTCATGACCAGCGCATCGAACCGCTCAGCGAGCGAATTCGAGCAGTAACTCATGTTGGCCTGACCCGGCCCGTTGGCGGGATAACCGTACTCGACCTGGAAATCGGGGTTGAGATTGGCGAGGGTCATTTTGTACAGTTCCAGCTGCTGCTGGCGCTCGCGGTTCCAGCCCGGTGTCCCTTCGGTCCCGGCGATGAAGTTGTACGGCAGGGCTTCGTCACCGTGCACGTCGAGGCCGAAGTCGAGCCCGGTTTCGATGATGCGGTTCAGCACGCACAGAACTTCCGGACTGTTGTCGGGGCTGGCCTTGTCCCATTCGCGATTCAGATTGGCGCCGGCCGCATTGGTGCGCAGGTGACCGCGTCGGCTGCCGTCGGGGTTCATGTTCGGAACGAGGTAAATCACCGCGCGCTCGAGCATCGCGTTCACCACCGGATCGCTGTCGTCGACCAGGCGATTGATCAAACCCTCCATCCACCACTCGGCCATGGTTTCACCCGGATGCTGACGCGCCACCATCCAGACGACCTTGCGCCCGGCCCCGGGTTCGCCGAAGCGCAGGCAGTCCATCGGCTGATCGTCCAGCGTACTGCCCAGGGTTTCCAGTCGGCAGCGCTCGCTGCTCAGCGCGAAAGCCAGCAGATCGGCATGGCGCTCCATCGAATAGGGTGCAAAGTAGGCGAAAAAAATCGAGTCTTCGTCGGCCTGGTGTTCGATCACGAGGTTTTGGCCGTCGAACGCGGTGTCGACGCGGAACCAGGTTTCACGATCGTAACTCGCCACCGCGCGGTAACCCTCCCAGCCTTTGGGGTAAGCCGCATCGCCCGCGTTTTCGATAACGTAGCGGCAGTCGAGTCCGCGCACGTTGGAAGCGCGAAAGTAGAACCACTGAAAAAAATCGGAATTGGCGTCCCTGCGAATCCGCAGGCGGATATCGCGGTGATCCGAGATGTCGCTGCACTCGATGTTGCCACCGTCGAACTGGCTGGAGATGATCATGCCTGCCAAAGCCTTGTGAAATTCTGAAAGCCGCACCATTATAAAGCCGCCGTGACGAGATGGACGAAAATTTCTCGCGCCTGGAGGCGAGACGCCTGACAGGTCCCTGCCGAACAATCGGACTCGCTTTAGATCATTTTCCAAGGTAATTTGCGCATATGAAATTCTGCCCGCGTCTTTGTCTGCTGTCGGTCCTGCTGTTGCTCGGAGGCTGTGCCGATCTGGGTTATTACTGGCACAGCGCGCGCGGCCACATGGCGTTGATGAACGCACGGGTCGATATTCCGACGATGCTGGAAGATCCGGCAACCGACGAAGAGTTACGCCAGCGTCTCGAACTGGTGCTGGAAATTCGCGAATTTGCACGCGACCGTCTCGCGCTGCCCCTGGGTGACAGTTATCGGGAATACGTGGCACTCGATCGTCCCTATGTGTTACGCAACCTGTTTGCAGCACCCGAATTTTCGACCCGCCTGCACCAGTGGTGTTACCCGGTTATCGGTTGTGCGAGTTACCGTGGCTATTTCGACGACCAACGCCTCGAGAACGACGCCAGCCAGATGAAAGCGGATGGCCTGGAAATCCACATCGGCCGCGTACCGGCCTACTCGACCCTCGGCTGGTTCGACGACCCGGTGCTTAGCAGCTTCGTCAACTGGCCCGAGTACCGGCTGGCCGGCCTGCTGTTTCACGAACTGACGCACCAGCAGCTGTTTATCGAGGACGATACCACGTTCAACGAATCGCTCGCCTCGGCGGTGCAACAGGCCGGTACCGAGCTCTGGCTTGCGGAACGCGGACAAACCGAACAACTCGACCAGTTCCGGCGCTGGCAAAAATACCGGGGTGAGGTAATCGCGCTGATCGAATCAACCCGCGCCAACCTGGATGCCCTGTATCGAGGCGATCTCGACGAGGAAAACAAACGTCGGCTGAAGGCGGCGCGTTTCGAGCAGGCGCGCGAACAGCACGCCGGTATTGCCGCGGAAAACGGCATCAGCGGCGGTTTCAGCCGCTGGTTCGAAAGCGAGCTCAACAATGCCAAGATCGGTTCGGTTTCGGCCTACAATGCCTGGCGCCCGGCATTCGGCAACATGATCACGGCCTATCGACAGGATTTCGGGAGTTTCTACCGCTACGCCGAAGCCGTCTCGACACTCGATCAATCGGCCCGCGATCAGTGCCTCAGGAGCTGGCACAGCGGTGAGAGTTTCGCTCGCGACGGCTGTCCCGAGCGGAGCTGATGTTTACTGATTTTTCAGCAGGTGCGCATAGCGGCTGTAGATCTTCTTGTAGTCGTCGAGGTTTTCGTCGAGCATCTGCGCGTACTGCTGGCGAAAAAAATCGCCCGCCCTGGGCGCATCCCGCTCGTAGTCCTCGAGCGTGTTGGCATGCTGCGAAACCACGTAGGCATTGAAGCGAGACGCCGCGTAAAGCAACGCTAGACCGACGTTTTCCTTGCTGTTGGTTTCAGCGAACTCATTCGCCTGATCGATGAACGCATCGATCGTGCGCCGGTAGATTTCGTCCAGTTCTTCGTCGCTGAGGGTTTCATCCGCCATCGCCGGTCTCCGTTAAGCCTGCAGCTTTGAATAATAACACGCGTGGCCTGCGCGCCGGCATTACGCGACGCGCAGGAAAAACGGACTCGAGTCAGGCGGAGTCGGGCGACTGGCGCGCTGCGGGCGAAGACTCCTGCCCGACCGCGTCCGCGTCGACCGCGGTATCCTTGACCTTTTCGTACCAGAGGTCGTGGTGCTCCCTGGCCCAGTTGGCATCGCAATAGCCGGTTTGCATGACCTCGAAGGTGGCTTCCAGCGCCGCGGTGCCCATGTAAATATGACCGAAGGAAACGGCGATCAGCACGATGGCCGAAACGGTGTGGACCCAGTGATAAAACTCCATCGTGGCTCTCACCTGGCCAAAGAACGGAAAGGCGAGTATCACGCCGCTGATGATCACGGCCAGGCCGAACACCGCCGCCAGCCAGAACCAGAGCTTTTCACCGGCATTGTAGCGATCCGCGTGTGCGTGCCGCCCGAACAGGCCACCACCCTTCAACAGCCACTGAAAGTCGAGTTTCGGTGACGGAACGTTTTCGCGCACGAACACGACGAACAGCAGCGTCAGCGACAGGATGAACAGCGGTCCGAGGTAGTTATGCACCAATCTGCCGAGTTCGGCGATGGTGCTGAAGGCCTCGGCACCGAATACCGGGATCAGGAGACTGCGCCCGAGCAACAGCGTCAGGCCCGTAATCCCGAG
>JAAUXY010038775.1_pt1 | contig 13428 bp, 15 predicted proteins | sample 7278121 | NCBI WGS metagenome assembly JAAUXY01 (sample SAMN14350117, study PRJNA611818) | marine sediment metagenome | isolation source: surface marine sediment (1.8m) | place: French Polynesia: Moorea | collected 2018-08 | reverse complement strand
GGAAATCTTCGCGCTTTTTATTTCTAGTCCTAGGATTAGGACAATAATGCTAGACCGACTTATTGTAGGATCAAAGGAAGCGGCCATGCTTTTAGGTATAACGCCGCAACATTTCTTTGGTTTGATCAAGGCGCATCGAGTTCCTTACGAACAACGAGGCAAACCCGGTACGCCCTGGCGCTTCAATCGCAACGAGTTGCTTCGTTGGTGGGGCGAGTATCAGGAGCGCGCGACCAGTCCGAATGCCAAGAAGCATGGGGACCATCGAGAACGCAAGGCCGCGGCCGAAGCCGAGATGGCCGAGATCCAGCTCGCCCAGATCAAGCGGGAGCTCATTCCCGTCGCCGAGATCATGCCGCCGATCGAGAGACGCCTGACCGTGCTCAGGCAGCAGCTCTTGGCGGTTCCCAGCAAGCTAGGGCCGGTTTGCAACCCATCCGACCCGGATTTGGCCAGAAAAACGCTCGATGAGGGGATTCGGCAGCTTTTGGACGAGTTTTCCACTGGACTCGAGGCTGAAATTGCAGTTTGATCCTATGTGCATGTTCCGAAGAGATGGCCACGGGTTTAGAGAGCTGGATGCCCGTGGCCATTGACCCCATCACTCACTACAACGACCAGCTCACCAACCTCTTCACCTCATGCCTACGTCCGCCGCCCAAGCTCAGCCTGAGCGAGTGGGCCGATCAGTACCGCAAGCTCAGTCCCGAAGCCTCGGCCGAACCCGGCCAATGGGTCACGGCGCGCGCCGAGTTCCAGCGCGGTCCCATGGATGCGATCAGCGACGAAGAGCATGAGCAGGTCGTGCTCATGACGTGCTCGCAGGTCATGAAAACCGAGATCCTGCTGAATACGTTGGGCTTCTACGTCCATCAGGAGCCAGCCCCGATCCTGCTGGTCGAGCCGCGCGAGGCTGACGCCAAAAGCCTGTCGACCGACCGCATCGCGCCGATGCTCCGCGACACACCTGTGTTACGCGACAAGGTGAAAGATCCCCGCGCGCGGGACAGCGGCAACACGCTGCTTCACAAGCAATTCCAGGGCGGCCACATGACGATGGTCGGGGCGAACAGCCCGGCAGGCCTCGCGATGCGGCCGATCCGGGTGGCGCTGTTCGACGAGGTTGATCGCTACCCACCGAGCGCCGGCACCGAGGGCGATCCGGTGACGCTGGGCATCCGGCGCACCACCAACTTTCACAATCGCAAGATCGTGCTCGCCAGCACGCCCACGATCGCCGGCATGTCGAGGATCGAAGCGGCGTTCGACGAGAGCGACAAGCGGCGCTACCACGTACCCTGCCCACACTGTGATACCGAGCAGACATTGGTATGGGGCAACGTCGAGTGGGACAAGGTCGATGGGCGTCACGCTCCCGAGACTGCGCGCTATCGTTGTGAGGAATGTGGCACGCTTTGGACCGATGGGGAGCGCTGGGGCGCGGTTGCCGAGGGCCGATGGATCTCGACATCGGAAGCCACCGGCCGGGTCGCCGGCTTCCACATCTCGGCGCTCTACTCGCCTTGGCAGCGGCTCGAGGATCTTGTCGTCGAGTATCTTGGAAGCCGGGGGAAGATCGAGCTCGAAAAAGCGTTCGCCAACACGATTCTCGGCGAAACCTTCCAGGAGCGCGGCGAGGCGCCAGACCATGAGCGATTGTTCGAGCGGCGAGAAGCTTATGCTCGTGGCACCGTTCCGCGAGGGGGACTTGTCCTCACTGCGGGCGTGGACGTCCAAGATGACCGTCTCGAAGTCGCGGTGGTTGCGTGGGGCCGAGACCTCGAAAACTGGCTCGTCGATCAGATCGTATTGCTGGGCGATCCGACCCGGCGAAAGGTCTGGGATGATCTCGATCTTGCGGTGCGAAATGCAACCTTCTGCGGTGCTGACGGACGAGAATTCCGAGTCGGCCGCATGGGTGTGGACAGCGGCGACAACACTAGTGCGTGTTATGCCTACTGGCGCAGATGTCGGGATTCGCGAGTTCTCCTATTTAAGGGCTCCGACCGACTTGCCAGCGCACTGAGCGCTCCGAGCTGGGTCGAGTACACGCACCGCGGCAAGAAGATCAAACGCGGCGTGCAGCTCTACATGGTGGGATCGAGCTTTCTGAAATCCGAGTTGTATGGCTGGCTGCAGCATCCGGTCCCGGACGAGGGCCAGGCGATGCCGGGCTACTGCCATCATCCGTCGCTCGATCGGGACTACTTCATGCAGCTCACGGCCGAGGAGCTGGTCACGCGCACCAATCGAGCCGGCTACGTCAAGCGCGAGTGGCTCAAGATCCGGCCGCGCAACGAAGCGCTGGATTGTCGGGTCTATGCCCGTGCCGCGGCCGCCCAGTTCGGGCTCGATCGTTATGGTGATGCGCAGTGGACCGAGCTCGAGGTCATGAACGGAATTCCGCCGCGTCGGTCCGACCAGGACCTCCCTGAAAGCCGACCCTCTGATGCGGTGGAAGTCGAGGAGGCGCCCCCGCCAGCCACCATGGCGCCTCCTCGACGTCGTCGCCGGAAGTCGATTGCGCCGAGGATCTAATGTCCTACACTCAAGCCCAACTCGACGCCCTCAAAGCCGCCTATGCCAAGGGCGAGCTGCGCGTGCAGCGGGGCGATCTGAGCGTGACGTTTCAAAATGCGGCCGAGATGGAACGTAGAATTCAAACGATCGAGCGCGATCTTAATCCGGGCAGCGTCAAGCGGCAGCGGCTGGCTTACGCGGTGAGTGGGTGGCGGGAATGACGAGTGAGATGCATCCAGCAGTGAAGCATGTTCTCAGGTTTTTTGAGCACAAGCATCTCCCTGAACCCCTTCAGGAGATCTCAAAGGATTTTGCTGATCTTGCCATCAAGACGGCCCATCGATTTCCCAATGATCAGGAAACCACAGTGGCCTTGCGTAAGCTGCTTGAGGCCAAGGATGCTGCGGTAAGAGCGGCAGTATGACCCTCCTAGACCGCGCCATCGCCGTTGTGTCGCCACAGTGGGCGTTGAAGCGCGCCCGCAATCGGGCGGCACTCAGGATCATCAACAAGCGCTACGGCACGGGCTACGAGGGCGCATCGGGCGGTAGGCGTGCCGCTGGCTGGCGCCGGCCGGCGACCGACGTCAACAGCGAGATTCGATCGTCAGCGGCCAGGCTGCGCCAGTCGGCGCGTGATCTCGTCCGCAACACGCCATGGGCGGGTTCTGCGGTCCGGCGCTTCGTGACCTCGGCGGTTGGCACCGGCATCCGTGGCGAGGCGAAAAGCCCGGCGCTGAACGATCAGTGGATGGAGTGGACGCAGAACGTCAGCGACATCAACGTCATGACGTTCTCGGCTCTGCAGGCGCTGGTGCTGCGCACCGTGATCGAGAGCGGCGAGGTCTTGATCTTCCGTGACGTCGTCCGTGATGGTGATCGCCGCGTCTTGAAGCTCAGGGTGATGGAGACCGATCACCTCGACTATGCTCGGGACGTCACGCCGCGGCCCGACGGCTCCTACATCCATGGTGGGATCGAGTACGACAGTCGCGACCGGCCGATCGCGTATTGGCTCTTGCCGCGCCATCCTGGCGAGTCGGGCAGCGTCGTGCGACAGGGCCGGGATAGCGTCCGCATCGCAGCGAGCGAGATCCTGCACATCTACGAGAGCACGCGGCCAGCACAACAGCTCGGCGCGAGCTGGTTCGCCCCTGTGATCACGAAATTGCACGAGATCAAGGATTACGACGACGCCGAGCTCATGAGAGCCAAGGTACAATCGCTGTTCAGTGTCTTCGTGACCAACCTCGAAGGCGATCCGATCGGCGCGCAGACCTCGGAGGACCAAGCCGAGGACCCACAGCTCGAAGGCCTGCAACCCGGCTATGTCGGCTATCTGCAGCCCGGCGAGAACGTCGAGATGGCGCAGCCCAACGTGACCATGGGTTACGAGATTTTCATGCGGACACAGCTGCTATCGGTCGCGGCGAACTTCGGCATGAGCTACGAGGTGCTGACCGGTGATCTGTCGAACGTGAACTTCTCATCGGCGCGCATGGGGCTTCTGGAGTTCCGGCGCCGCGTCGAGGAGATCCAGCAGAACCTCATTATCCCCATGCTTTGCGAGCCGGTGTTCGTGTGGTGGCTGCAGACCACGGATCGACTGATCGCGACCGAGCGGCACTGGTATCCGCCAGCGTTCGAGGCGATCCAGCCGAAGGAAGACGCCGAGGCGCGTCAGATCGAGGTGCGGAATGGGTTCAAGAGCTTGCGCGAGGTCGTGCAGGAGAGTGGCAAGGACTTCACCAAGCACATGGCTGACCTGAAGGAGGTCAGCCAAGTGATAGATGACCTCGATTTGACACTGGACAGCGATCCGAGAAAGACTGCCGGCAGCGGCGCCGTTCAGGCCGACCCCGAGGCAGAGGCCGAAGCCGAGGGGGCCGACGCGGAAGGGGCGGCGCCGCGCCCAGCCAACGGAGACGGGCGTGCTCACCCACTACAATAACCGAGCGACGGACGTGCATCAGCACGACTACAGGACCGAGCATGAAGATGCTTCGGGGAAATATCAGGTTTGCCAGAGTTGCGGCTTTCGGAGACACAAGCGAGCCAACCATGGCATTCCGGCTTATCGACCTTGGTGGGTCCATGGCGAGAACTGGGAGCGGGGTTCGCTCGAAGCTGGGCTGAAGATGACGGCGGCCGAGATGGAGCAGCCCAAGAGGCGAGGATGGCCGCCAGGTAAGAAACGCGGCCCGCGGAAGCGGGTGCTGAACCCACCGCAAGAGGCGCCATAAGGCGCCTTTTTCTTTGGAGAGAACGATGGAAACCATGCAGTTCCCGCAGATGGATCGGGAGCTTCGGTTCGAGCCGAGCACGTTCAATGCGGAGAGCCGCACGGTCGAAGTCGTTTGGTCGACAGGCGCCCGCGTCGTGCGTCGTCCGTTCTTCGGCGAACCGTTCGTCGAAGAGCTCGGCATGGATGACGACAATGTCCGGCTCGATCGCCTGAATGCGGGCGCTCCGGTCTTGGATAGCCACAACAGCTTTCGGCTGGGGTCGGTACTCGGCGTCGTCGAGGATGCCAGGCTTTGCGGCGACAAGAAGAAAAAGCGCGAGGGGAGGGCGACGATCCGGTTCTCTCAGCGCGAAGACGTCGTGCCGGTCATGAACGACGTGCGCGACGGCATCATCCGCAACATCAGCGTCGGCTATCGAATTCACGCGATCGAGCGAACAGAGGCCAAGGATGGCCAGATGACGACAGTCCGCGTGACGGACTGGGAACCGCTCGAAGTCAGTTTCGTCAGTGTGCCGGCCGATGCCGGCGCTCAGGTTCGGCAGGATGATCAGCGCACTTATCCGGCCGAGGTCGTAACTCGTGCGCAGGAAGAGACTGAAATGGACGATCGTCCTGACGAGGCCGCCGCCAGGGCGGTCGAAGCCGAAACCACATCTTCTGTGGTTATGGACCCCGAAGCGGTTCGTGAGATTGGTCGCGTCAACCTCTCCCTTCCCGCCGACCCTCCCGTCGACGTCGAAGCCGTTCAGCGCGCCGAGCGTGACCGGATCGCGTTCATCCAGGAGCGCTGCAGGATCAACGGCATCGACGCCGAGGATCAGACGCAGTGGATCAAGGATGGCCTGAGCGAGCAAGAGGTTCAGCGCAAGGTGCTCGATATCCTGGAGAAGCGGTCCGCCGAGCAGCGTATTTCGACCGGCCGCGTCGATCTGGTCCGCGACGAGGTCGACACAGCGCGTGAAGCTGCGACCACCATGATCCTATATCGGATCGATAGTGCTCGCTATCCGGTTCAGGACATGTCGCTGATCCGGCCGTTCATGGGCCGGCGCTTGCTGGAGATCGGTTGCTCCTATGCCGCGATGTGCGGTACGCGGGTCGAGGGTACGTCGCTGGAGATGGCGACACAGCTCATGTCGGTGAACTACGCACCGGGCTCGAGCATGGTGCGCGCCGGCTCGATGGGGCATAGTACATCCGACTTCGTCAACATCCTGGCCGACGTGCAGAACAAGGTGCTGCGGGATCAGTACGATTTCCTGACGCCGACGTTCCAAGCGTTCTGCCGGCGCGTGACGATCCCGGACTTCAAGCCACGCTACGTCAACAAGCTGTCCGAGGCGCCGCGGCTGCTGCTGGTTCCCGAAGATGCCGAGTTCAAGCGCGGGATCATGACGGACGAGCGCGAGGTCTATGCGCTGTCCACCTACGGCCGTCGGATCGCTTTCACGCGTCAGACCCTCATCAATGACGACATGGATGCGCTTGGCCGCCCGGTGCAGGCCTTCGCGGTCCAGGCACGGAACAACGAGAGCGATCTCGTCTATGCCGTGATCCTGGCCAACGATCCGCTGCAGGACGGCGATGATCTGTTTTCGGTTGCTCACGGCAACGTCAACACCGCGGCCGGTGGTGCGCCTGACGTCACCACCGTGGGCGAGGCGCGTGAGAAGATGCGGCTGCAGACCGGCACCGATCGTCGGACGCCGATCAACGTGCAGCCGATGATGATCATCGCACCGCCGTCGCTGGAGACGCAGACGCAGCAGTTCCTGAGCTCGACCTTGCAGCCGGCGACCACGGGCGAGGTCGTGCCGCGGGAGATGGTGTCCAGTTTGGAGCTGATCATCGAGAGCAGGCTGCAGACTGGCATCACGCTCACCGATGACACGGTTTTGGCCGGTTCGAATGTGCAGTGGTACATGTCGACCATGCCGTCGCTCGTCGACACGATCGAGTATGCTTATCTCGAAGGTCAGGAAGGTCTCTTCTCGGAGAGCCGGATGGGGTTCGAGGTCGACGGCATCGAGTTCAAGGTGAGGCACGATTTCGCCGCCAAGGCGATCGACTATCGTGGCCTGTACCGCAACGCTGGCGCGTGATCCCTCAGTAGGAGCAGGAGCAATCAGACATGGCTAACAACTCGATCTCTGAGGGCAACAGCATTCAGCTGACCAGCCCGGCCGGGGGCACCACGTCGGGCCTCGGGTACATCATCGGCAACCTCTTCGGGGTGGCCGCGGTCGATTCCAGTGCCGGCGACAAGGTTGCTTTCGGCATTACGGGCGTATGGGATCTGGCCAAGCAATCGGGGGTGACGCTTTCCGAAGGCGATCTGGTGACGTGGGACGATAGCAACAAAGAGATCCGGGCGACCGGAGATCGTGTCATCGGCCACTGCACCAAGGATGCGGCTTCGGCGGATACCAGCGCCGAGGTTCGTCTCTCGGTGAACATCGCCACATGACGACAGGCGCCACCTCGCTCAACCAGACAAGATTTGCGAGCTTGGTGGCGCCTCACGACCTCGTCACAGGGCAGGCCGTTCAAATCGGCCTGCTCTTTGGCGTCTCCGGTGGAGAGTACAAGGCCGGCGAGCCCGCACAGTTGGCCGTCGAGGGGAAGTTCGAGTTTCACAAGCCTGCGGGGCAGTCGATCCTTGCTGGCGATACGGTCTACTGGGATGAGGAGAACCACTGCGTTACCAGGGACATGGAAGGTAATGTCGGGATCGGGATTGCGATTGCCGACTCCGATGATCAGCTCGATCGGGTTCAAGCGTTGTTGGCGCCATCGACCGAGGACGAGGCGATCGAGGATCTGCAACGGCAGATCGACGAGCTAGGGAACGGAGGCGGCGGTGATGTTACCAGTGTGTTTGGCCGCAAGGGCGATGTTGCGGCCGAAGCGGGCGATTATCCAGCAAGCTACGTTTCTCACGTTCCATCGGCAGAAGCGCCCTCTACGGAAGTTCAGGGCGCCCTAAACGACCTAACGTCGCTGATCAAAACGAATTCGGACGATATCGCCGCACTCACTGCCAGGGTGACGCAGAACGAGTCAGACATCGTCGTTCTACAAAATAGGGTGCAAACTCTCGAAGACATCGTCGTCCATCTGATACCGGCAGCTCATGGTGGCATGAACATAGCCAACGTGAAGAGCGGTAGCGACTTCAGTGGAAACCGGATCATCAACGATTTCGATCAAATCAACATTCAGGGTGTTGGCGTGACGCTCAACACATCCAACGGAACCATGGCATTCGACTTCGCTGGCAGGTGGTTCGTGTCGTTTAGTTTCAGCTTGAAGCACGACAAAGACAGCGAAAGGCTGATGGAGTGGGAATTTTGGGACACGCAAGACGGTGATCAGCTGGGCGATAGCATCTTCCTTTATGTCCCGCCTGATGATGAAGGTACGGCTTACTGCATAGCCGTCATTCTCGATATACATTCGAGCGATGTAGGTCATCCGCTACAGTGGCGCGTCGACGGTGACAACTTCAGCTCGATCGAGTGGCGCCAGCTGAACTGGAATGCACATTTCATCGACGAGCTTGGAACGCTGGGCGATCCGTTCTTGGGTCGATGAATGCCATGAGACACCACCCCGTGACGATGGACCCCCAGGTCGTTGGATCGGTCGTGGTTGAGAACGTCACGGAGCCAACTCCGTGACGTTCTCATTTCAATCCGTCGTCGACACGCTGCAGGACACCTTCGGTGAAGACGTGACCTACCGTTCGGGTCATCTGCCGGCGACGACGATCAAGGCCGTGTACCGCCAACCCGTCCAGGAGGGCTTCGCCATCGCCAGCTCGGGAGTGATTTCGAACGTCACGGTGTTCGAAGTGGCCGTCGATGTCGTCGCCAATCCTAAAATTGGCGACGAAATCCTCCGCGCCGATGGCAGTCGCTTCTGCGTGCAATCCGAGCCGACCCGCGACGAGGCCGGCACGATCTGGCTCTTGGATGCCGCTCCCCGTGGCGCTTAAGCTCGAGCTGGCGGTCCGCGGTGAACTGCAGGCACAGATTGAACGGGAAAAGCTCATCTGGCGCCGGTCGACCACGACGGCGATCCGGCAGCAGACGCGGGGCACGATCCTCGCATTCAGGCAGAACACCAAGCAGGTGCTGAGCGATCGAACGCGATCGGGTGGCGCTCGCGGCGTTGCCAATGCGTGGCGGTCCAGGATCTATCCCGAGCGCGGCCTCAGCGACGATCCTGCCGGCTTTCTCTACACCAAGGCGCCGGAAGTCATCAGCAACCTCGAATTCGCGCAGACGATCACCCCCAAGGCCGGGCGCTCGTTCCTGGCGATCCCGACGGTGCAGGCGCAGAACTTCGTCAAGCGAGGAACTCGGATCACGGGCACCGGGCGTCGGCGAACGTCTCGTTTGTCGCCGGCTAATTTCCCGACACAGCGGTTCGGCAGGCTGCGGTTCGTGCCAACCAAGCGCGGCGGCGTGCTCGTCGCCGACAATCTGCGCCCGACGTTCTCGCGCAAGACGCGCCAGCAGAGCGGCATCAGACGTGCCGGGCCCAACAGCCGCAACAAGGGCCGCTCGGTCGTGATGTTCGTCCTGGTGCGTCAGGTGCGGCCGCGCCGCAAGACGCGGTTCCGGGAGATCTTTCTGCAGCGCGGCGCCAACATCCCGCGACAGATCGCATCTTTGTACGAGAACGCTGTGCGGCAGAGCCGCGAAACGACCGTGGGGCGCGCTGCCTGATGCCCTCGGTGCGCGAGACGGCGCTCCAGTCCCTCACCACTGTGATCAGGACGGCCGTCGATCCAGTCACGGTGCTGCGCAACGAGCCTCGTCCCCAGGAGGTCGCCGGCTATCCAAGGCAAGCCTTGCTAATTGTCGGTGATGGCGATCCGGGGATCGCGGAGCAGACGCTCGGCGTCAAGAGCTACTTCTGGACCCATAGCGTCGAGCTCGAAATTATCGTGCAGCGCGGCGACAGCGATCTTCGGGCCGAAGAGATCGACGATCTCGCCTCGTCGATCGGAAGCGCGGTCACGGCCGACACGACACTCGGTGGCACGGTTCAATATGTGCGCCCTGGTGGGGTGCTGCCCACTCACGACCAAGACGATGCCGGCACAGTGCCCTACGGCGTGGGTCTGATGCTGATCGAGCTTTGGTACGAGACCGACACGCCGACAGGATAGGAGGACACCATGGCTGTCGCTACAGGCCAAAATGCCGTCATCGCCTTGAACTACGAGACGACGTTCGGCACGTCGCCGGCATCGGGCTACTTCGCCCTGCCGTTCGTGAACTTCACGCTGCAGCCGCAGCGCAATCTGATCGAGGACAACCTCATCGTCGCGGGCCGTGACCCGGAGCGTCCTACCAGAGGCATCGTGGAAACGACCGGCACCACGCGCGTGCCGCTCGATCTCAGGGGGATAGGTTATTGGCTCAAGCTCTTCTTCGGCGATCCGATTACGACTGGTGTCGATCCTTTTACCCATGTCTTCAGCTCGGGGGCGGCTGCGCTACCGTCGGCGTCGATCGAGCAACAGCACGCCGATGTGCCAGCCTATTGGCTCCACAACGGTGTATCGGCACAGTCGTGGACGATGACAGCCACGCCGGAAGGCCTTGCCGAGATGGAGATCAATCTGGTCGGCGCAGCTAGCCCGACAGATACGGTCTCGAACATCGGCGCGACCACGCCGACGCCGGTCACGCGGTTCAATATGTTCGAGGGTGTATTAAACAAAGACAGCACTAAGCTCGGAAAAGTTCTCCAAGTTAGCCTTCCGTTTAATAACAACCTCGAATTCAGTCGCTACGTCGGCGATGCCGGCGTGATCGGCGACATCGATCCCGGCAGGACGTCGGTCGAAGGCGAGATGCAGATCCGGTTCGATAGCCTGGCGCTGTTCACTGAGGCCGAGAATGCGACGGTCTCGGAGCTCGATCTCCTGTTCGAAATCACGCCGGCCGTCTCCAGCCTTAACTTCAATCTGCCGCAGATCGAGCTTGGCGAGGTCGGTGCGCCTATCGAGGGCCCGGCCGGTGTCGTCGCGACGTTCCCTTTCAGGGCATCCAAGACGGCCGGTGAGCAGATGCTGAACGTCACCCTCATCAACGACATTGCGAGCTACTGATGGTCATCACTGAAGCCCCTCCTGCCGGCTGGTACACGCTCGAAGGCGATTTCGACCCGAAGGTTCGATTGAAGCTTCGGCCCTATAGCCTGATGACGGCGGTCGACACGCTGCCGAACTTCGAGCCTAACGCCGAAATGACCAATGCGCAGCGCGGCCGCCTCGTCGCAGAGCAGGTCATTGCCGAGCTGATCGCGCTCCTTGAGGATTGGGATGGCGTCGACATGCCGGGCGGCGAGAAGGCGCCGGTCAGCGCGGAGAATGTCACGGCGTTGATCGTGCAGCTTCCCAGCACTTACCTTCCGGTCCGCAAGATCTTGGACGAGCATCGTGCCAAGTGGGAGAAGGAGGGAAACGTATCCAGGAAACGCTCGCGTGGTCGGCCCAGGGTGGCGTCGACTACTGCAAAGCCTGCCGCGACGCGAAAACGCCGTGCTCGGAAGGGAAGCCGGGTGCCAACGGGCAACGGTGCCCTTACGTCGAGCACAGACCCCGGACCTTAGAGGGCAGACAAGCCTTGGTCGTGGTCGAGATGTGCGCGTCTCAGGTTCGAACATCCGGCATGGGTCAAATCACGGGTCTCGACATGCCGGCCGTTTTCGCCATGGCTGACGCGCTCGGCGTCGATCGCCGGACGATGGCATTGTTCATGAGCGACGCCGAGCAGGGCATCATGCGCGGGCTGAGGAAGCGCTCTGGCGGGGGCGAGGTTCTTGGCAACAATTGAGGCCACCTATCGATATAAGGTCGAAGGCGGCGATGCGGTCACGCAGAGTCTCGACAACATCGGCGACGCCGCTGCCGAAAATTTTCAACGCATCGATCAGAATACGGGCCGACTGGAAAATAATTTCAATCGGCTCGACCGGAATGTCAGACGCGCGCGCGGCGGCTTCAGGCAGCTCGCTCAGTCCGCGGCACTCGTCGAGGGACCTCTTGGCGGCACCGCGGCGCGGCTTACCAACATCAGCAATTCGTTGCGGAACTTCGGGGTGGGCGCGACGCTCGTCGGCGGCGCCCTCTCGGCGCTGGGTGTCACGGTTGGTCTTGCCGCTCGGCAGTTCACCGCGGCCGAAGAGTCGATCCTCGGCCTACAAGGGGCTCTACAGGCAACCGGGAATGCTGCAGGCTTCACCCTCGAAGAGCTCGACGATCTGGCGCGCAATCTTGGACGGGACACGCTCACCAATGCCAACGAGGCGCGCGATGCCATCCGAGGCCTGACGGCGTTCACGTCGATTCAGGGCGATCAGTTTTCGCGCACGGTCGAGCTCGCCCAAGATCTCGCCACTGTGTTCGGTCGGGACCTTCGTGGCGCCACGCAACTCTTGGGCCGTGCTCTCGAAGATCCGGTCGATGGGCTGGAGAGCTTGACCCGCGTCATCGGCGTTGGTCTCGTCGAGGATCTGCGCACGGCTAACGAGGAACTGCTTCGCACGGGCGACATTGCCGGTGCTCAGGCCAATGTGCTTGATGCCCTCGAGGATCGAATCGGTGGCGTTGCCGAAGCCGCGGCTGGCGGCACGGCCGGACGGGCAGACAGCCTCGCCGAAGCTTGGAACGAATTCCTCGAGGTTCTTGGCAGATCGCAAGCCATCATCGGACCGATCAATGCATTGCTGACGGGCCTCACCGGCACGCTGCAGGGGTTGCAGGCTCAGATCGAAGAGTCACGCGAAGCCGCGCAACGCGCCGAGCAGATTGCCGGGATTGCTGGTGTCGAGGAGGACCCCCTCGGTGAACGAGCTTTCATCGGCGCTGAGCCTGGAGGGCAAGCATTCGAGACGCGGCGCCAGGCGGCCGAGGAGCTGCTGCAGGGCCTGGAAAGCCTCGCCGAGGTCGAGCGAGACGTCGCCGTGGCCACAGGGCAAGCGGCGGCCGAGCGTGATCGTCTGGCTCAGGTCGAGCGCGAGCGCGTTGGTCCGATCAACGAATTCGTCGAGGCGCTCCAGCAAGAGCTGGAGATCAATCGGCTGTCCGAGGCGCAGCAGCGCGTGCAGGTGGCATTGCGCGACGAGCTGGCACAGGCGACCGAAGCCGAGCGCGATCAGGCAGTCGCTCTGATCGAGCAGATCGAACGCGAGGAAGCGGCCAGGGAACGTGCTCTGGAACTTCAGAAGGAAGAGGAGCGTCAGGCCGAGCGGCTGGCCCGTGCGCTGCAGCGTCGCGCCCGGCGCGAGCAGGAAGAGGCAACCGAGCGGCGTCTCGATCGGGTCGAGCGTGAGGCTGACCAGATCTCCGAAGCGATCGAGCTGCTGGCGCCGTTCCGTGATCAAATCGCAGGGATCACAGAGGAGCAGCGGCAGTTTCTCGATCAGCAGGATCAGCTCAGATCGGCGTTCGCTACCCTCAACACGCCCCTCGAAGAGCAAACCCGCATCCTCGAAGAGCTGCGCGATCAGTACAGAGAGACCAGCGCCGAGGCGCAGGCCTTCGCCAACACCACTGTGGATGCGTTGGTCGAGCTTGCACGCACGGGTCGCTTCGAGGTTCGGGCTTTCATCGAGGATCTTCTGGCTCAGTTTCTGCGGTTG
>JAAUXY010031076.1_pt1 | contig 13428 bp, 16 predicted proteins | sample 7278121 | NCBI WGS metagenome assembly JAAUXY01 (sample SAMN14350117, study PRJNA611818) | marine sediment metagenome | isolation source: surface marine sediment (1.8m) | place: French Polynesia: Moorea | collected 2018-08 | reverse complement strand
GGTGAATATCGCAGCGGTCATTATAATGTTAACTAATAGTTAATTGTATACTTTAGCGGTTATGGACAAACCCAGCCCGGTAATTGGACATAAAGTAAGCAAATCGGCTATCATCAATCTTGAAAAAGGCAAAATTCCTCCGCAAGCTGTTGATTTAGAGGAAGTTGTACTTGGAGCGATGCGCATCTTTATAGAAGGCATCGGGGTGCAGGATATCTATGACCTCATCCACACCTTTTTTGTCGATCATCATCGCTCCAAGTACAACTTCCTCTAAATCAACAGCTTGTGGAGGAATTTTGCCTTTTTCCAGATTGATGATAGCCGATTTGCTTACTTTATGTCCAATTACCGGGCTGGGTTTGTCCATAACCGCTAAAGTATACAATTAACTATTAGTTAACATTATAATGGCCGCTGCGATATTCACCAGTCATTAACAATTGTCCTGTTGATAAGTTACGAAATTGTGTTGATAACAAAAAAAAACCGGAGATTGAAGGCTCCGGATTTTGGTCTGTCTGATTAACAGGGATTTAGCCATTAAAGACACCCATGTCTCCATACTTATCCATGCGCTTTTTAACCAGATCCTCTGGGGATAACTTTTTTAATTCCTCGTAGTGTTTTGCAATTTTATTTTTGACGATATCAAAGGCTTTATCCCTGTTGCTGTGAGCTCCGCCAACAGGTTCTTTGACGATCTCATCTATCAATTTGAGCTTTTTCATATCCCCGGCCGTGAGTTTAAGGGCTTCGGCTGCCTGCTCTTTATATTCCCAGCTTCGCCACAATATGGAAGAACAGGATTCCGGTGAAATGACCGAATACCATGTATTCTCGAGCATGAGTACTACATCCCCTACTCCAATTCCCAAGGCTCCTCCAGAGGCTCCTTCTCCAATGATCACCACGATGATCGGCACTTTCAGGCGGGTCATCTCAAGTATATTTCGTGCAATAGCTTCCCCTTGTCCGCGCTGTTCCGCTTCAATTCCAGGATAGGCTCCGGGAGTGTCTATCAGACTCACAACAGGTATCCCGAATTTTTCGGCAGAGCGCATTAAGCGCAGCGCTTTTCGGTATCCTTCAGGATTGGCCATACCAAAATTTCGGTACTGACGGGTTTTCGTATTATATCCTTTCTGCTGGCCGATAAACATGAAGGTCTGGTCTCCTATCTTACCAAGTCCTCCTACCATTGCCTTGTCGTCCTTCACCGTTCTGTCTCCGTGAAGCTCAAGAAAGCTGTCTTTACAGATAGCCCGGATATAATCCATGGTATATGGCCTGTTCGGGTGTCTGGAAAGTTGAACCCGTTGCCATGCGGAGAGATTTTTGTAGATCTCCTTTCGAGTTTCGCTCAGTTTCTTTTCAATCTGTTTACAGGTCTCAGAAACGTCAACATCGCTCTCCTCCCCTATTATCTGGCATTTCTCTAACTGCTCCTCCAACTCCTTAATAGGAAGTTCAAAATCTAAATACTCCATGAATCATTTTGGTTAGTCTCAGCAGACAAATATAAAATTTTATCGACAACAGTACGGGAGCTGGTTTTCTTTTTTAACGTTTGGCTTTATTCAGAAGATATATGCCAAATATCCCGAATGCCACATTGGGAATAATTACCGCAAGTAATGGAGGAAATCCCGATTGTTCGGCCAGGGTACCAAAAACCTTGTCGAAAAAGATATATACGAAGGCTACACATATACCGAAGGCCAGGTTAACACCCATGCCTCCCCTGCGCTTTGCGGACGAAACGGCAACCCCAATTATGGTCAGAATAAAGGCCGCTACAGGCAAGGCCCATCTCCTGTATTTTACCAGGATATAGGTATTGATATTAGAGGCCCCTTTTTTCTGCTGTGTCTCAATGAATTCATTGAGTTCAAAGAGGTTTTTAGTCTCAGCTATGTAAGATACCGGTGTAAGATCCTCTATATTGAAGGTAAAGAGTGTATCGAGACGCCGCTTAGTCTCGATCAACTCAGTTTCCTCTCCTACTTTCCTCTTGATATAGGACGTGAGTCTGTAAATACTATCCTTGGGTACCCAGCGAATATTTGCGGCAGTGATCTTATAATCGAGCTGGTTGTTTTCATTAAAATGTTCAAAAGTGAAGTTATAGCCGATCTTTCGCGCAGGATCAAAGCTACTGACATATATAAAGTCGTTGTCGTTAAGCTGATTGAATATGTTACTGGTTACCCGATCCGATTTGTTCTTTTTAAGGTATTTAAACTTAAATTCATTATAACCCTTACTGGCATTGGGAACTATAAACATTCCCATAAAGAACATCAGAACTGCTATGATGGAAGCACCTATCCAATACGGTCTCAGGAATCGTGAAAATGATACCCCTGAGCTCAAAATGGCCACAATCTCGGTGTTATTGGCCAATTTAGAGGTAAAGAATATGATGGACAGGAAGAGAAATATCGGAAATAAGAGGCTACCTATATATATGGTAAAGTTGAGATAATAAATGATGATCTCATTCAGCGGGGCCTCGTTGTCTATCATCTTCCCAATCTGTTCGGCCAGGTTCAGCATAATACCGATAGGGACAAATAAAAGGAGCATCGTGGCGAAAGTTGCCAGATACCTCTTCAATATGTACATATCAATAATTCCCATGCTTATAATCTCTTGTCCATCTGGCGGACCATTTTTGTCTTCCAGGAGGCAAAATCACCCGCCTGTATTCTTGCCTTGGCTTCCCTTACCAGCCACATATAGAAACCGAGATTGTGAATGGTGGCGATCTGTTTTCCTAAAAATTCATTGGCCGCAAATAGATGCCTTAAATAAGCCTTGCTGTATTCCTTGTCTACAAAGGTAAGACCCATCTCGTCTATTGGGGAGAAATCGGCTTCCCATTTCTTGTTTTTGATGTTGATGGTACCTTCAGCCGTAAATAACATCCCATTTCGGGCATTGCGCGTGGGCATGACACAGTCGAACATATCAATACCCAGAGCTATATTTTCAAGGATATTTATGGGTGTTCCTACTCCCATAAGATATCTGGGCTTGTCTTCCGGCAAAATCTCGCATACCACCTCCGTCATCGCATACATTTCCTCTGCAGGTTCTCCTACAGACAATCCGCCAATGGCATTGCCATCACCTCCGGCATTGGCAATATATTCGGCTGATGCTTTCCTTAGTTCTTTATAGGTTGAGCCCTGGACAATTGGAAAAAAAGCCTGACTGTGATCGTACACCTCTTTATTTGCAGCCAGATAGTCTTTGCAGCGTTCCAGCCAACGATGGGTTAGGTCCATAGATTTTCTCGCATAGTCATAGTCGCATGGATATGGCGTACATTCGTCAAAGGCCATGATGATGTCGGCACCGATTTTTCTCTGAATGTCCATTACACTCTCCGGGCTAAACATATGAGTTGAGCCATCGATATGCGATTTGAACTTTACACCTTCTTCACGGATCTTTCTGTTTGCCGAAAGTGAGTACACCTGGTAGCCACCGCTATCGGTCAGTATATTCCTGTCCCAACCCATAAATTTATGCAAACCTCCTGCCTGTTCAAGTATAGCAGTTCTGGGTCTCAAGTACAAATGATAGGTATTGCCAAGGATGATATCGGGGTCGATGTCTTCACGCAATTCACGTTGATGAACGCCTTTTACAGAGGCTACGGTACCAACCGGCATGAAAATAGGGGTTTGAATAAGACCGTGATCTGTCTCAATCTGCCCAGCCCTGGCTTTGCTTCCAGGATCTTTATGTTCTAGCTGAAATTTCAAAACTCTTAATCAGTGGCAAATATAGGGATCACTGTGGCATCATATGCCTAATAAAAAGTGAAGTTTGACGAAAGGTTGATTCGTTTTTCGTTGATTCGTTGATCGGTTGAAATGTTGGAATGTTTATTTGTTTAGGCGTTTAGGTGTTTATGCGGTTATGTTTTTTGATTTTCGTTGTTCATCGTGGGAATTTAAATATATTCTTAAAAACCAAAACCCCTCCGTCCCAAGCCTTCAGCTTGGTCCACCTCCCCTAATTAAGGGGAGGAGCAATGTACAACCAAACCAAGCAACAGCTCCCCTCCTTTGCATCCGACGACCTCGATATTTATCGGGGGAGAGGAATGCAGACAAGGAGGGGAATGAATTTATCGGGCTTTGCACGATTAAGAAAGTGGAGGTTATATTTATTCAAAATTGTTGGTTTACCAATTAAACTTAGACCCGTAATGGTAATTTTGCCCCCGTTAATAAATTGTGATATCTCAAGTTGTAGAACAAAAAGATAGCAATTACATTTGGCGGATATAAATTCCATCACATATGGCTAACTTAAATGAACTGCAGGACCTGGTAGTACAGGTAAGGAGAGACATCCTCAGGATGGTTCATGCGGTAAATTCAGGACACCCGGGAGGTTCTCTTGGCTGTACTGAATTCTTTGTATCCCTCTACAATGAGATCATGGATTTGAAGGAGGGGTTCCACATGGACGGTATTGATGAAGATGTTTTTATACTCTCCAATGGACACATTTCTCCGGTTTATTACAGTGTCCTGGCAAGAAGAGGCTATTTTCCGGTCAATGAACTGAGCACTTTCAGGCTTATCGATTCTAGGCTACAGGGCCACCCTGCAACGCACGAAGGGTTACCAGGTGTTAGAATTGCTGCCGGCTCATTGGGCCAGGGAATGTCTGTTGCAGTGGGTGCAGCCCTTGCGAAAAAGCTCAATAATGACGATCATTTGATATATAGCCTTCATGGCGACGGAGAACTTCAGGAAGGACAAAACTGGGAAGCCATCATGTTTGCAGCCGGCAAGGGTGTGGATAATCTTATAGCCACTATAGATCGGAACGGACAGCAGATTGACGGGGCTACCAAAGACGTAATGCCCCTGGGGGATGTGGGCAAAAAATTTGAAGCATTTGGCTGGGACGTAATGCATATTGATGATGGAAACGATCTGGAACAGGTGATCAATGGCCTGAGAGAGGCCAAAACAAGAACAGGCAAGGGCAAACCGGTCTGTATAGTTATGAAAACAGAAATGGGAAATGGTGTTGACTTCATGATGCACACGCATGCCTGGCACGGCAAGGCTCCCAGTGACGAACAACTCGAAACTGCACTTTCACAAAACCCTGAGACCCTGGGTGATTATTAATCTCTTCAATAATTTCAATGAAAAAATATACAGACCAAGGATCCAAGGACACTCGTAGTGGATTTGGCGCCGGTATGACAGAACTGGGAAGAACAAATCCCAAAGTTGTAGCCCTGTGCGCCGATCTGGTAGGCTCACTTAAAATCCAGGAATTTATAGATGAGAACCCGGAGCGCTTCTTTCAGGTTGGTATTGCGGAGGCAAACATGATGGGCATCGCAGCCGGACTCACCATTGGCGGATATATTCCTTTTACAGGTACATTTGCCAATTTCTCGACAGGCAGGGTTTACGATCAGATCAGGCAGTCCATCGCTTACTCCGGAAAGAATGTAAAGATCTGTGCCTCACACGCCGGACTAACACTGGGTGAAGATGGTGCCACACACCAGATCCTTGAAGATATAGGAATGATGAAGATGTTGCCGGGCATGACTGTAATCAATCCCTGTGATTTTAATCAGACCAAGGCGGCTACCATTGCCATAGCAGAACACAAAGGACCCGTTTATCTGAGATTTGGCAGACCCAAGGTACCTAATTTTACCCCGGTTGATCAAAATTTTGAAATCGGTAAGGCCATCCTACTTAATGAGGGCAAGGATGTGACCATAGTAGCAACCGGTCATCTCGTATGGCAGTCATTACTGGCAGCTGAAAACCTCGAGAACCAGGGCATTTCTGCAGAGGTTATCAATATACACACCATAAAACCTTTGGACGAAGAAGCTATTCTCAGGTCGGTACGCAAAACAGGATGTATTGTTACAGCCGAAGAGCATAATTATTACGGTGGTCTAGGTGAAAGTGTTGCCAGGACATTGGCCGTGCATCACCCAACGCCCCAGGCACTTGTTGCAACCCAGGATACCTTTGGTGAAAGCGGTACCCCGGCCCAGTTGATGGAGAAATACGGCTTGAACAATAAAGCCATAGAAGGCGCCGTTCTAGAGGTATTAAAAAAGAAAGCCTGAAAAGTAGCACCGATTTTGGTGCCTTGAGGGCAACCTTAAATCGAACACTAATGAAAAAGCTACTTTTTACAGCAGTACTCACTGCTTTTTGCACCTTATCATTTGCACAATCCAAAGGAGGCTTTGGGATCAAAGGCGGACTCAATTACAACGCTAACGGAGACTATCTTCAATCTGCGGAGGCCGTAATTGAAAACCCTGATCGAAATGTTGGTTTTCACCTCGGAGTATTTTTCAAGATTGGAGGGAAATTCTATTTCAGGCCGGAATTTATGTACAACAAGACCAAATCTGAATATTCAGATGGGAATTTGGATCTAAGTAAAATAGACGTACCTGCACTGGTAGGAATAGAACTCATCGGTCCTTTACACATTTTTATCGGCCCAGATTTTCAATATATTTTAAATACCGAATTTGACGGTATCTCCATTGACGATATTGAAAACGACTTCACCGTTGGGCTGCACCTGGGAGTTGGAGTGAATTTGGGCAAGCTGGGAGTAGATCTGAGGTATGAGCGAGGACTTAGTCAAAACGAGGCCACGTTTATCAACTCTAACATTACGGATTTACCTACATCGCGCATTGATACCCGCTCAGACCAGATCATCTTGAGCTTATCCGTAAAGATCTAATAAAAAACCCTGATGCTGCTCATCAGGGTTCTTTCTTTCATTTTATTTAGGAATTATCCCTGTCCAGATAATCGGGAATACCGTCATTATCTCCATCGGGAAAAGTTACATTACCTTCATCATCTATGATTATCTCATCTCTGGTAGGAGTGCCATCCCCATCGTCATCAGTATCGAGAAAATCAGCGAAACGAACGAGGGAATTGGAGTCCTCTTCCTGTTGCTCATCTGTATTGTCGTTGTAGAGGTAGCCATCGCCGTTAACGTCTTCTAATATGGAGATTACACCGTCTCGGTCGTGGTCCGTTTCTTCTATAACCCAGAGGTCCACAGTAAAAATAAGTGGACTATAAGCAGGTATCTCTCCTTGTGATACATTAAAGAATCCCAGTCCTGAAGGCAGGAACATAGCACCTATACCGTAGTCTTCAACAAAGAAAGTACCATTACCATTATCTACAATGTTGCCACCTGCTTCAAAATTGGGCATCGCCTCGGCAAATCCACGCGCACCCTGCTGCGGTCCTTGAATCTGTGCGAGATCGAACCACACAGGTATTTCAAATGATCCGTCAAAATCAGTACTGTCAAGAAGCGAACCTCTATAGCGCACATAAACGGAATCGGCAACAGTAGGGTTTTCGCCAACACCATCTCTGGCCACCAGGTAGTAAAAAGTGTGAGTTACTGTTTCATCATCGCTTAATCCGAATTCACTAGCAGTTACCACAACCTGTTCAGAAGAAACCTGCTCCATCAGTGGAGTCTTATCTGAATTGTCACCAGCGATGGTATCAAAAACGATCCTGAAATCAAAATCCATAGGTGGATTCTGAAAATCTTCGTAATTGTAGAAATGTGTTTCCAGGAATTCCCTGATCTCTTCGTCATTTTCGGCTTCCACCTCTGATAGCATCCTGGGAGGTACAGTTATCACATCGAGATCGTCATCATCGCTACAGGCCCAAATAGAAAACACCAGAGCTACCAACAGCATCGACCTTTTCAAAATCATAGAATTTCTTTTAAGTGCCGCAAGATACGATTTTCCCCTATTTTTGCGCCGGACCTTAACAAAGAATTGCAAGGCTCTATGAGGATAGATAAGTATTTATGGTGCGTGCGATATTACAAGACGCGCAACATGGCCACAACTGCCTGTAAAAAGGGGCAGGTCCAGATAAATGGGCAGGTAGCAAAACCCTCAAGGGAAGTATTTCCTACAGATAAGTTAGTAGTACGGAAGAATCAGATAAACTACGAGTTGATCGTATTGGATATTCCACCTAATCGCATCGGGGCGAAAATCGCCTCTATTTATGTGGAAGATGTGACCCCAAAAAAAGAGCTGGAGCATTCTGATCTGTTGAAACTCTCCAAAGATCATTACCGAAAAAAAGGAACAGGAAGACCCACAAAGAAAGACCGCCGCGATATAGAAGAATACCTGGATGACGTTGAATAAGGAATATTGGGAAAAAAGATATCAGGAGCAGAGCCTGGGCTGGGATATCGGCTATGTTTCCACGCCTTTAAAAGAGTATATAGATCAATTGACCAATAAGGATATTCGAATCCTTATACCCGGAGCAGGTTTTGGATATGAGGCCATTTACCTTTATCAAAATGGTTTTCACCAGGTTTATGTGGTGGATATTGCTGCTAATGCATTACAGAGAATCCGGGAAAGTTGTCCTGAATTCCCCGAAGAACAGTTATTGGAAATGGATTTCTTCGAAACAGATCTTTCCGACTTCGATCTTATCCTGGAACAGACCTTCTTCTGTGCATTGGACCCTGGTCTGCGCCCGCTATATGCAAAACGTATGCACCAGGTCTTAAAAAAAGGCGGGAAATTGGCCGGACTCTTTTTTGACTTCCCTTTGACTGAAAAAGGACCCCCATTCGGTGGAAGTAAGGAGGAATATCTCAACCTTTTTGAACCGTATTTCCATATCCGTACTTTAGAGCGGGCCAAGAATTCTATCCCGCCAAGACAGGGTAGCGAACTGTTTTTTATCTTTGAGAAGTAATCCCCGGGACCTATGGAAAACATCATTCTGAACCACCGTCAAATACAGCATAAGATCAGGCGTATCGCTTATCAGATCTATGAGTCGAACGTATATGAAGAGAAGATGATCATTGCTGGCATCGATGGTGGCGGATTGAAGTTCGCGAAAAAGATCCAGAAAGTTTTGGAGGAGATCACTTCTGCTGAAATTGTATTGTGCAAGGTGTCTATGGATAAATCCAATCCGCTACAGAGTGGTGTCAGCACCTCGATCCCGGAAGATGATTACAAGGACCAGGCTGTCATTTTAGTTGATGATGTACTGAACTCAGGCACAACGCTGATCTATGGGGTACAGCACTTTCTTAAAACCCCAATCAAAAGGTTGAAGACAGCAGTTCTGGTCAACAGGAACCACAAAAAATATCCTGTTAAGGCAGATTTTAAGGGAATCTCACTTTCCACCTCCCTGCAGGAGCACATCAATGTAGTTTTTCAGGCGAAGAATGATACAGTCTATTTAAACTAACTTTTCTTCAATAGTCTTCAGGAGACTTTCCTCATCCATTTTATCCGCATCTAATGTATGGGTAGCCCTATTGTAGAAAGGACTTCTTTCAAATAGGTGTTTCCCGATGAACTCAGGCAGTTCAATATCGGGCAGGTGCTTTATAAGAGGGCGATGATCTTTTTCGAGTCGCAGTCGTTCAGCCAGAGTCGGGATACTCAGTTTGAGATAAAAGACATTGGCGGTGAGATTAAGTACCAGATCCATATTATTGCTATAACAAGGTGTCCCGCCGCCCAGTGCGAGCACGAAGTTGTTGTGCATCTCAAAAATTTCTTTGAGCAGGCGGTGCTCTTCACGGCGAAAATAGATTTCCCCTGTCTCTGCAAAAATCTCTGCGATACTGGAATTGAGGTTCTCTTCGATATAGTCATCGAGGTCGATAAAAGGAAGCCCTAATTTCTCCGCAAGCTGTTTACCAACGGTAGTTTTCCCGCTGCCCATATAGCCTAATAATACGATCTTCATAGTTGTGATTTCTCTCTCCGGGACCAATGCTTTGGCCATATCACAAATTTATGTCAAAATGAACTTGAAAAATTAATTATTGATAGTATATTTGCAGCCTCCTACGCTAAAGCTTCGGAGGCCAATGCCCTACATCTAAGATTAGACCTGGTAGCTCAGTTGGTAGAGCATCTCCCTTTTAAGGAGAGGGTCCTGGGTTCGAGCCCCAGCCAGGTCACGATCAAGCGCAAAACCCGCCAAACGGCGGGTTTTTTGTTTTGTAGAGCCGCCGAGCTTGTTCGAGCGGATCGGAAAAACAAAAAACCGCACAACCAAAGGTTGTGGTGGTTTTGCATTTGGGGTACGGGAGCGCTGGGTCCAACGAGTGAGCGTAGCGAACGAAGGTAACCCCAGCACTACGAGGTTCCGAGTTCCGGGTTTCGGGTCTGCCGGCAGGCAGGTTTCGTGTTCCGGGTTCAAAGTAGGCAGTATGCAGTTCCTCCTTTGCACAAGGCTTCGGAGGACAAGGAGCAGTTCGTAGTATGAAAGGTCAGCGAAATTTACCTTTTCACCTCGGGGGCACTGGGTCAGGCTCATCAATGGTACAACCTACTTCATCTACAATGTCATTAGCAGGAGTATCCGGACACTCATCTATATTGTCGGCCACTCCGTCTCCATCTTTATCCCGTAGTTCAAAAACAGCTGTTATATCCATATGGGAATTCATGGTGATCGTTATCAGGTTGGCAGCACTCTGAATACTGCCTGTCCATTTACTAAAAATATATCCCTCTGCAGGAATTGCCATCAGTTGTAATATGCTTCCTCTTTTGTATTCGCCACCTGATTGAGTTATAATACCTCCTTCAGTTGGACTAACAACTATTGTTAACTCATATTTGATTGCCTGTTCCTGACTGGTCTTTTCAAATAAGTCGTCATCAGAATCCTTGGTACATGAAAGGACAATTAGGATAGAAAAGAGCAAAAAGGCTGTTTTGAAAAAAATGTTCTGTGAAGTTCTCGAGGTAAATGGTAGTGCTTTCATAATACAGGTTTTGGTTCAACATTTCAAAGGGGCGCAGAGATGTACAAATATAGATTTGAGGGAAAAGGATTACAATGATTTGAGTCAGCCTGGTATAGAAGTTTGCTTTCGGCAGGCGGTGGGCAGTTTTGGGTTTCGGGCCTGCCTGCCGGTCTCCGGCGGCCATAGCCTATGGCGACGGCTCGCAGGCAGGTTTCGGGTTTTGAGTTCTGGGTTTAGAATTATAGCTGGCAGCAATAGCCAATCCTAGCATTACTGAAGTGGCAGTAGGCAGTTCCTCCTTTGCACAAGGCTTCGGAGGACAAGGAGCAGTTCACGGTATGAATGATCTAAAGTTGGTATGTACTAATTCTTCAAATTCTGGGAAGGCTTATTCTGCGCCTTGAGTCGCTTCGCATCCTTCAGACTTTTATGCAACATCCATTCAATCTGACCATTAACACTTCTGAATTCATCATCAGCCCATTTTTCAATGAGTTTAAAAGTTTCGGGGCTTATCCTCAGGACAAAGGATTTTTTCTTGCTCATTTATCAGGCATTTAAAGTACCTGTATTAATTACTGGCACTGCTTCCTTGTCGCCACATAGAACCACCATAAGATTACTCACCATAGAAGCTTTTTTATCATCATCGAAATCAATGATATTATCTGTAGTTAAACGCTCCAAAGCATCTTCCACCATGCCGACTGCCCCTTCTACTATTTTGTATCTCGCAGCTACAATGGCCACGGCTTGTTGTCTTTTAAGCATGGCACTGGCTATTTCAGGCGCATAGGCCAAATATCCGATCCTGGCTTCCAACACCTGGATCCCGGCTATGGCCAATCTTTCAGTAATTTCATTCTCCAGTGCTTCATTTACCTCAGCCATCCCGGACCGCAATGTGAGTTTTGCATCTTCATCATCCAGATTATCATAAGGATATGACCCGGCTAATTTCCTGACTGCAGCATCGGTCTGCACACGTACAAATTCCTGGTAATTATCCACATCAAAGGCAGCTTTATACGTATTGGATACTTTCCAGACGAGGATGACATTGATCAATATGGGATTTCCAATTTTATCATTCACCTTTACTCTCTCGCTATCAAAATTCCTTGCCCTTAATGATATTCTCTGTCTTGAAAAGAAGGGATTTGCCCAGAAGAATCCATTTTCCCTTACTGTCCCCTTGTAAGCACCGAAAAGTACCAGCACTTTGGAACTATTGGGGTTTACGATAAAAAATCCACGTATCGTTAATATGATCAATAGGAACAAGATCAAAAAGAATACAGATTTTAAGACTATCAAACCTGCAACCATAATTGTTATCAAGGCAAATAATACAAGAAGCATTACATAGCCACTGATGGGCTTAAGACTTATTTCGTTTTTCATGTGATATCAATTTAATATCACTATAATACCATTTATTTTGAGAATTACAAAATATCTGAGTGAAAAAATGACAACTAATGCGAAGTTTAGGGTTTAGGGTTTTGGGTTTTAGGTTTTGGGTTTTGGGCTTTGGGTTTCGGGTTTCGGGTTTTCAGTCGGCAGTTGCCAGTTGCCAGTAGGCAGTTCCTCCTTAGCACAAGACTTTGGAGGACAAGGAGCAGTTCGCAGGATTGCTCAAAGTATTGGACGGTTAGGACCAGTGTCAGATAAGCCTGAAATCCCTTTTGTCCGGGAAGTTTTGGCTGTTTAAAACAAAAAAGCCACCCCAATAAGGATGGCCTTGTCTTTATTGGTATTTGTATTGATCTACCAGTTGCCCAATAATACTCTTAATCCGGATCTAACAACGCGAACTCCACCGTGGGAAGCCATATACTCATCCCAGGCCTTTTCTCGTGCCTCCTTCTCAGCATCTGTAAGATACTGTTCGGCACCGCCCATAGCTCCTTTAAAGTCCTTGAAGCCGATGATCACCCATCTGTTCTCTCCTTCAGGGGAAACGCCTGCAGTAAAATTGCCCATCATGGCATAGATCTCTTCCGGGTCGTGCTCTGAGTGGAATTTTCTAAAACCTGCTTCAAATGCATCCCCGTCTTCAGAATCCAGGATATAGTAGCGCTGGATCGGAAGTGGTGTTGAAAGATCACCGGTACTGGCAATCCGCGTACCCATAAAAGAACCGAAACTGTCTTTTAAATGCTGGTTGACACGCGTAATAAAAAGTTGCCAGGTATCATTCTGTCCACCCGAATACATGGTGCCCATCGCATCCAGGGAACCAGCAAAAACAATGGAATGGGTGAAATTGTTACCGCTGTCGCTAAAATGGTTTTCATAGAGGGCAACACTGACTCCTTCGGTCTTATTTTCGGAATAGTAATCGTTCACTAATTTGTAGACCGTAGAAACATTCTCGTCCTCTACTGAAAAAGTGTAAACAGTGAAATACATTTCCTGTGCGCTTATGGAAAACGCTGTAAAAAGAAACAGGCAAAAAACTAATTTTTTCATAATAGGTTGGTTTAAATACATTTAAAATTGAACATCCATCTTTTGAAAAGATCATTTGAATTTCCAAAAAGTTAGCAAATCGATACAGGCTAAATGGTTTTGGCGGACCAATGC
>JAAUXY010060207.1_pt1 | contig 13442 bp, 10 predicted proteins | sample 7278121 | NCBI WGS metagenome assembly JAAUXY01 (sample SAMN14350117, study PRJNA611818) | marine sediment metagenome | isolation source: surface marine sediment (1.8m) | place: French Polynesia: Moorea | collected 2018-08 | reverse complement strand
GCGGTGGAAATCACCTTGTCGCCCCGCTTGACCGACCCATTGACCGCAACCGTATCGGCGATGCTGAATTTCTCCTGCGCGCTGGAGACGCGGACGGTGCCCACCTCGGTATCTTCGCTGCCGAGGCTGATGCCCGTATCGGGATCGATCAGCTCTTCGCCCTTCGACATCACCCGGAGCACATCGCCGTTCGACACCGAGCTGTTGCCAATGTTGACCCAGACCCGACCGCCCTCGGATTTGATGACCGAACCCGTGGCGGGCGCTGCGCCAATCTCCTTGACGAGCTCGTAAACGCCCTTGTTGATGCCGGCAATCACCGCCTGGCCGATAGGGGTTTTGGAGTAGTTCGAGAAGAAGCCGCCGGCCGCTACGCCGCCGCCGAAACCCAACCCACCGACGGTCAAGCCCGACTCCTTGATCACGGACTCGATCTGCTTGGTGTAGAGCACTTCCGAGGTCTCCGCATCAATCAGGCGAAAGTTCAAGCCAACCCGGCCTTTGCTGTTCTTGAGCCCGAGCCCGCCGAGGACGGGTACGCGGTTGCCGACCAGCCCGCCGAGACCGCCCCCGCCTGAGCTTCCGGAAGTATTCGCCTCGTAGTCGGTCACCACCACCTGCACGAGATGCTGGGCGCCGAGGACGTTGCCCGTTCTTGCACCGGAGGGTTTGGCAACGCGGCCGGAGGTGGCAAGGTCCTGCTCCTGCAGCACCGCACCGAGCGCCTGACGCTCGATGAGACGGAAGCGGCCGGTCTGGTTCATGACATCGGTGACGATCGCTTCAATGCCGTTTACCGGCACCTGATTGGCGTGATCATAGCTCCAGGAATAGCTCTGACCGTCGGGTCCGGTCATGGAAAAAGAATTCGACGAGCTGTTGTTGTCGACCTGAAGAACGGCCACCCGCGCGCGGGCGCCGTCATAGGCTCCCCACTTCACGTTGAGCAGGTATTTGGCATCGATTTTATCAATCCGCTCCGGCAGCGGAATCTCGGATTGCTCGCCTACCGCATAGGCGAGGTAATCTGCCTGAGCGACGCTGGTTGCCATCGCCAGGGCGGTGCACAGAGTAAGTTGGAAAAGTCGGCTGGTCCCCCTGAGCATGCTGAAACTCCTTTTTGCATTGTCTGACACAATTTAAGCAGATCCGGCTGGCGTCAGGAACCATTCTCTGCAGGCAGCGCCCGGCGCTGACCGACTATTCGCCACGCAGTGCCGTGGTGATCGGCAGACGCGCAGCGCGCAGCGCCGGGAAGAGACCGCCAACCAGGCCAAGCGCCAGCGCCCAGGTCAGTCCCATCTGCAAAAGTTCCCCGGTCACCGCAAAGTCGAAGGCCACCTGGGAAAATGACGCATTGTTGAGCGTCGACGCCGTGTAGCCGTCGAACGCAAGCCACACCAGACCGCCACCGAAAAGACCGCCGAGCAGCGCCAGCGTCAGCGCTTCGATCATCACGCTGACCACAACCGGCAGGCTGCTGAAGCCGAGCGCACGCAGCGTGGCAATTTCGACCGTGCGGGAACTGACCGCTGAGTACATTGTGTTCAGGGCCGCGAACACGGCACCAATCGCCATGATGATGCCAACCGCAACGCCAAAGCCGTTGATCAGCGCGGCGCGATCTTCAGACTGCGCCGCGTAATGCTCACGCTCGGTGCGAACCATCAGATCAAATCGCGGGTCCTCGCGCAGGCGGTCATTGAGCGCCAGCGCCGCCTCTGCGGAAGTCAGCTGCACACGCATGGTGTTGCTGGTCCCGCCACGGCGGAAGGCGGACTGAACATTGGCCAGATCCGCCCAGATTTCCGACTCGGTGACCGAACCACCGGCCACAAAGTGACCCACTACCTGCCAGGCCTGATCGCGGACCTGCAGCGTCTCGCCAACCCCGAGGCCCTTGAACTGCGAAGCCGCCTTGACCCCGACGATGATCTCGGCGCGGCCGGGCTCAAAACGCCGGCCTTCAATCAGCTTCACTTCAGGCCGTATGTCGAAGCTCTGCGGCTCGACGCCACGCACCACCACGTTGGCGGGCACGTCAGTGCCAATCTTCTCGATCGCGGCAACCACATAGGTTTCACCGCTACCGACAGCCACCTCCTCCATCGCGCGAATCGTAGCCCGCTGACCGGCGGTCATGGCGCCGTTCATTTCCGAGGTCGATCCTTCGCGCATGATGAGCGCACGGTCTGCCTGGCCGGTCGAATTGAGCGCCGATGAGAAACCAGTCGCCATGGACAGAAGACCCACGAGCACCGCCACAACGCCACCGATTCCGACGACGATGACCGAAGAAGACCCAAGCCGGCTCGGCAGATTCCGCAGGTTCATCAGGGTAATTTCACGAATTTGAGCAAGCATGGTTATTGCCTGCGCAGCGCATCAACAATGGCCAGGCGCTTTGCCGTGATGGCAGGCAGCGCGCCAATGACAAGGCCAATCAAAAGGCTGAAGCCGATGCCGATGACGGCCGCCGACGGCGCGACTTCAAACGTGCCGAGCACACCCTCCAGGCTCACCGACAAGCCCGGACCAATCAGAAAGGCAATGCCCACGCCGATCACGCCGCCAACCAGACAGAGCAGCACCGCTTCGCCAAGCACGAGCAGAGAAACCGTCGTGTCGGTAAAGCCCAGAGTTTTCAATACCGCAAGCTCCGGAATGCGCTCTCTGAGCGCCTGGGTCATCGTGTTCCCCGTCAGGAGCACAATCGTGAAAAACACCGCCGACATGATCATGGTCGTGATGAATCCCATGTCGCCGAGCTGACGGGCAAACTCGCGATTGCTCTCATCCTCGGTAGTCGTGCGGGTAGGATCCGATGAGTTTTCGAAGAGCGCGTCGATCTCCTGGGCAATTTCGTCCGCGCGGTCCGGCTCGCTGACGCGCACCGTCCACTGGCTGACGGAATCGCCGCCGAACGACACGGATTCGCGAAAGCGTTCATAGTGAAACAGCATCACCGGGAAGCTCGATGGCCTGCCGTTGTCCGAGTACGTGCCGACAATCTCGAATTCGAAGGTGCGGCTGCCGTCCTCTTTTTTCGTGTAAATCTGGCTGATGAGCGGAATCACGTCACCTACCTGCCAGCCGAAGCGGTCGACGAGACCAATGTCGATCACGGCGCTGCCTCGCTCTCTGGCAAATCGCTCCAACGCATCAGCTGGCTCGAGCGTGAGCTCGGAGTACACATCGAAATACTCCAGCGGCATGACGGGAAACTGCGCGAAAAAGCTTTTGCCGTCCTGATACATGCCGCCAAACCAGGTGGTGTGGGTGACGGCCTCCACGCCGTCTACGGCGAGGACCTGCTGTTTCTGACTGTACGGCAGGTTGTCGATCTGCGAATACTTCGCGCCGACAATCAGGCGGTCGTTCCCGGCAATCTGTGGCCCGACTTCAAACGCATCGGATATGGAACGCAGGAGCATGAACAGCAGAAACGCCACCATGACCGACAGGAGCGTCAGCGTCGTGCGGGTGCGCTTACGGAACAGATTTGCCCACATGAGGCCGAAGAGGCTCACGCAGCGACTCCGGCGTCCGTCACGAGTTTGCCTTTGTCCATGTGCAGCACATGTCTTGCACGCTCCGCCGCCAGCGGGTCGTGCGTCACCATGATGATGGTTTTACCGTGCTCCTGGTTGAGCGTCTGCAGCAGGCCGAGGATTTCATCCGCCGTTTCCCGGTCGAGATCGCCGGTGGGCTCGTCGCACACCAGCAGACTCGGATCCGCGACCAGCGCGCGAGCGATGGCAACGCGCTGCTGCTGACCACCCGAGAGCTCCGACGGCTTGTGCTTGGCGCGGTCTGCAAGACCGACAATTTCCAGCGCGGTGCTGGCGTTCCTGGCGCGCTGCTTGCGCGACAGCTTCGTCAGCAGCAGCGGCAGCTCGACGTTGCGCTGGGCGTTCAATACCGGCAAAAGGTTGTAAAACTGGAAGATGAAGCCGACGTGCTCGGAGCGCCACTTCGCCAGCTGGCGGCCGTTCATGTCGTTGAGGTTGACGCCGCCCACTTCGATTTCACCGCCTGTGGGATGGTCCAGTCCGCCGATGAGGTTGAGCAGCGTCGTTTTGCCCGATCCCGACGGGCCCATCAGCGCAACGAAGTCACCTTCCTCGATTTCCAGATTGATCCCTGTCAGCACGGGAACAACTTCTTTGCCCTTCGTGTACTGCTTTTCCAGATTGCGACACGTTACCGCTGCTGTCATCAGCGTTCTCCCTGTATGTGGTCGTTAGTTGAGTGTGGTGACGGCCTGTCCGTCCGCGAGCGTGTCCAGCACTTCCGCCGACAGCTGCGCGACGACAAGCTCACCGCCCGAGAGCCCCGTGAGCACCCGCACGCGGGATCCGTCGCGGCTGCCGACGCGCACCGCGCGGCGGTTCACGGCATCGTCTTTTACCACGTAGACAAACGCGCCGTCCGCATCTTCAGCCACCGCCGCACCCGGCACCAGCACCCCCGGCTCCGGCTCGGCGGCAGCGGACGTTTCTTCTTCCTGCATGAACGCAACTCTGACACCCATGTCGGGCAGCACCCGCCCGTCACGTTCCAGCAGTCCGACGCGCACGCGCACGGTCGCTTTGTTCCGGTCCGCCGCCGGAATGATGGCAATGACCCGCGCCGGATAGGCGTCGTCAGGATACGCATTCAGCACGACTTCCACAGGCTGCTCCGGATACACACGATTGATGTAGGACTCATTGACGTCCACCTCAATTTCGAGGGAGGCCATGTCGACAATCGTGCAGATGCCCGTGCGGGTAAATCCGCCGCCGGCTGATATGGGCGAGATCATCTCGCCGGGCTGCGCTGCCTTGGCGATGACAACACCGGCAAACGGTGCCCGGATCTGCATGTCGTCGAGGAGCTGTTTCTGCACCGCCATGCTGCGCTCGGCTACCGCAATGTCACGACGGGCCCGCTCCAGGCGCGCAATCAACCCTTCAACCGACAGCGAGTCGCGATCCAGATCCGCCTGGCTGGCGAGGTTCCTGGTAGCAAGTCCCTGGGTCCGCTCGAGATCGAGCTCAGCCTGCTTCAGATTGACCTCGAGCTCAGCAAGGCTGGCGTCGGCAGAGGCCAGCTGCGATCTGGCGAGCTCGTACTGGGCGCGCGGGATGGAATCGTCGAGCCGGGCAAGGAGCTGTCCCTCTTCTACGACAACGCCTTCCTCGATCAGCACTTCGATGACTTTGCCGGTGGTTTTGGCACTGACGGTTGCCTGCCGGCGGGCTACGACATAGCCCGTGGCGTCCAGCACGCTGTCGCTCCGGACGCTGACGCCGCTGCCCTGGGCCACGGCGGTCCTGACCGGCACGGGCGCTTCTGCGGAAGGCAGGTCAAACGCCCATAAAGCAAATCCGACGCCGCCAAAGAGGGCAATCGCCACAAACCATTTGAGTGGCCGGCCTTCACCCGACGCGGGCGCACCCCGATCGAGCTTCAACTCCTCCAGAAGCGCTTTCTTGTCCTGTTCTGCCATGTGGCAACAACTCCCGAGACATTCTCCCCAGACGCTCTTCCCGGACTTTTCCGATGTCCGGCGGGCCAGTCTAGCAGGGCGCCATACGTTCGTCTCGACGCGACGACGAAGCGGTAACTTGCGCGCTAGAATGGTCTTTCGAGGACTTCAAATGGAGCGGCTATGAGCCTGCGGCGCTACGTCACGGAAATGGGCATGGGTGTGGACGTGCACGGTGGCGACTACACCAAGGCGGCACGGCGTGCCGTCGCCGACGCCATCCGCCACTCGAGCCTGAATTTTTTCCGGGCGCTGGATCTCAGCCCACACGATATGCAGATCACCGTAAAGATCGGTGCTGGCAATCCCGACGCCGTCGACGTCGAGGCTGTGGCCGGTGAGTTGCCCTACGGCACGGTGCAGGTGGAGGCCGAACGCGGCGGACTGGACGTGCCGAGTGAGAACGGCGAAGACCTCATGGTGATCGTCAACGCCGCGGTGCTGGTGTCACTGCCGGTTCGCTGAGCGACAGCCGGCGCGCGCCGCAGGCTCAAGCGCCGCGCTGGATCAGGTGCGCCAGCCGCGTGGCGCTTTCCTCGAGGTGTTGGAGGTGGGCCTCTTCATCAACCATTTTCAGCTGCCCTTCGAGGCGTAGATGCGCATAACCGTGTATGTGGCACCAGCCGAGCAGGATGTCGGTCACGAGCGCTGCCGACTTTTCCCGGCTCATCTCCTCCGGCGCGAGCTCCGGCTCGCCGCGCTGGCGCAGGATGACGTTAGTGAGCTCGGTAAACGTCGCCAGCAGCGCATCCGGCGGACAGCTCATGTCGAACGGGATCAGGTCCGAGCGGAACATGATGCGGAAGTGCTCGGGCCAGGTCTGCGCAAACTCGACGTAGGCTCTGGCAGTGGCGAACATCTCGGCATCGAGATCGCCCGCCGCTTCGGCAAGCTCGGCCTTCAGCGTTGCCGCCAGGCGTTCGAAGCCGCGCTCGGCCACCGCACCCAGTAGACCGCGCACGTCGTTGAAGTGGTGTTTCGGCGCCGCGTGAGAGACGCCGGCAATGCGGGCGCAGGCGCGCAGCGTAAATCCCTGCAAACCCTCCGTCTGCAGCAGCTCATCCGCCGCATCCAGCAAAGCATTGCGCAGATCACCATGGTGGTAGCCGGGCCGCGCGCTCATTTCACACCTCTTTGATCGCAAACGCGTCATTGTACCTATCTTTACAGCGTAAAATTTATCTTGACAGTGGAAATATCGATGGCTAACGTGCCGATCTTTCCATCGTAAAGATTGCTTGAGGCACTGATCCCATGAATCCCGAAACCATCTTCAGCCTCTGCGGCGCCCTGGCCATGGCCGGCTGGCTCGGTCTCGCGCTGCTGCCACGCTGGCACGTTACCCGGGACTGGCTCGCTCCCGTTGTGGTGCCGCTCCTCATCGGGGTGGTGTACGCCACGCTCATGCTCACCTACATCAATCGCGCGCCCGCCGCAGGTGGCTTCGATTCGCTTGCCGGCGTGGCTGCGCTTTTCAGCGTCCCGGAGCTCTTGCTCGCGGGCTGGATCCACTACCTGGCCTTCGATCTCTTCGTCGGCGCCTGGATTGTCACCGACAGTCAGCGTAGCGGTCTGCCGCATCTGCTCATCCTGCCATCCCTGTTCGCCACGCTGATGGCCGGTCCCGCCGGGCTCCTGCTCTACTGGGTCTGCAAACTGATCTGGGGCCAGTTCGCTGCGCAGACAAAGGAGGCTTCCTCATGAGCACGCTCCTGGAATCGGCGCCGCGCGGCGCCGGCTTGCGCATTGCGCAGATGGCTCGAGACATTCAGCCTGTCTGGTACTACATGGTGATCGGCCACCTGGCGCTGATGGCTTTCTGCATCGTCGCCGCGGGCGTCGACGCACGCCTGTTGCACGGTGTCTCCGTCTGGACAAAACCGGCCAAGTTCGCTCTGTCGCTTGCGGTCTACTTCGCGACGCTCATGTGTTTCGTCCGCTATCTACCGCACGGTTACCTGAATACCCTGGGTGGACGACTGCTGGTGCAGGTCACCGCCTGGTGCGCCGTGCTCGAGATGATTTACATCACGGTACAGGCAGCTCTGGGTCAAGCGTCCCACTTCAATACCGGCACACCGTTTCACGCGATGATGTATTCCCTGATGGGTCTGGGCGCCACGCTTCTGGTTGCGGCACTTGCCTGGATGGGCTGGGTCATCAGTCGCGCCAACCGTCTCGACAATCCCATGGTGCTGGCGGTAGTCCTCGGACTTGTCCTGACCTTTGTGCTCGGCGGCGGTTTTGGCGGTTACCTCGGCGGCGCGGCACAACACTGGGTTGGCGGCGCGGCAACCGACGCCGATGGCCTCGCGCTCTTCAACTGGGCGCGCGACGGCGGCGATCTCAGAGTAGCGCACTTCTGGGGCATGCACGCCATGCAGCTCATTCCGCTCCTGGCACTCTGCCTGCCCGCGAAGCTACCCAACGCTTTGAAGCTCGCCGGCATCGTCGCCGGTTCCGCAGCCTACACGGCGTTTGCCACCTACACGTTCTATCAGGCGCTGCAGGGGCTGCCCTTCATCAGCTGACAAACGGCGTTCCGTTGAGCGAGTTGTCAGAGACTCGCGACCAGATATTGATTCCCCCGCGTAAGAGGCAGATACTGAAACCTCTTGCGGGGGGAGCAAGCCACGTGGAAAACCTTGTCGTCGGATACGTCAACATATTCGTCTCCAACTTCGATACCGCACTCACCTTTTATCGCGATACCCTGGGGCTCACGCCTGACACGGTGGACCCGGATTTCGGCTACGCCGCTTTCAAGGCCGGCCCAATCAGCTTCGCCTTCGCCAAAGCTGACGATCCCGCGCTCATCGGGCGTCACACGGGCGTAGGTTTCATGGTCGAAGACATCAACGCCGCCCACGACACGCTGGTTGAACGCGGCGTCGAATTCGAGATGCCGCCAACGCGGCAGCCCTGGGGCGGGGTTCTTGCCCTCTTCAAAGATCCGGACGGGAACGTCTTCTACCTCGACCCGGGACATTCCGCGATGTAACCCGGTCAGCAGGCACGGCAACAGACAGGGAGGAGTTATGCCAAAGAAATCCAACGTCACCGCGCTACCCGGCGCACGGCGCACCGCGCCGGACGTCGTCAGCAGGAATCTGGTCAACAACACCGAGCTGACGCTGATGATGCCGGTGAAGCCCGGTTTCATTCCCACCCGCGACACGGTGACCTACGCAACCCGCGCGCGCCTGACGATGGAGGCGTTCCACGGCTTCCGTCAGATCGCCCGTGAAGCATCGTTGCAGCACCCCTTCTCCGATGTCGTGGAGCGCATTGCGACGATTCAATCGTATCGACTGTCGCTGCTCGAAAACGAAACGAAGCTGCTGCTGGCAGTGTCCTTCGATCAGCCCTGGGAGCCGTACATTCGGCGCATCTGGCGCGACACCGGCCCGTTCCTCGACTCGATCATCTGTAACTGCGTCGACTACGACCAGTACGCCAGTCACAACGGCTTCGAGGCGTTTTCCCGCTGGGTGCGCAAGACGCAGGTACCGGCAGACTTCTTCTACATCGCCGACAATCTCACGGTCGATGACCGCAAGTACCTGGATCTCATGGAGCAACGCCAGCGGGAAGGACTGGCCAGCAACCGCGAGCTAGACATTGCGCGCATGCGCCTGCCTGATCTGGAAGACGAGGCGGAAGCAGAGCGCAACCGGGACCCGCGGGAAGCCATTGCCATCGGCTTGCGAGCGCTGGGCGTGCTCTATCGCTTGAACGATCTGTTCCCGAAAGTCGAAGGCAGCAAAGACCACGAGTACTTTCACCACGCTACGCGACGTCTCCTGCACGGCTTCGACTCGCAGCTGGTGCAAGGCCGTCAGCGCGAGGAGCTGTTCCGCGCCGAGCTCGCCTGGTACGAACAGGAGATAAAGCCGCCGCGCAAACCAAGAACCCGCAAGCGACCCTCAGCGGGGGTCATCCAGGGAGGTATTCTGGAGCCCTACCGCGAAGTGTCGCACGGCGTGCTCCTCCTCATGCGGATCCGTGATCTCGATGACGCCTGTCGCTTCATCGCCAAGCTGCCGGTGACCTCAGCCGGGCGCGAACCGGGTAAACGGGCGCCGCGCTACAACATCGGCTTTACCTACAACGGTCTGGTTCAGCTGCAGGCGGATCCGGCGGATCTTGCGGACCTGCCGCAGGAGTTCAAGGAGGGCATGGCGGCGCGTGCCGGTATGCTCGGCGACGTGCGTACCAACCATCCCGACAAGTGGAACCTGCCGGACCGTCTCGGTGCGGGCGCCGACAACGTCGCCAAGGTCGAAATGTCGAGCGTCGACTTCGTCGTGCAGATCCGTTGCGCTCGGCGAGGTTCGGATTACGTCGGCGAATGGGGACCAGCGCATCCGCTCTACCGAACCGTGCAGAAACTCGGACGCGAGACCGGCTGGTCGGGCGTTCAGCTCCTTGCCATTCAGGCGATGGGCCACCAGCGCGACAGGTACAAACGGACTGAGCACAAGATCCGCGAGCATTTCGGCTTCATAGACGGTATCAGCCAGCCCGACATCAAGGACAACCCGGATCTCGACAGTGAAAAGTGGAACAACGACGGCGCCGTCGGCGACGTGCTGCTCGGCCACGGGAACAGCTACGGAGATCCCGCCTATCCCGAGAAGGAACGCGGCGGGTTCCTCGACAACGGTTCCTTCCTCGTCATCCGTAAATTGAAGCAGGACGTCGCGGCGCTGAACAAACGGCTCCCCACCGATCCTGCCGAGCGGCGCCTGCGTCTCGCAAAGATGATGGGACGCCATCAGGACGGCCGGCCGCTGGTACGTCATCGCAACGGCAACTACAACGACTTCAATTTCGACAACGACCAGAACGGGGACAAATGCCCCATCCATTCGCACGTGCGGCGGATGAATCCCCGCGAGTTCAAGCCGGTCGTCGGCGAAGACCGCGGCGGGCAGATTCGCGTACCGCGAATCGTGCGCCGCGGGATGTCTTACGGCGAAGCCGTCACCGATGACAACGCGGACGCAGACCGTGGTCTCATGTTCATGGCTTATAACGCAAGCATCGAGGAGCAGTTTGAGGTGCTGCAACGCTGGCTTAGCGGCGGTAACTCGAGCGGCGGCTACAGCGGCCAGGCGGATCCGTTCATGGGCGTGCCCGAGTACGGCAAGAAGAGCACGTTCCGCTACGTGGACGGCGGCAAGCCGGTGCATCAGCACATGCAGGATGAAAAAAACCCGCAGCCCATCGTCAAGCTCGAATGGGGTTTGTACCTCTTCGTGCCTTCCATGCGCACGCTCAAGGGCCTGACAAAACCCGTCGGACGACCGAGCCTCGTCGAGCGCGGCGAGGAGATCATCAACGATCTGCAACGTCTGGAAGCGGAACAGGCGCTGGACTTCCCGCGCAAGGATCACGAGGTTTGCGTATACCAGCGCTGGAAAGCGGTTCTCGAGGACGTGCAGCCTTCCCGTGAGGAAGATCTGGACGCCGTCTGGGCCGCCGTTCGCGCGAAACATCGAGGCGTGCTGCGTACCCCGTACGGCGTGCTGGTCGGCAGCGAGCGCCTGGTGCGCGAGGTGTTTGCAGACGACGGTCGTAAATTCTCCGTGCGCAAATACTGGTGGCGGCTGCGCAATTCGTTCGGCGACATTTATCTCAGCATGGATCCGCGCCCGAAGGCGTTTCCCGGCAAAGATCCGTCCCAGCCGCGCAGGCAGAAGCCGTACCACAAGCAGGTTAAATACGGCGACTATCAGCGCCGCGGCGAGGAAGTCAACGCGCTACTCCACAGCTTCGGCGAGGCGTGGGCGTTCGAGCCCGCCTATCGCTACACGAGCGAGAAATTCGGAGCGGATTTCCCCGTCGGTGTGCAGGGGAACCTGCGCGTCAGGGACCTCGTGCACGTGGTCCTCGGCGAGCTTTCGCGGGACTGGTTCGGCATACCCAACTCGAGAGAGATCCACGTCGGCGGCGAACCCACCGTCAAGCGACCGGATACCCTGCACTGCCCGTATCACTTCATCTCGTCATCACGCTATGCCTTCTCGCCCAATCCAGGACCCGCGGCCGTGGACGAGGGCAAAGACCATGGCTCACGGCTGCAGGCGGCAACCCTGAAGTGGATTCGTCGTATCAAAGCTGACCCGAAGAAAAACGACACGCCCATCGGCGGCGAGCTCTTCAAAATCATGGGAGACAAGCCCGCGCAGCTTGCGAGCGAGCTGATTGGCGCGATGCACGGCTTCCTGCCGTCTACGCTCGGCAACCTGCTGAAAACCATCGACATGTGGTCAAACGACGGCAATCTGTGGCGCATCCAGGAAGACTACCTGAGCGACTGTGGCGAAGATCCGTTGCAGCGCGCCAACGGAGCAATTCGCGATCCGCTGCTGCGCGCCCTGCAATACCGGCCGGTGCCCGATCAGCTGCACCGCATCGTGGTCGACCGCAACGTGCGGCTCGGACGCGAAAAGCTCGAGCCCGGGGACACGGTTGTGATTGGCATCGGCTCGGCTTCGGCGGAGCTTCTCGACAAAGGCAAGGCAGACGCCACATGGGTTTTTGGCGGGGATTACTACGGTAAAAACGCCGGAACGCACGGCTGTCCGGGCCGCAAGATTGCCATGGGCGTCATGCTGGGGATAACCGCGGCGCTCCTCGATGCCGGTCAGCTGAGGGCCGAATCACCGCCGCTGATCCTGACGCTCATGTCCCGAGCCGAGAAGGAGGATCAGACGGTGTGAGTGCCGTTGCCGGTTCTGGCCATGCCGAGACGCTGAAACGCCGCGGCCGCGCGCTCTGCGCGGACCGCAGCTTCCTCTTGGTCACCTGCCGCTTCGGCAAGCTCAGCACCACATTCGTCGTTAAGGGCGGCTTCGCGCAACGAGCTTCGCTGCAGCGCTGATTGCTCCGCAAGCGCCAGGTAGTAGGCTGGTGGCCGCACCCAGCCGTCCACCGCAGCGGTCCTTGCCGCAGCACGCGCCGCGCTGGCGAAACCAAATCCGTCTCCCTGTCGCGCCCGGCGAAATGCCCGCGCAACATATTTACGCACGTCCTGGCCGCGGCCGAGCGCTGCGCTCGATTCCGCAAGCCAGCCGTAGTTGAGTGAGAGGAACTGTCCCTGCCCCGAGTTTTCGAGCCAGGTTGTCGTTTCGATCAGCGCGTCGACATGCTGAGCATCTCCCGACTGCCGCCAACGCGCATAAGCGCTGACCACGCGTCCCATGCCAAAGAGATAAAAGTTGGTGAACCGCTCCGACAGGGCCCTTACCCGTTCCGCGGTCTCAATCGCAACTTCCCAGTCCTCCCGCCAGACCGCAACGCCCGCGACCTTCGCCTCGATGTTGATCTCGGTGGGATTGTTCTGCCATTGCGCGAGGTACTGCTTGGCCAAGGTGAACTGCTCATCCGCGCCCCGGAAGTCACCCTGATCGCCGAGCACCATCGCCAGGCAGCCCAGCGTATACGCTATGGCCAGGGCCTCAGGGCTCGCCGGCTTGACCGATCCGTGCTTGCGCAGCACTTTCTGTAGCAGCGCAATGGCCGACACGTGATCGCAACTCGACGCCGTTGCCTGGCCGAGCGTTCTGTCCGTCTCGGCAACGAGCCGCGTGTGGCCACATTCCTGTGCCAGCGTGCGGGCTCGATAGTAGTAACGCAGCGCCTCGCGGGGCAAACCAAGGCCGTACTTCACCGTGCCGAGCCAGTAGTTGACGTTGGCCTGTCCTTTCAGATCGCGGCGCTCTTCAGCCAGCGACAGAATGCGTTGCAGCAGCGGCAACTCTTCATCGCTGGGATCGAGAATCGCGGCCGTATTGAGGCGCCGCGCGAGGCTCATGATGTGCCGGTAGTTGCCGGTAGAGACCTCTGCCGAATCCAGAAGCTCAATGGCAAGACTAAACTGCGAGCGCGCAAGGGCAAGCGC
>JAAUXY010060299.1_pt1 | contig 13443 bp, 20 predicted proteins | sample 7278121 | NCBI WGS metagenome assembly JAAUXY01 (sample SAMN14350117, study PRJNA611818) | marine sediment metagenome | isolation source: surface marine sediment (1.8m) | place: French Polynesia: Moorea | collected 2018-08 | reverse complement strand
CATTCGCAATCCCCGGGAAATCCGCCGAGGCATCGAGCAACAGCGGCGGTACTACCGGAATCTCGGCATCGAACAGCAGTCGCGTAAAACGATGCTCTTCGTCGATTTGCGCTTCGCTCCAACGTCCGGGGCGGTAGAACTTGGCGATGACCGGCGACTCGCCTTCGATACCAACCTGGTACACCCGGTTCTCGTAACTGTTCAACGCCAGCACCCGTGCATCGCTGATACGACCGGTGGCCTCGACCGCGTCGATGACGCGATCAGGGGTTAGCTGGGTATAGGGATGACTCACGCTGCTTGCTCTGCGATCGGGATCGTTTTCCGGGGCCTCGAAGCCGGCAGACTAAACCAAAAGCGGATACGGCGCGACTCCGTCGCCCCGCGCTTTGAGGCTGCCGTCAGCGCAACTGGTCCAGCCAGCCGGCCACTGCGTCGGTGAGCGCATCACCCTGATCCGTGAAGTAGTGGTCCGCCTCCGGCAGCACGAGTTGGCGCGACGCCGGATGGCCGGCTTTTTCGATCATGGCAAGACGCCCCGGCGCCATGCGAATGACCGCGGGATAATCGTCGGCACCGTAAAGATCCAGTACCGGCACCTTCATCCAGTCCAGCGGAAACGGCTGATGCATCGGCTGGCGGTAGTCGGTTGCCCCCATGCCGAGCCCGACGAACGCATCGATCGATTCGCCGTCCTGGGCGCGTACCCAGGCCATTGCCATGTGCGCGCCGCAGCTGTGGGCGACCAGCACGATGCGTTCATGGCCCTGCTCGCGCAGAAAGCGAATGCCCGCATCGATGCGTGGCAGGGCATGCTGGAAGACCGGAATGTAGTCGTAGTACTTGGCATCCTTGGCCAGTACTGGCATCTGCAGCGACAGGGTACTGTAGCCGCTGTCAACCAGGCCAACGCGCAGCGGCGCGACCGTATCGGCCCAGTCCGGATGAAAACCGCGTCCGTGCAGAATTACGACGCCGGTACCCGGCTCGTCGGCTTCGGTGTAGATCGACAGGAATTCCCGACCGGCGGTCTCGAGCCACTCCGGATCGCCGTCCAGAATGACGTCGACGATTTCATCCGCCAGTCGCGCTTCGCGTGCATAGTCCGGTTCGGCTGCGATCGCAACAACCGATCCCAGCAGCCAGATCAATCCCGCCAGCAGTGAGCGGCGCAATTTCGTCATGTTTGTCGTCAATCCAGTCATCGATGAGGCCCTATATACGATTGATTGAAGATCCACCCTACTTCTTTCGAAAGGCATGCTATTCACATGGGGAGAGGTATGGTCCCGGTCGTTCACGGTCAGTTGCGAGCGCGACGCGACGGCGGACGCCAGGCCGCGATCGAGCGTATGACGCGTTCCCAGGCAACTGATTTGCCACTGCCCGGCAGACCCGCCACCAGGGCGGCGACGTCGCCCGGCGATTCACCATCACACTGCCTGTCGACCTGGCTATCGACCTGGCTCGCGAGACCGCGCAAGCCACCGCAGCGCAGACGCATGGCCTGGGCATGGGTCATCGGTTTCGAACCGCGCAGAGCCGGCAGGGCAAATCCCGCGTTTTCCCGCAGGCGCGCAAACCAGGCCTGGCAGCTTTCGGCGTTACCGCGATCCCGACAGTACACCACGATTCTCTCGCCCACCGGGGTCTGCTCTGCCGAGCTGCAGTCCGCACATCCGGCCAGCAGCGCCAGGTCGAAGGCGCAGGCAAACCGGCCGGATTTCCCTGGCGGTGGCTGAGGGCGCGACATCGGGATTAACGCTCGTGCTCCATCAGGATCGGCTTTTCGCGTTTTTCCAGCAGCTGCTCCTCGGCCGAGAGCTGGTTGGCCGCAAACGATATGCGGTACTCCCCGGCATCATCGGCGCCCGACTGCGCGCGCAGCTGCTTGGCCTGCTGCTTGGCATCGCGAAACTTTTCGAACACTTCGATGAGTTCGAGCTGTTTGACCAGTCCGACCTGGTCCTTGCTGCTGCTTCTGAACAGGTAATACGGCATTTCGACTCCTCTCAATACACCACCACCAGGTGATAGCCCAGTTCGCGGTATAGCGCTATCTGCGCCGGCCCGGTCGGCGCCACATCGACGTATTCCGGAAAGTCGTCCGCGGTCACGCCATACCAGCCAGCATGGGTTTCGCAGACATGCACCGGCACCTGGTCAGCCACCAGCGACTGTATCTGTGCATGCAGCTCCGGAAAGTCTTGCTGGTAAGCAGACTGCAGCGCAAACTCTTCACGACCGTGGGATACCACGGCAAACTCGGTAGCGGGAAACTTGCGCCGCAACTGCTCGATGTAATCCCGGACCAGGGGCACCAGGCGCTCGAGTGCGTCTTCCTCGTCCTCGACAATCTCGAATACCACGCCGGACGGCGCTTCCTCCAGGCCCAGCAGCTGATCGATGTCATACTGCGCCCGCGCGGCGGCCGACGCCAGCAACAATAGCGCACACAGCAGACCGGGTAATAACCTAAAGCCTGTCGCGTGCCGCGTCGATACGTTCATCGATATAAACGCCATAAAAATCCTCCGACCAGATGCCAACCAGTCGCTCGCTGAGTTCGACGCCGTCGGCATCGAGGAATAACAGTGTCGGCGTAAACGACACGTCGTATCGCGAGGCAAATTCCTGGGTGCTGATGAATCGACCGTCAAAATCGATCAGAGTTTCGTAGGCGTCGAGTGAAACGCTGCGAATCAGTATCCTGGTGGAATAGTCTTCGTTACGCTGCATCGGCAACAGGAAGAGTTCTTCCATCTTGCGGCAAAAGCTGCAGTATTCGCTGGAAAATTCGAGCACCAGGACCAGTTGCTCCCGGCGCAGGGTCTCGGCTTCCTGGCGCAGGTCTTCGACCTGGACCATGGAAACGGAATCGCCGGCCACGGGGCCGGCGAAAACGAGGCCGATCAAGGCCAGAATCGAACTAGTTTTTAACAAGCTGTCGAGCCTCGAAAATGTCAGGCACGTCCCTGTACCCGTTAAATTCGCGAGGAGTTAGTGACTCGTTGCGGCGTTTAGCTCGCGGGCTTGGCGGTGCTCAGCCCCAGGTTGGACCAGTTTTGCATGCCGCCGCGATACCACTTGATCTTGTGCGCGGGATAACCGAACTTGAGCAGGTTCTTGATGTTGTTCGGCGACTGACCGCACCACATGCCGTTACAGAACATCACCAGGGTCTTGGCATCACTGTAGTCCCACAGACCTTCCAGCGATTTGGCACCGAACTGGTCTTCCATGATCTCACCGATAGAGATCGGATCCGCACCCTTGGCCGGGTTGAGCGCCGTCCAGGGAATATTGACCGCGCCCGGAATCGTGCCCTTCTGGACCCAGTCCGGGGTACGCGAATCAACCACCAGGATCGACTTGTCGCCCTGGCTCATGCGCACGAGATAATCGATGATTTCGTTTTCACCCAGGGTCTCGACACCGGGTGCCAGCACGATCGGCTGGATGCAAAACGGCGGACAGGGACGCGAGGTCTTGGCAAACGCCGGGTTGACCGTCGCCTTGTTGTTCTGGTCGCGGGAGATCGTGACACTCTTACCGCCGTGCATGACGGTTGCGTCCATCATCTTCGGCGTAATGCCTACCGGTTTGTCGGCGGCCGAGACTCCGGCACCCCAGACGAGGCCCAGGGCCAGGGCCGATACTGTGGCGAGTTTAAATTTCATAAGTTCCTCCTGTTGTGATTGTGAGTTATTAACAAATTAGGGATTGATACGTGACCGGGTATTACTCGCAGTCCGGTTCCTCTTCTTCCGCGGCTGCTTCACCTTCTGAGGCCTGGCCCTCGTCACTGGAGACAAAAACACGCTCGCAGCGTGCGTTGTCCGAAAGCACCTGCTGGACTCCATCCATCAGCGACCAGGCGGATGCCGGGGCGGAAAACAAGACCAGAAGACAGACAATCAGACTCGGAAAATAGCTTTTCGGTTTCATGACGTGTCGCTCGAATTCAAATGTGGGCAAAAAGGTACGCCAAAACAACGTCTCAGGCCCATACCTCGCTTTGGATATAAAGGACATCCCGTATATCCACAAGGTGCATATTCGATCAATAAAATCGCCGCGCCATGATACAGATCAATAAATCACGCTCGGCGGAAATCCTGCCGACCTATCCAGAAATCGATATTTACCCTGGCGGGCGGCCGCGGGCACAATGTTCCGGTCGATCGGCGCGCGGCCCGTGCATACCGATCGTTTGAGGTGGAGGATCAGAACGGGTGAAAAACACAGTGAACCGGTTTATGCGGCGCTGCTGCCGACGCACTCGACGCGCCCGTCGCGGATCAGTATCCTGAGACGCCAGTAATGAAACGGCACTGGTTTGAATCTATGCTCCCGGCTCGTCTTGCATTTGCCACCGCGCTGCTGCTCTGCCTTTGCCAGCCGCTACTGGCAAGCGAAGGTAAAATCGGCGATTTCCTGGGCGCCAAAACAGCCGAAAAGCCGGCCTGGTTCAAGGAGAGTTTTCTCGAATTCGAGGAAGACGTCGCCGAGGCCGCCGCCGAGGGCCGGCGCGTGATGCTGTACTTCTACCAGGACGGCTGCCCTTACTGCGCCCGGCTGGTCGAGGAAAACTTCGCCGATCCGGCAACCCGCGACTACATCGTCGAAAACTTCGACGGCATCACGCTCAACATGTGGGGCGATCGTGAAGTCGTCAGCATATCGGGGCAGGATTTCACTGAAAAGACCTTTGCCACGGCCCTTAAAGTACAGTACACACCGACCCTGGTTTTCCTCGACGAGACGGGCAAGGTTGCACTGCGCCTGAACGGCTACTATCCACCGCAGGATTTCCGCGCCGCGCTCGATTACGTCGTACAAAAACGCGAACGCGAACAGAGCTTCGCCGATTTTCGACTCTCACAACTGGCCGCCGGCGCTAGCGGCGGGCAGCTGATCGAAGAGGATTTCTATGTCGAGCAGAACAACCTGCAGGCACTGCTCGGCGACGCCGACCGACCGCTGGCGGTATACTTCGAAACCGCTGACTGCGCCGAGTGCACCGTGCTGCACGAACGTATTCTTACCGACGCCGCCACCCGCAAGCTGGTGCTGCAGGCCAGCAACGTGCAATTCGACCTGGCGTCATCGGCCTCGCTGACCACGCCGGACGGACGTCGCAGCACGGTGCGCGACTGGGCACGCGAACTCGGCATCGCCTACGCACCCTCGGTGGTTTTCTTCGATGCCGAAGGTACCGAGGTCATGCGCATCGACGCATTCCTGAAAACCTTTCATTTCCAGTCCGTCTACGCCTACGTGCTGGAAAAGGCTTACCTGACCCAGCCCCAGTTCCAGCGTTATATCGAGGCGCGGGCTGACCTGATCCGCGAAGCCGGATACGATGCCGACATCTGGGGCTACGACTCATTTCACGAATGACATCCACGAGAGGAGGACTTAAACGATGAAATCAACCCTGAAACAGCTGGCGCTGGCCGCCGGCATCGCGCTGTGCAGCGCTGCCCTGATCACGCCGGCCCAGGCCGGTAGTGCCGAAGATGCGATCGCGGCCGCCAAGGCGGCCCAGAAGCAGGCCAATTCGGTCGGTGGCGGCTGGCGCGATACCGGCAAAATGATCAAGAAGGCGGAAAAGCTGCTCAAGGAAGGCAAGGCAGCTGAAGCCGAAAAGCTCGCGCTCGAGGCGGAAGCGCATTCGATGCTCGGTTACCAGCAGGCGACTTCGCAATCGCTCGAAAACCTGAACATCTGATCCACAGGCTCAGGCTTCAAGGCCGCCGCAGCCTTGCGCTGCGGCGGCTTTTTTTATGCCTATTGCGCGAGCTGCCAACCCTGTTCGGTATTGTGCAGGCGATACTTTTCTTTTTTATGCAGGCGATCGCCCGCATTAAAATTACCGAAATTCGACTCGATCGCGGCCAGGATGACGCGTGAGCCGAACATCCCGTACTGTGGTCCGGTTGGATTCTGGCGGATTTCGCGAACCACCTCGATGAAACTCTTCTGGAATACCAGGTCATACTCGACGTCGACGATATAAACATTGTCGCTCTCGCGAAAACCGTTGGTTTTGGCAAAACCGTCGAGCGCAAACAGGTGGCTCAGGCCGTTATCGAGCACTCGCTCACTGACCATCGTCTCGATGTCAGCATCTTTCGGTAAGGCCGGAGCGCAGGCGGTGAGCACGAGACCCAGCATTAGCAGGCATATTTTACGGTACATGGCAGCTCCCGGGTCTATTGCTGGTTCTCGGCTTCAGCCGGTTGCTGACCGCCCATGCGCGACATCATCTCGGTCCACTGCTGGTAGAACTGTTCATATTGCTCCGGATCCATGATTTGTCCGGGACCCGGCATCCCGCCCTGCGGCGTCATGCCACCCGGATTCATCCCCGGCATGCCGGGCATGGGCGGCATTCCGGGCATGCCCATCGGCGGCGTGCCAGTCTGTGGCATACCCATCGGCGGCATTCCAGGCATTCCAGGCATTCCAGGCATTCCAGGCATTCCAGGCATTCCGGGCATTCCAGACATTCCGGGCATTCCAGACATTCCGGGCATTCCGGGCATTCCGGGCATTCCGGGCATTCCGGGCATTCCGGGCATTCCCGGCATTCCCGGCATTCCGGGCATTCCCGGCATTCCCATCATGCCCATCGGCGCCATCATCATGCCGGGGTTCATCATCATCATGGGATTCATCATCATCGCCGGGTTCATCATCATCGCCGGGTTCATCATGGAATTCATCGCCATCGGATTACTCATCGCACCCATTGGCGCCATCATGCCGGTCATCGGCGCCATCATCGCCTGCGGGTTCGTCATCTGCATCATCGGGTTCATGGCGTGCAACATGCCGCCGTAATCCTTCTGGTAGCGTGCGATGTCCTCGTCGGTATGGCACTCGACGCAAGACGCGATCAGCGGCTGTCCCTGCAGTTCACCGCTCATCATGCTGTTCATCAGTCGAATCCAGACATCCGGATCCATCGATTTTTGCATCGCCGCCGAAACGTCGGCCGCCGGCGCGTCGGTCGAGCCGGACTCCTGCGCGCCGGCGGTTGCGCCCAGGGCCAGCATCGCTGCCGCCAACAGTGTCTTGGTAACGAATTTCATATCATTATCTCCAGGTTATGGGGCGCAAGCCGCGCGCATCCCGACAGACCGGCACCGCCGGAATCAGAAGTCGCCCGTGGCGGCGCCTTCCATGATGTAACGCATACCTTCGCGAATTCTGACCGCCTCGTCGTACAGTTCCTTGTCGAGCACGCTGTTGGGATTCTGTGCCAGGTTCAGCCAGTTCACGTCCCAGTCGAGCGTCATGACCCAGAGCTTGCCATCGGCGTCTTCGATCAGCGCAATGCGGCACGGAATGAAGACGATGAACTCGGGCGCGTAATCGAGCACGGTGCGTGCCACCACGGCATCGCAAAAATTGAAGATCTCGACCCGCGGCGTGTCCTCGTCGCCGGTGATCGCGACCACGTCTTTCCACAACGGGCTGTGGCCAACAAACTTGAAATTAATCTCGTTGGCGCGCAGGCGCATGGATTCGACCGCGTCGTCGAAAGACACATCTTCCGCCACCGGCATCTTGTCTGCCATGATCGAGATCATGTCGCGCAGGGACAGCGGGCTGAACATCATCAGGCTCTGGTAAAAGTTGCGCTTGGCCTCGTCCGACAACGAATCCGAGACCGTATTGGGGCGATAATCCTTCTTGTTCTGCGACGGTATCCACATGCGTGCCTGGTTGGGTCCACCGAACACCCCCTCCAGCAGCTGGGTATTGGCCGCACGCATCATCGCGTCCAGCACCGAGAACCGGGTTGCCTCGTCGATCGGCGCGTTCATGAAATGATTGGCCATCATCATCATCCATTGCAGGTTCATCCAGTCGGCCGAGACACCCTGGGCCTGGATGTTCTGGTTAACGCCCGGCGCCGCGCCGGCCAGCCATGGGTAGAGGTAAAAGGGATTCTGCAGTGGATTGGCGGCCTGCGGCGCACAGCCCGGGTCACCGGGTGCGCAGTCTTCCTGCGCGAAGACGGGCTGTAACGAAAGTGATAGCAGCAGAACCAGGCTGGCGGTGCGTACAGGCATCTTGGTATCCCCCGGGGCGAAAGCTTGTTTGTAATAAAGAGTTGATGGCGGTCAAGATACCAACCTCGATGCCGCGATCAAATATCCACTAGGGCATAGCCGGGCCAAGATGGGAGTGTCGACACTAACCTGGATTTGCATTACTTTACCCAAATTGGGGTATGGAATTACGCCGCCGCCCTAAGTTACTTTTCCGTCACAGACCGGATCAGGACAAGCGCCAGGCGTAAATATAGTGCTGAATCACGGCGCAAACCTTGGAGGAGGACAAAATGACGTCAATGCAAGCGGCTCGCCGCATCGTTCCCGCAGTATTCATTCTCGTTGCGAGCCTGTTAGGCGGTATTTCACTGGCAGCCGCCAGCGATATCGAGGAAGGCAAGAAAGTTGCTTTCGATCGCAAGAAAGGCAACTGCCTGGCTTGTCACATGATTGCCGGTGGCGATCTGCCCGGCAACATCGGCCCACCGCTGATCGCAATGAAGGCCCGTTTTCCCGACAAGGCCGTCCTGCGCGCGCAGATCTGGGACGCAACCGAAAAGAATCCGAACACGATCATGCCACCGTTCGGCAAGCATCGCGTTCTGACCGAGAAAGAGGTCGACCTGGTTACCGAATTTATTCACACACTGTAATTCCGCTGCCAGCGGCCCGGAATACCGGGCCCGACCTGCGGACCCCAATACTGGAAATCTTACGAGGAACTCAAACATGAATCTGTTACGTCGAAAGTTCGTCAAAACGGCCACCTTCGTCGGTGCCGCCGTTACCACGCTCGGCAGCGGCGTGCTGTTGCCGCAACGCGCCATCGGCGCCTATGCCGAAGCCGCATTCTCCGCCAAGGACGTCAGTGGTGCGCTGACCGGAACCCTCGGATCCGACCAGCACTCCGCATCCGACCAGGTCAAGCTGAAGGCACCCGACATCGCTGAAAACGGCGCGGTCGTGCCGATCACCGTATCCTGCGGCATGGACGGCATCGAGGGTATCTCGATCGTCGCCGTGGGCAACCCGGTGCCGCTGACCTCGAGCTTCATGATGACCCCCGCCTGCGAGGGTTTCGTCTCGACCCGGATCAAGATGGGCAAGACTTCAGACGTGCTGGCCGTGGTCAAGGCGGGCGGCAAGCTGTATTCGACTTCGAAGGAAGTCAAGGTCACCATCGGCGGCTGCGGCGGCTAACGATTAAACTGGATACGGAGTAAGAAACATGGCAACTATCAAAATTCGCGCCAAGGCCAAAGGCGGTGTGACAACGGTCAAAACCCTGATGAGTCATCCGATGGAGCCCGGCACCCGCAAGGATTCCAAAACCGGCAAACTGGTGCCCGCGCACTACATCACCGAGATCAACGCCGAACACAACGGTAACCACGTCATGACCGCCAACTTCGGCGGCGGTGTCTCGAAGAACCCGTACATGTCGTTCAAGTTCAAGGGCGGCGCCTCGGGCGACAAGATCAAGATCAGTTGGGTCGACAACAAAGGCGAAAGCGACAGCGCCGAAGCTGCGATCAAGTAAGCCGATAACGACAATATCGAGGAGGATGGCATGAAAAAAACACTGGCGAGCTTCGCCGCGGCGCTGCTGCTGGTCCTGCCGCTGGGCACTATGGCAAGCCCGGAGCAGGACCTGGAGGAATTCCGCAAGTACTACGCCGAGCGGTTTCCGAATACACCTTTCGAGGACTACGTCAACGGCGTGTATTCCATCGACGCCCCGTCGCGCGAACAATGGGAGGAGATCGAGGAATTCCCGCCCTACGAGCTCAACATCAGCAAGGGTGAAGAACTGTTCAACAAGCCGTTCGCAAACGGCAAGTCCTACGCTGACTGTTTCGAAAACGGCGGCATGGGCATACGCCAGAACTACCCCTACTTCGATACCGAGCGCAAGGAAGTCATCACCCTGGAACTGGCAATCAACGAGTGTCGCCAGGCCAACGGCGAAAAGCCGCTGAAGTGGAAACGGGGTCCGATTGCGGACATTTCCGCCTACATGGCCTACACGTCGCGGGGCAATATCATCGATATCAAGGTTCCCAACGCCGATGCCCAGGCCTGGTACGATCGTGGCAAGAAGCACTTCTACCAGAAGCGTGGCCAGCTCAACATGGCCTGTGCCGACTGCCACAAGTTCTACGCCGGCAACCTGATTCGCGCCGACAAGCTGAGCCCGGCACTTGGTCACCTCAGCCACTTCCCGGTGTATCGCTCCAAGTGGGGCGGCCTCGGCACCACGCACCGTCGCTACGGTGGCTGTAACTCGCAGGTTCGCGCCAAGCCGTTCAAGGCGCAGAGCGCCGAGTACCGGGCGCTGGAATACTTTCACACCTACATGAGCAACGGTCTCGAGGTTAACGGACCGGGGGCGCGCAAGTAAGCCCTGTCATCCGCTCGTCGGAACCAAAATGCCGGGTCCAGACCCGGCATTTTTTTTATCTCCAAAGGGGTAGTTTCCTATCAATGAGGGCAGTTCAATCGCCCGGTCAATTGCTCTAATGTACCCCAATCGCCGGCGGCATGATCCAGTCATTTGACTCCGGTCATGAAGCACATCGCCGTCATCAGCAACAATGGCGTCTGTTTGAAAAGACGCTTTCCAGCAAAGGTGAACTAAACCGATATGACTGACTTTACCGAGAAATTTGATGCGACCGGGCTGAACTGCCCGCTGCCGATTCTGCGTTCCAAAAAGGTCCTGTCCAAGATGGGCAGCGGCGAAGTGTTGTACGTGATTTCCACGGACTCGGGCTCGGTCAAGGATTTCGATGCCTTCTGCAAGCAAACCGGCAATGAGTTGCTGGAAAGCTCCGAGGCAGAGGGCAAATACCACTACTACATCCGCAAGGCCTGAGAGAACTCGTTTCAGGTCTGAAGATTTTCGAGGAGGCAAGCGTTATGTCCGACGAGAAAAAACTGGCGATCATCGCCACCAAGGGTACCCTCGACTGGGCCTACCCCCCGTTTATCCTGGCTTCCACCGCCGCCGCGATCGGCTACGAAGCGCAGATCTTTTTTACCTTCTACGGCCTGCAACTGCTGAAGAAGGACATGAACCTGAAGGTGTCGCCGCTGGGTAATCCCGGCATGCCGATGCCGATGGGCATGGACAAGTGGTTCCCGACCATCGGCACGGCGCTGCCCGGCATGGAGTCGGTCATGAGCGGCATGATGAAATCGAAAATGAAATCCAAGGGTGTCGCCAGCGTGGCCGAACTGCGTGATCTGTGCCTGGAGGCGGACGTCAAGCTGATCGCCTGCCAGATGACCGTCGACCTGTTCGACATGGATCCCGACGATTTCATCGACGGCATCGACTACGCCGGTGCGACGACCTTTTTCGAGTTTGCCGGCGAGTCTGACGTCAACCTGTTTATCTAACCCGTCGGGAATTCCCGCTACCAGGGCATTCCCGGTTTTATTCGCGATTCGGGGCAACCCGAGACGAACCGGAGGAGGAAGTTATGGGCGTTCGTTTTAGCAGTATCGCAATATCTATCATATCTCTCGGCCTGGCCTCGAGCGCCTTGGCCACTAACGGCTACTTTACCCACGGTGTCAGTATTGCCGAAAAAGGCCTTGCCGGTGCCGGAGTCGCCTACTCTCAGGACACGCTGGCCGCGGCCAACAACCCCGCGGGCATGGTCTGGCAGGGCGCGCGTTACGACGCCGGCGCCACCTGGTTTGCCCCGATGCGCAGCTACAGCGCAACCGGCGGCCCGACGCCGGGCTGCGGTCCCGGGGGATGCACCTTCAGCATCGGCGATGGCGACCAGTCGATCGACAGTGAAAACGAGGGCTTCCTGATTCCGAGTTTCGGCTACAACTGGATCATCGACGACCAGAGCACCATTGGCCTGTCGGTCTTCGGCAACGGCGGCATGAATACTGAATACAAGGGCGGAACCGCACTGGTATTCGACGGGGTAGCGACATTCAATACCCTGGACGGTACTTTCGGCGCCGGCACTGCCGGTGTCGACCTGTCGCAGTTGTTTATTGCGACCACCTATTCCGCGAAACTGTCGGATACCAGTTCCTGGGGTGTCAGCGGTATCGTGGCCTACCAGCGTTTCGAAGGCAGGGGCCTGGCCAACTTCAGTCCGTTCTCGCTCGATCCCGACAACCTGACCAATAACGATCACGACACATCGACCGGTATCGGTTTGCGCCTCGGCTACCAGAGCGAAGTGTCGCCCGGAATCCGTTTCGGTATCGCCTACCAGCCGGAAATCGACATGAGCTCGTTCGACGACTATTCCGGCCTGTTTGCCGAGGACGGTGATTTTGACATACCGTCGAATCTTACCGTTGGCCTGTCCTTCGACGTCGGTGACAACGGCATCTTCATGGTCGACCTGCAGCAAATCAACTACGAGGACGTCCCCGCGGTATCCAACTCGATCTTCAACTTTGCCGACTGTGCCCCCGGCACCGGACCCGGCGGCAGTGGAGCGGGCGACGGCTGCCTCGGCGGCGACGACGGCGCCGGGTTCGGCTGGGAAGATATCCAGGTGGTCAAGCTCGGCTACCAGTGGCAGGATGGCAAAATGACCTGGCGCGTTGGTGTCAGCGTCAGCGAACAGCCAATTCCCGACGATGAAGTGGTATTTAACATCCTCGCTCCGGGCGTCATCGAGGAAACCTACACATTTGGCTTTACCCGCCAGCTGGATGCGGCCAGTTCAGTCAATTTTGCGGCGATGATTGCGCCCAATGTATCGGTCAAAGGCACCAGTAATTTTGATCCTTCACAGGAAATTGAACTGGAGATGGATCAGTACGAGCTGGCGCTGAGCTATAACCGCAGTTTCTGAACAAAACCGGGATTTCTGTTTTAGATGGAGTTGGATTTATACACCCAGTACCTGCTCTGGGCATTCGGGTTATCGCTGATCTTCGGCGCGATCGCCAACAAGGCGAATTTCTGCACCATGGGAGCGGTTTCCGACTGGATCAATATCGGCGATCTGAGCCGCATGCGCTCCTGGATGCTGGCGATTGCCACCGCGATCATCGGTGTCGGCATCCTCGAGCGCATGCGGCTCAGATCGCCGATATTGATCCAGTCGGAAACCGCGCCCATGGTGCAGAAATTCGCCTTGTTGGCGATCGCGCCGAAGATCAGCGACAAACCGAAAGCCCAGAGCAGGTACTGGGTGTATAGATCCAACTCCATCTAAATCAGAAATCCCGGTCTTGTTCAGAAACTGCGGTTATAGCTCAGAGCCAGCTCGTATTGATCCATCTCCAGTTCGATTTCCTGTGAAGGATCAAAATTACTGGTGCCTTTGACCGATACATTGGGCGCAATCATCGCCGCAAAATTGACTGAACTGGCCGCATCCAGCTG
>JAAUXY010074701.1_pt1 | contig 13449 bp, 14 predicted proteins | sample 7278121 | NCBI WGS metagenome assembly JAAUXY01 (sample SAMN14350117, study PRJNA611818) | marine sediment metagenome | isolation source: surface marine sediment (1.8m) | place: French Polynesia: Moorea | collected 2018-08 | reverse complement strand
CAGGAATCCTCTGTGGCCAAATATCTAGCTGTTGAAATTGCCCGCAGCGTGGCAACCTGGGCTGCGGATATTTTTGGCGCCGCATCGGTCATTCAGGAACATCCCATCCACAAATTCCCCATGGACGCCTGGGCGTCTTCTTTGGGCGAGGGCACCCAGGATGTGCAAAAGCTGGTTATTTTCAGAGAATTGATGAAGCAATACCGTTGACCATCTTACTGGGTGGGTGTTGCATCCTGCTCCAGATGATCAGCTCTTGGCCTCTGGCTTCTCGCGACTGGCCTTTTCCGAGTGTCGGACAAGTCGCTTTTGCCAGCAGCAAGAAGCCAGAAGCAAGTTGCAATTGAATGCCAGCGACAAGAAGCCAGCAGCGAGAAGTCAGCAGCAAGAAGCCAGTAGCCAGCAGCCTATAAGGAGCCAGAAACAAGTAGCCAGAAAGAAACTAAGGCGTTAAAACAATCTTTCCCAGATGCTCCCCCTTCTCCATCATCTCATAAGCCTGACGGCCTTCACTGAGGGGCATCACTCGATCGATGACGGGTTTCAGTTTACCGGTCCACAGCAAGCCAATTACATCTCTAAAGTCCTGATGGCTTCCCATGGTACTGCCGATCAGGCTGATCTGCTTTCCAAAAATAAAGCGAATATCGATCTCCGTTTGGGGTCCACTGGTGTTGCCCACAATGACGATTCGCCCGCCGCGTGCCAGCGCCTGCATGCTGGCTGTCAGCGTGGCCTTACCGACGTTATCAACAACGACATCAACACCTCTTTTACTGGTAAGCTTGTATATTTCCCGCCCCCAGTTGACCTGGGAGCGATCCAGCACCACATCGGCGCCCAATTCCTTGGCCAGTTGCGCTTTTTGATCATTGCTCGCTACCGCATATACAAAAGCACCCGCCATTTTGGCAAGCTGGATAGACATACTGTTAACCCCGCCGCCAGAACCCACTACCAGCACCGATTCACCGGCACGCAGCGCGGCCCGGTGGATCAGCATTCGCCAGGCCGTCAGGCTTACCAACAGCGGTGCAGCCGCTTCCGGATAATCAATTTGATCCGGCATGGCTGCCAGACCGTCGGCCGGCACCACTATGAATTCAGCAGCAGCCCCGCGCTGATGTTCACCCAGTACATGATATCCTGGACTCAAGCAATCCTCACCCCGGGCGGTATATTCATCTTCAAATAAATTAACGCCCGGATCCGCTACGACCCGCTGCCCCACCTGCCAATCAGTGACACCCTCGCCGAGGTCGACAACCTCACCGGCCACATCGGCACCGCACCAATGGGGCATTTCCAGCTTTAACCCGGGCCAGCCGCGCCGCACCCAAATATCCAAATAATTTAAGGCCGTCGCCCGCACCCGCACTTTAACCTGCCCGGGACCGGGCTGCGGTTCCGGCACCTCCCCATATTGGATGACATCCAACTCACCATGTTCTTCAAAGTACAATGCTTTCATGGTGTCTCTCCTTTTGCATTATGGGTTCACGCTCCAACAATTTAGTTTCGTGCACTGAGCGAAACGTTTGCAGGTTGAGCCCGTTTCCCGTTGAGCCCGTTGGCCGTTAATAAATTCAAGGATTTCAGTTGTCGAGCAGGTTCAATGTCTGTTTAGGTCATGTTTTTTTCTGGAAGGCGCTATGCCATGAATGACCCCAGCGGTATGTTGTGGCCTGATATTTGGGATGATCGGCACCCATGCTTTGGGATAAGCTTAATGCCGGTCAGATCCCAAATATCGGGGCACAGGCAACTAGCCAGTCATAGCGCCTGTAAAAAAATGACATGACCGATTTAGCGTGTCGCATTAATTTGGAGGCTTTATGTGTTCAACTAACAAAAATAGCCAACCAAAAGTGGTCTTAAAAATTGTAGGCCCTGGTTTCCATTTGGAAATGAGCAGTTTTTTCGTTGAGCAAGGCCGCACAAGGGATTTATTTCGAGGCGTACTTGGAGTACGTCGAGGAATCAAATCCCGCGGGAATCCGCCTGAGGCGGACTCAGCGGAAAAAGGGCCATTTCCGACAACACGCTAGATGGAGCCGATGTCAAAAGCCTCCCCCCACGCCTCAATCAATTTATCAGTTCGATTGCGCAGCCGTTTGGCGATAATGTCACACAGGCGATGCATGACGGCATACCCCAGGGTGTGGTCCTGATCAAACATGGCTTTCAAAGCATCTGCCGGTATGGCAATAACGCGGCAATTTTGTGAACATTCGGCGTTGACGGTGCGCTTTGAAGGCCCCACAACCGAAGCCCATCCAAACACCTGCCCTTCTGCAACGGTATCAACAATGATTTCTTTTTCTTCATCGACAATGGTGGCCTGAATGGCTTCTTCATATTCGATATCCGTTTTTAACACTCTATCTTTAAAAATAAGGATCAGATCAACTTCACCTTCCAAAAGGCCGTAAAAATGGGTTGCCGGCTCGTCCACATTAAAAATGACATCCTGTGCTTTAAATTCCAGGATTTCGCCTTTCTGTGCAATGGCTTCCAGCGTGTTTGGATCAACATCAGAAAAAAAAGAAAACCCGGCCAATATGTTTTTATCCGGCATTAGCTCCCTCCTCCTATTCCTTTTTTGATTGTTGCTTAATGGCACGTTTGATCTGCCCCAGGCATTTGGTGATGGGGATCTCTTTGGGGCAGACGTCAGTGCACCACCACATGGTTTTGCAGCCCCAGACACCATCCCCGGAATCCATTTTCTTCAAACGCTCCTCCGTTGTGACATCCCGGGAATCAAATATGTAGCGAAAAGCACGCAACAATGCGGCCGGTCCCAAATAATCCGGATTGGCCCGGTTAATCGGGCAGCCGGCGGTGCAGGAGGCGCATAGGATGCATCTGACTGCTGGTTCGATAAACTCCTGATTTTCAGCCTCCTGGATGAATTCTTTGCCTGTCTTATTTTTTGCAGGCTTCAGATAAGGCGCTACCTGGCGATACTTTTCAAAAAAGGGCTCCAGATCGACAATTAAGTCCTTGACCACCTCAAACAGCGGAAGTGGTTCGATGACAAAATTATTGCCGGATTTAAAATCGCGTACCAGTTTCTGGCAAGCCAGCTCGATGCGACCGTTGATCATCAGGGCATCGGATCCGCAAATCCCGTGGGCACAGGAAGACCGAAAAGCCAGGGTCGAATCCTGCTCCCACCTGATTTTATTTAAACAATCTAAAATCTTGTCAGTCGGTTCGGCATCAATCATATATTCCTGGTAGCGTGGTTTTTCATCCGCTTGGGGGTCATATCGATAGACGGTAAAGTGGCACTGCATCTTAGTATTTCCTCTCTTTAGGCTCAAATTTTGTGATTGTGACGGGCTTGGTAAATATTTGCGGCCCTCTATCGGCATCATGAAGAACCATGGTATGAACCAGGAAATTTTTATCGTCACGATCAGGGAAATCCTCCCGCGAATGGGCACCGCGGCTTTCTTCCCGATTTAGCGCACTACGGGTGATGACGTCAGCCAAATCAAGCAAATGACCCAGCTCGATGGCATCCAGCAGATCACGGTTAAATACGCTGCCTTTGTCCTGAATGGAAAGATATTGATATCGTTCTTTAAGCTGGGTGATTTTAGCAAGCGCTGCGTTTAAAGAGTCTTTTTGACGAAACACAGACACGTTTTCCATCATGCTTTCCTGAAGCTCTGCTCTGATAGGTCCGCTGTTCTCTTTGCCGGTACTATTCATCAAGGCTTTAATCTTATCAGCGTCATTTTTTTCCGGCTTGGCAGACAGCTTCGGTTGGTCATTAGATTTAACAAAATCTTTGATCGATATTCCAGCCCGCCGTCCGAAAACCAGCGTATCAAGGAGTGCGTTGCAACCTAACCGATTGGCGCCGTGCACAGATACACAGGCGCATTCTCCAGCAGCATAGAGGCCTGCATAGGGGGTATTTTTTTCATCAATGATCACATTGCCATCGCCATCTGCAGCGATACCACCCATCATATAATGACAGGTCGGCTGAACCGGGATGGGTTCTTTGATCGGGTCGACGCCGGCATAGGTGCGTGCGAAACTGGTGATTTCGGCTAATTTTTTATTGATCACATCTTCACCCAGGTGGGTCAGATCAAGGTGAAAATAATCTTTGCCATCAATTCCCCGGCCGGCACGAATCTCCTCGAGCATACAGCGTGAAATCATATCACGCGGTGCGAGATCCTTGATGACTGGGGCGTACCTTTCCATAAAGCGTTCACCTTCGGCGTTCAACAAAATGCCGCCTTCTCCGCGGGCAGCCTCGCTAATCAGAATTCCCAGCTTATAAATGCCGGTTGGATGGAACTGAACAAATTCCATATCCTCCAGGGGTGCACCGGCTCGGTAAGCAATGGCCATGCCGTCCCCTGTGCTGGCAAAGGCATTTGAAGTCGTCTTGTAAATTTTGCCGGCTCCGCCGGTTGCCAGCATAACCGCCTTGCTTTGGAAGACATGCAGCTTCCCGTTGGCCAATTCATAGGCCACCACACCGCAACACCGACCATCTTTGGTAATTAATGACAGCATTTGAAACTCATCAAAAAATTCTATTCCTCTTTGCAGACTTTGTTCCCAAAGGGTGTCTAAAATAACTCTGCCGGTTCGCGTCGCTGCGTAACAAGCGCGCTTGACCGGCGCTTTGCCGTAATTGCTGGTATGTCCCCCGAAAGGTCTTTGGGCGATTTTACCATCAGCGGTGCGGCTGAAGGGCACACCGAGATTTTCCAACTCGTAAATCGCCCGGGGCGCGTCGTTGGCCAAAATCTCGATGGCATCCTGATCTCCCAGATAGTCACTGCCTTTGACCGTATCAAACGCATGCCATTCGCAGTGGTCTTCTTCTTCGTTGCCCAATGCGGCACCGATGCCGCCCTGGGCTGCTCCGGAGTGAGAACGCGTGGCAAATACTTTGGTCAAAACGGCCACATGTGCATCTTTGCCGATTTCAACCGCCGCCCTTAGACCGGCCAATCCTGAGCCAATGATTATAACATCATATTGGTGCTTCATAATTTACCTCTTTAGTGACATTCATGTTATAGAAGTTGAGATTTAGCGCGTTTGTGAGCATTTTGATTATCTAAGTCAGCCGGGTAGAGCAGTCAAAGGCGCTAAACGCGCACGTTTTAGCGGATGAACGGACAAGAAAGGAACCGATTCAGTACCATTTTGCTTATAAATCAGCTGACTTTGAATTGTAAAGAAGTTTTTATCAGCATTATCTTTCAAACGATTAAACTGTCTAACGACAAGCACCAGTTGGACGCCCATAACAAATCAGCAAAGGGTATTGTGATGTTGTATTAGCGTCGGTTGGCGAATTCATGCCCCAATGAAAAGATGATGCTTGACTTTGTTATTGCAATAGATAATTTTAAGAGTATGAGTAGAGTGTAAACTATTAAGACAGCTTGCCTTTTGCGTATTTCATTCTTTTTCGCGGCTCATCTAATCGAATCGATACGATTCCGAATCCGACCTTTGCTGATGTAATTGGGCAATCGCCAACCGGCAAAATTGTTGCGACAAGCGGTTGTGTTATCAATTGGTAACGACGACCCTAAGTATCTAATGTAGGGCGGACATTGCCAAAGTCAAAAATAGGGATGAGGCGTTGCAGGCAACAAAAGAAAATCGAGCAATAGACAATATATGGCCACAATGCGATTTGAAGAAGTAGACCACACAGCAGATCACGCCTTGAAAATTTTCGGTCGGAACCTCGAGGAGCTGTTTACCGCTGCAGCCGAAGGCATGACGTCTCTGATGGTTGCCGATAGGTCCAGCGTTACGGAGGATATTACAAAGACCATCACATTAGAGGCTATCGATAGCGAAAGCCTGTTGGTGGATTGGTTAAGTGAATTGGCCTACTGGGCAGAAGATGAAATGCTGATTTTCAAGACCTTCAAAATAATCAACGTCACTGAAAAGGCTCTTGATGCCAGCGCTATCGGTGGAAAAGTGCCTGCTGTTGAAAAACATATTAAGGCGGTGACTTATCATAATTTAAGTATTATGAAGACCCGCCAGGGTTATGAGGTCATCATAACCTTCGATGTTTGATTACAGGCATGCCAAAAAGCTTTTATAACTTTCGCTTTTTTAGAACAGGAGGATAAAGTGGTTGCCAAGCATGAGTTTAAACAGATAGATGAGCATCTGTTTGAAGTGCCGGCTGCCTTCCGTGAAGATATGCGCGTGCCGGCTCGCTTTTATTCCGACGCACAGCTGTTAGAAGGTATCATAACGGATAACAGTCTGCAGCAGTTGATTAACACCGCAACTTTACCCGGAGTGGTTAAATATGCGCTGGCCATGCCGGATATTCATCAGGGGTATGGTTTTCCCATCGGCGGCGTGGTGGCCACCAAGTTGCCAGACGGCGTCATCTCTCCAGGCGGCGTCGGTTATGACATCAACTGCGGCGTACGTCTGCTGGCCACCCATATCGACCATGAGGAAATCAGGCCCTTTGTGGACGATCTGGCCACTATTCTGTATACCAACTGCCCCAGTGGTGTCGGCAAGGGCGGCAATGTCAAATTAAAAGGGCGTGAGCTTGATCAGGTGCTGTCACAGGGTGCCCGCTGGGCGGTTAAAAACGGATTCGGCTCTGAAACGGACCTGGAACGAACCGAGGAAAGCGGCTGCCTTGACGGGGCAGACCCCGCAAAGGTCAGCCCGCGGGCCAAAGATCGTGGCCGTAAACAGGTCGGAACGTTGGGCGCCGGTAACCATTTTATTGAACTGGATATCGTCGAAAAGGTTCTGGCGCCTGATGTCGCCCAACGAATCGGCCTATTTGAAGGCCAAATTGCGGTTCAAATTCACTGTGGATCACGTGGTCTGGGTCATCAGGTTTGCGGCGATTACGTCAAACGTTTTCAAAAAAGCATTTCCCGCTACGGGCTCAATCTGCCGGATCGAGAACTGGTTTGCGCCCCGCTGAGCAGTGCCGAAGGTCAGGATTATCTGGCAGCCATGAAGGCAGCGGCCAATTATGCGTTTGCCAACCGCCAGGTGCTGGCCTCTCATATTCGCCGCAGTTTCGAGCAGGTCCTGGCCGGCAGGGTTTCGAATCATCGCATTTTTCAAATCTACGATATTGCTCACAATATGGCCAAGGTCGAAACCCATCGGATAGAAGGCAATACAATGCAGCTGTGCGTTCATCGCAAGGGCGCGACGCGCGCATTCGGGCCGGGCTCACCAGAACTACCGTCGGTTTACCGTGACATCGGTCAACCCGTATTGGTTCCCGGATCGATGGGAACAGCTTCCTGGGTTCTGGTAGGCACCCGCGAATCGATGACCCAAACTTTCGGATCAACCTGTCATGGAGCCGGCCGGACAATGAGCCGCAAAAAAGCCAGAAAAACGATTCGGGGCATGACGCTGCGTGAAGAGCTCGAAAGCCGCGGTATCCAAATCCGGGCAGGCAGCATGCCCGGTCTGGCGGAAGAGGCGCCGACCGCTTATAAAGATGTGGACCGGGTTGTTAATGTCGTGCACAACGCAGGCATTGCTAAAAAGGTGGCTCGGTTGAAGCCTATCGCTGTCATCAAAGGCTAGCATCTAATCTATCTCAAAAATGCATCTAACGCCCAATGGCAGCGTTCAAAACCGATTCGAAATGCTCGAATACTGGCGTGTATGCTCCACTTTCGAATCGGTTTTCGCCTTGCCCTTGAGCGTAATCTACTATTTTTGAGATAGATTCAGCTACCATATCCTAAAAATAACTACCTTAATATGCTTGGGTGGAAATAGTCGCCCTTTAAGGATCATGCGGTTACAGCTGCAAACACTAAATCAAAAAGTGTTTTGGGGACACAAGAGACGAACTTAAGGGCTTATAGCGCTTGACTGATAGTTTGCGTGCTTGACGCCAAAACCGACTTGAACAGGTTAATCAAAAACAGCCAGTAAAAAGGAGAACGTGCCATGAGAGTACAAATGAAAAACATTCTTTGTGCCACGGACTTTTCCGATTTCTCCAATTATACCATACCCTATGGTGTGGCCCTGGCCAAAGAGTTCGAGGCTAAATTGTACATCTGTCATGTGATTGATTTATCTTCGATTGCCATCTATGGGGAGTTTCAGTTGAATCCGGTCGACCAGCAAAATCGAATCAAAAAGCAGGCCGCCGAACAGCTCAATGAGATCATCGGCAAACAGGACGTGCAATGGGAGCCTTTGATCACCGTGGGCCATACCGCCGATGAAGTATCGCGGCTGGTTGCAGAAAAAGAAATTGATCTGGTTATTGCCGCCACCCGCGGCCGTTCAGGTCTCAAACGGCTCATTCTCGGATCGGTTACCGAACGTCTGATGCGGGTGTTGACGTGCCCTTTGCTGGTCGTTCACAGCCCGGAACACAAGTTTGTTGATCCGGTTAATCAAAAAATCACCCTCAAAAAAATCCTGGTCGGATGTGATTTCTCGCCTGATTCCGACCTGGCCTTTCAACATGCCGTCAGCCTGGCGCAGGAATTTGAGGCCGACTTGTATCTGGCGCACGTGATAGAGCCGTCCGCTTCCAGTGTGCTGCTGAAACCAGACAAAGTGCTGAGTGAACAAATCGATCAAAAATTAAATCAACGCATAACAGAAAAACTGATGGCCATGGTTCCGGAAGATGCCCGTAACTGGTGCACACCTGAAACATGTATTTTAAAAGGTCAACCTTATGAGGCTTTAGGACAATACGCGAAATCAAATGAAATGGATATGATTGTATTGGGTGTTCGCGGCCATGGGCTGGTCAAAACGCTTCTGCTGGGATCAACTACCGACCGGGTGGCACGCCAGGCCCCCTGTCCGGTTCTTTCGGTTAGCACAAAAGCACAAAACCAGTAGACATAGCATTCAGCTAAGCGGGTTCACGATCCAATCCTTGTCGCAAGCGGTTCTGTGCGGCGATTGATCAAAAACTCAAAAAGCGCTATCGAAGCCTGGTTGTCCCATTCCCTCGGTCCCAGCGCAAAGCCGATAATCCTGCCTTCTTTATCCAGAAAATAAGTCGTCGGAAGAGCATTAACGGCCAATCCCGCTGCGACCTCTCCGCTGGTATCCAACAGCGTGGTAAATGAAAGCTGCAATCTTTCGAAAAAGGATTTTACCTGCGCTTCGCTCTCCTGCATATTAACGGCAATCATTGCGAAGTCCTGATTTTTAAACCGTTGATGCAATTTTTCCATTGACGGCATCTCGACAACGCAAGTGGGGCACCAGGTGGCCCAAAAATTGAGAAATACAATTTTGCCACGGAAATCCGACAAACTGACCGTGTTACCGGAAATATCTTTAAGCTGAATTTCTAAAGGCTGAGTCGGATGCGGCATTTTGATGATCCCCATATTGCCAAACAGGTGCTCAAGCTCCTGCTCCGGGGGGCCGGCGGCATTCGTATATGAGGAATAAAAAAGATAACATCCGACGCCGGCAATAGAAACCAGGACAATCAACAAGACATAAACCTTATAGGAGATCGTCTTTTTCATCATATCCATATAAACGCTGGATCACACCATTCGATCGTTTTGTGTTGAGGACCCCATTCTGAAAAATTAATTTGCCAGGATCCTGCCGGACAAGGGTTGATCTGCAACGATCTTACCATCGGACACCCGCATTAACCTGCGGGCATATTGGGCACATGCCTCACTGTGGGTGACCATGATAATGGTCATACCATCTCTGTTAAAAGTTTGCAGTAATTTCATGATATCCGCTGAGGTTTTGCTGTCCAGATTGCCCGTGGGCTCATCGGCCAGCAAAACCGGCGGCTCGTTGACAATCGCCCGTGCAATTGCAACGCGTTCCTTTTCGCCGCCTGAGATCTGGTTTGGTAAACGCGCTGCTTTTTCCAACAAACCCACCTGTGAAAGCGCGTTTTCGACCATTTCCTGTTTATGTTTGCGGCTCTTTTTTACAATGGTCAACGGAAGCATGACATTTTCAAAGACCGTCAGGTATGGCACCAAATAAAAATCCTGAAATATGAAACCTAAAAATTCTCGGCGAAAATCCGCCTGTTGCTCTGAGCCGAGGTTGTATATATCGATTTCATCGACCACGAAGGCGCCGGAAGTCGGCGCATTCATGGCACCCATGATGGACAGCAGCGTGGATTTGCCGGCACCGGATTCGCCCATCAGGCCGACAAATTCACCTGCTTCGATTTGAAAACTGACATCACTGACCGCTTTAACCGCAGCCTCTCCAGTACCATATTTCTTTGTTAATTTTTCGGCAACAATATAACTCATCAATTTAAACTCCCTTTTGAAATGCCTAAAATTGTGGATTTCAATTCATTTTAATTTTAGCTCATTTTAGATCAATTTAGGCATCTTAGCTCATTTGCTGATATATTTAGAGGCATCGGGCTACTGGGCAGCCCTATTAAAATGACCGTAAATTTCGCCATTACAGCGTCCTAAGGGCTTCACCGGGATCCAACCGTGCCGCCATGACCGCCGGATAAGCGCTGGAGACCAAACCGATAAACAGAGCTAAAAGGAAAGCGCCAGCTGCCAGTTCGGCATTGAACGGTACAATTCCGGAATGTCCCTTCATAAAAAAATGAACCGCCGCCTTGGTGCTTCCCCAGCCCAAACCATATCCCAGGATGCCGGCCAAACCGGACACGATCGCAGCTTCTATAAATATAATCTTCATGACATGGCGTTTGCGAAATCCGATGGCACGAAAAATACCAATTTCATCAGTACGCTCTCTGACGCTGCTCATCATGGTGACCAAAACCACAAGACTGCCGATCAGCAGAATCACACCGGATATGCCAAATGAAAATTTTTTGAACTGCCCCAGGGTTTGCATACGGCCTTTGACCACTTGTTGAATGGCCATTACCTTGGCTCCCGGTAGGGCATCCGAGATCTGCTTGACCATCGCATCGATGGGGCAATCATGACATAGTGCGGCCACCTCGGCCATTGAGACCCGACCGTTTTTATCAAACAGCGCCTGCGCAGTGCTTAAGCGCGCAAACACCAGCTGGTCATCCTGTGATCCGGTGGGCTGTAAAATACCTGACACCTCAAAATTCTGACCTTTAATGTTAAAGCGGTCACCTGTGCTTAATTTGAGAATGCGGGCAGCCTCCGCACCCAAAATGACGTCGTTTTCATCGGGTAATTGACCCTGCAATTGCCACCAGGGCTTCAAAATTGCCGATGCCTTGAAATCGACGCCTGCCAGCAGAACCTTATGCGCGTTAATATCCACAGCTCCCAACACCAACGGGCCCAGGGCAGCAATATTGCGCGCATTTTTTATGGAGCTCACCCGCGCCAACTCTGCCTCACGGATTTCCTGCATTTCAAAGGATACACCGCCCAGCGACAGCCCGCCGTAAGCGAGCGTTAAATTCTCGGTCCGGGGCACAATTAAGATATTGGCGCCGTACTTTTCCAGTTTGTGATTGATGTCGCTGGTCATCGCCTCAATATAACTAATGATGCCAACGACTGTTGAAACGCCAATAACCAACCCGGCCAGAACAAAGAATGCTTTGCCTTTACGCCGGATCAGATTTTTTATCGATATCTGTTTAAGTGTCATCGATTCCTCTATTTTAAATTCATTTGAGATTTGAAGTTAAATCGCTTTTTTTCCTGGCAACAGGCCGGCAAACTCTCCTCGTGCAATTGGACTTATCGAATGTTTGATCTCTTTGCGCCTTTGCGTCCCACGCCCGCCATGCGAGTCCGCAAGGCGAGGCGGGCGGGTTTGCGCGAGGTCATTTTTCTTACGTCGAGTTTAGACCTTGCCTGAAAAATTAAAATACTGCCGACCTTCTAGGATATCCTTGACTTCGATGATGACCTTGTCATTTTCGACACGACGGTTTAACGGGGCCGGATTGCAACCACCTTTGACTTCATTGACAAGGACCGAAGCGAATTTTCGACCACAGTTGCGGCAGACCATATAATCGCCTTCCTGATAATACCCTTTGCCCGCCGGCCAGCAGACATCACAGGCATCAAAAGCCGCCCGGATAACACCGTCGGAACTTTTTAAGACAAAGTATTTAATCCTAAATTCACCAGCCACATATTCAAAATGCCGGGCCTTGCCGTCGCTAAATAAATTTGCCGGCAAACTGACCAGAGTGGCGCTATTCTCAGCCGTGGCGCTGGCGGCCGTTGGTGAGGTGCCTGTACGATCGTCGGTGGCATAATAAATTCCACCGCCGATGATAAGAACCGAGCAGAAGATGGCAACCAGCAGCGGCATACGCCCTTTTTTCTCAGGGCCCAGAACAACATCTTTTTTGGCCTGTCGTTTTTCCTGTGTGATTTTAGTATTTCGCTTTTTCGAAGATGGTGAATTTTTTCTATTTTTTTTAGACATAAGTTGATACTCCTTCATCAATTTGGACTCAGAAAATTCCCAATTCTACGGCTATGGAAAACTGTATACCGTCAAAAAATAGGTAACCGCCTATATTTAAATGATTGGGCGTTTAAATGGTTTTTCGGTTTGTTTACCCCGCTTAAAGACAAGACAGCGATCAGCGTTGCATGGTTCCAACCCACAGCAATTGCATAAGGAAACCGCTTATCTTAAACAGCGTTAGGTCGAGCAAATGAAAAAGATAAACCCTGATCGAATGGGATTCAACGCAGAATAGAAAGGGTGCGAAGATAAATGGGTGGGTCCTTGTAAAATTTGCCAATAATCGCGCGCAGGCCAACTTGCCCCATGGGGTTGAGACTTGTGTCGGCATCACTTGAAATGACCCCGTCACCGATCAGAAGGGGCGACACCGTCGAGTGGCTCGAAATTGAACATTCGGGAATCTCAACTAACGGGGCACTATTCATCTCACACGGGCTTTGCATACTCCCTGAACAGCAATCCGGCATGCGCACATGGGTCGACCCCATGGTGGCATGCTGCTGGGCCTTGGCCATCTGACGCATACATTTAACAGCGCAATCAGAATAACCTGAGGCGCCCGATATAAGCACCGTTAGGGTCAACACAAATGTTAATGCTATGGCAATAAGTTTGTTTATCATGGATCTAATGTTTCCTACTATTTTAGTATGATATAAAAGCGCTGTTTTTCTGTCAAGTGTAATTTTTCGGTACTGGGTAACCGGCTTTTTGGGTTGGAGGGCGAATCACGAAAACATCTTGAATTTATTTATAATGGAATCGGTTCCGGCTAAGATTCTTTACAAAAGACGAGATCATACGTATATTGGAAAGTTGATTGCATTAATAGTATACCGCCTTAGTTGTCGCCCTTGCAATAGCGTTAGCGCTGGTAGACTTACATCTAGAACCTATTTCAAAAATAGTAGATCACGGTCAAGGGCGCGGCGCAAACCAATTCAAAAGTGGAGCATACACGTTAGTATTCGAGCATTTTGAATTGGTTTG
>JAAUXY010112065.1_pt1 | contig 13452 bp, 12 predicted proteins | sample 7278121 | NCBI WGS metagenome assembly JAAUXY01 (sample SAMN14350117, study PRJNA611818) | marine sediment metagenome | isolation source: surface marine sediment (1.8m) | place: French Polynesia: Moorea | collected 2018-08 | reverse complement strand
ATCGGGTTTTAAAATTTCGTCGGACCCACCCGGCGTCAGTGCAATGTATTTATCACCGATAAGACCGGCTGTCTTCACTGAAGCAATAACATCATCGGTCAATACGACATTTCTTAATATTTTTAACCGGACAATTGCAACATGATCCTTGGTGTCCAGCGTGATGGAATCCACCTGTCCAACCTTAACACCAGCAATCTCCACCTGGGAACCGGTTTTCAGGCCCGATACCGAATGAAATCTGGCACTCAGAAAGTAATGATCATCTCCCAGCAACTCCATTTTACCGAGCTGAACGGTTAGATACCCGATACAAATGATACCCAACAGAACAAAAATACCGACTCCCAGTTCAACAGAAGACTTTTTCATTTTCCCTCCAGTAAAAAAATCAAGTGCCAGGTGTCGGGTGTCAATATTTAATGGCTGACACCTGAACACTGAAACCTGAAACCTCTATTTTTTAAATTCTGCATTCATAAAATATATTCTGCTTCTCCTCCACCCCGGAAAGCAACGCCCCCATTCGACTGTCTTTTTGTGCCTGGGATATGCCGGCTGAAACAGAAAAACACAGGCCCCGGCTGGTTTCTGTGTCACTAAAAATCAAGCCCGTATCAAGATTGCGTGATAACTTTTTGCAAAACATATCCGCCTGATCCGCATCCGTATCCGGCAATACCACCATTATTTTATTCATATCGTATCGAAAGCAGGTGTCGGTAAGATAAATATTCTGTTTCACATAATGGGCAAAATTTTTTAAAGCGGTTTGTCCGGCCACATGGCCGGCGATCCGATCGACATCTTCCAGATTTTCGACTGAAAGCAAAACAATTGAAAATGGTATCTGGTGCCGCTGCAGGCGATTCATTTCCTGGCTTAATCGCTTCTGACCCTGGGATTGAGACGCAACGCCAGTCAATTCGTCATGCGGGCTTTCCAGCGCTTTGATAAAATTTCTGACCACCGGGTCGGTCGCCCGCTGGATCTCTTGCGGCGTTCCCTCGAAACGAATTTGCCCTGCGTCGATCATGGCAACCCGTTGGGATATAAAAAACACATCCGGGATTTCGTGGCTGACGATTACACCTGTGAATCCGAATCGTTTCTGGTAGTCGGAAATCATGCTGTGAACTGCCGTTTTTCGAATCGGATCAAGACCGGTGGTGGGCTCATCAAATAAGACTATTTCCGGATCGGTCACCAGGGCCCTGGCGAGGGCCACCCGTTTTTTCATTCCACCGGAAAGCTGAGACGGGTATTGGTTCTCGATTTCATGCAGATCAAGTTGATGAAGCTTATTCTGAACCCGATCGCTGATTTCTTCCTCTGTAGAATCTGTTTTCTCCACGAGCGGAAGGGCGATATTTTCAAAAACGGTTAAAAAGTCAAAAAGCGCTGTATCTTGAAAGACATAGCTGAATTTTCGTTTGAGGATTTTGCGTTCATTTTTTTTCATCCCGGCCAGCGGCTTTCCGTTAAAAAGCACTTCGCCGGAATCAGGTTGAAGCAATCCGATGATATGCTTGAGCAATACGCTTTTACCAACCCCGCTCTGGCCGATAATGGAGGTAATCTGCCCTTGGTAAATACTTAAATTCACACCGTTTAGCACCGTTTTAGCGCCAAACCGCTTAACTGTATTTTTTAACTCAATCAGAGCCTGATTCAACGATTCAATTCCTTAAAAAAATTCTTTTAAAATCTGAAACGCCCATTTTAGTTTATAGTAAGAAGGAGGTTAATACATAATCCGCAATTAATATCAGCACACAGGAAAGCACCACCGCAGATGTGGTTGACTGGCTAACGCCCTTGGCACCATATTCTGTTCGGGTATGGGTAAAATATCCCTGAAAGCAACAAATCGAAACGACGATGACGGCAAATACGATGGATTTAATAAACCCGCCGCTGACATCCGCCAGCGCTACGCTGGATTCAACCCTGGAAAAATACAACACCGGATTCACACCCAGCAAAAGCGAACCGGTCAAATAACCGCCCAGAATCCCGACCACATCAAAAAGAGCTGTCAACAGCGGAAAACTGATTAAGGCCGCTGCAATTCGAGGGCTGACCAGAAAACGGATGGGATCAATATCCATGGTTTCAAGTGCATCGATCTGCTCGGAAATTCGCATGATGCCGATTTCGGCGGCCATGGCAGATCCGCCCCTGGCGATCACCATCACGGCAGTAAGCACCGGCCCCATTTCACGAATCAGGGATAGCGCCACAGCCGAACCCAGAATCCCGGTGGAACCATACTTAACCAGCAGATAATACCCCTGCAGCCCCAGGACCATGCCGGTAAATGCGCCGGTCAGGCAGACAACAAAAACCGACTTCATACCGATAAAATATATTTGTTGCAAAATTTTGTTGAGCTGCAGCGGCGGGGCGAATATGAGCAGAAAGCCCCTAAAAAAAAACAGGGCCATTTTGCCCAAGTCCTGAATCGCGCCGATGGTATAACGACCGATAATCACCAGCGGGCTTTTAACAGCAACAAGCAGTTCCATGAATAATATCTCGATTTGATAAATTTGCGGTAACGCATGAAGAATTAATTTTTAAAAAGAAAGCATAGCAAAATGTCTATCAGGTTTCAAGGAACGCAACAATTGGCCATTGACGGCCAACATAAAAAAGTATAACCAAGTCCGTTGAGCCGGTTTAGCCCGTTGGCCCGTTGAGCCGGTTCATAAATTTTGACCAGAAACAATAAAGAAACCTTTTTCCCTTTTAACGGGCTTAACGGGCGCAACGGGAAACCGGACAACCGAAAATTACCATTTTCAGTTATGATTCGGGTAGAAAACCTGCACAAGAGCTATGGAGATCTGGTTCTGTTTGAAGGCATAAGCTTTGCGCTTAATGCAAAGGATCGTCTGGGTATTGTGGGCCGCAACGGCCACGGTAAAACGACGCTTTTTCGCATGATTTTAGGCAAAGAAAACCCCGATTCAGGCGCCATTATCATTCCCAAAAACTATCGCATCGGTTACGTCAGTCAGCGGCTTGATTTCAGCCACGACATGATCCTGAACGAGGCCATTTCGGCTTTGCCGGAGACCGAAAAAGATCATCACTGGAAAGCTGAAAAGATCCTGGCCGGCCTCGGATTCATCGAGACAGACTTTCAGCAACATCCGAAATCTTTTTCAGGGGGATACCAGGTTCGCCTGAACCTGGCCAAGGCGTTGATTTCCGAGCCGGATCTGCTGCTTCTGGATGAGCCCACCAATTTTTTGGATATCACCTCCATCCGTTGGATCGAGCAGTTTCTGCAAGGCTGGCCGCATGAGATCATGCTGATTACCCATGACCGAAGCTTTATGGATAAAATTGTGACCCATACAATGGGAATTCATCGCTTGATGGTGCGCAAAATCGAAGGCAACACCGCAAAATATTACGATCAAGTCGCTGTGGATGAAGAGATCTACGAAAAGACCCGTATAAAGGATGCCCGCCGTCGCAAAGAAATCGAGCAGTTTATTACGCGTTTCAGAGCCAAAGCCAGACAGGCCAATTTAGTGCAATCGCGCATCAAAACGCTGCAGAAAATGGAAAAAAGGCAAAAGCTTCATAAACTGAAGATATTAGAGTTTGCTTTCAACAGCAGCCCTTTTCACGCCAAACATGTTCTCAATGTACAAAATTTAAATTTCAGCTATGATCGAACACTGCCCCTGATCAGGGATTTTGGCATCACAGTGGCCGCCGGTGAGCGAATATGCGTGGTGGGCCCGAACGGAAAAGGCAAATCAACGTTACTGAAGCTGCTCGGCGGCGAGATTGAACCCCGGACAGGCGAAATCAAATATCATCAGGCCGTTAAAAAAGGTTATTTTGAGCAGGGCAGCGTCAAAAGCCTGATTGATAGCAGAACAGTTCTGGATGAAATCATACTTTCGAATCCTGACGGCGATCAGCAACATGCCCGCAATATTTGCGGCGCAATGATGTTTTCGGGAGATGATGCATTAAAAAAAATAAGCGTCCTTTCCGGTGGCGAAAAAAGCCGGGTGATGCTGGGTAAGCTTCTGGTAACCCCGGTAAATCTGCTGTTACTGGATGAGCCCACCAATCATCTCGACATGGAATCAAGCGATGCGCTGCTGGCCGCAATCGACAACTTTGACGGTGCTGTAATTATGGTAACGCACAACGAAATGTTTCTGCATGCCTTGGGCCAGCGGTTGATCGTATTTCAAAATGATCGTCTGGAGGTATTCGAGGGCAGTTATCAACGTTTTCTGGAAAGCGGCGGCTGGCAGGATGAAGTTGCGGCAGCGGCCAACCACCGACTGCAAAACCGCAACTCGGTGTCTCAGCCGAAACTGACAAAAAAAGATTTGCGGCGTCAACGATCTGAAATTATTTCCGAGCGATCTCGTATGGTAAAGCCGCTGCAGGATCGCATAAACAGAATTGAACACGAGATGGAAAATGAAGAAGCCGAGTTGGGCCGCCTGAATCGATCCATGCAGCAGGCTGCCCAGGATCAGGATGGCAACCGTATTTCTGAAATTTCCCAGGCCCTTCATTCCTGCCAGCAAACAATTGATCGATTGTTTGATGAACTGGACGCATTAACCCGCAAGCTCGAAACCCGCAACGCTGAATTTGATACCCGCCTCAACAAACTTGATTCTGAGACATCATAGCTGAATGCCCATATGTTGCAAGATTCAGGTATTTCCTGAATCTTGCACGAGTCGGAGGTAAGTTAATAAAAAAAGATTCTCATCTGTTTTCATGCAGGATTCAGGTAATAAATTGACAACAACACCATTAAATGGTAGCAATTAGACCAAAATCACTGGGGGAGCCGAAATAAATCGGCTGAGAGGAGGCTTGGTGCCTCGACCCCTGGAACCTGATCCGGATCATGCCGGCGTAGGGATGTTGATGTGATAATCACGGTATGCCTTCCTTATCCTCCGGCAATAATCTGTTTCGGAGGAACCTCAAAATGCTGAAAGTTTCAGGTCTGCACAAACATTTCGGCGACCTCATTGTATTGGAAAATCTCAACATCACTGTCCCCCGCAGAGGCTTCACGGTTTTAATTGGACCATCCGGTTGCGGTAAAAGCACCCTGTTTAATGTACTTACCGGAGTTATACCGCGAGAAGGCGGAGATATTTTATGGCTTGAAAAAAGCGTGCCGCATCTGGGAAAAAAGGCTGCCTATATGCAGCAAAAGGATTTACTGCTTCCCTGGTTTTCTCTGCTCGACAATGCACTGCTCCCGGCAACGATTGCGGGCTCGGATAGGATCGCATCCAATGCCAAGGCACAGAGACTTTTTAAACGTCTGGGATTGGGAGGTTTTGAACATTATCTACCTGCAGAAACTTCCGGCGGCATGCGTCAGCGCTGTGCACTGGTTCGAACCCTAATGTTTGAGCAAGAATTGGTACTGCTGGACGAACCGCTTTCAGCGCTGGATGCGATAACGCGTACCAGTTTGCAGTCCTTGCTTCTTTTGCTTCAAAGCGAATTCAACAAAAGCATCTTAATGATAACTCACAATATTGATGAAGCCCTTATACTGGCAGACGAGGTATTGGTTATGAGTCAATTGCCTATGAAAATCTTGGAACACTTTAATTTAAACAGCCCCAAACCTCGTCGCCTGAATGATCCGGAGTTAATTAAGATTAAAGAACATGTGTTAAGCCGTTTACAGGATGAGCTGGCAAATGAAATACACTAGACTACTTGCCATTGCAGGTGCGCTTACAATTCTGACCGCCTGGGAAATGGCATGCAGGGCCTTTGCTATTCCCGATTTTATACTGCCAATGCCGACTCAAATCATCAACGTTGCAGTATCTCAAGCCAATCTCTTGCTGCCCCATGCCGGAACAACCGCCTTGGAAGTGCTGGTCGGGATACTTATTTCGCTGGCGGTTGCGGTACCACTTTCGATTGTCATGTTTGCCCATCCTTCGGTGGAAAATACACTCGCACCATTTTTAGTGGCTTCTCAAGCGGTTCCGGTTTTTGCGATTGCCCCTTTATTGGTTGTGTGGCTGGGTTATGGCATCGCCAGCAAGGTCCTGATGGCTGCGATCATTATCTTTTTCCCGATCACGGTTAACCTGCTGGAGGGATTTAAAAGCTGTGATCAGGAATATCGGATTCTCTTTCATCTGATGGGAGCCGGATTCTGGAAAGCCATGCGTCTGCTTTATTGGAAGTGGGCCCTGCCTCATTTTTTTGCAGGGCTTAAAGTTGGGGTTTCAGTCGCGACGATCGGTGCTGTCATCGGTGAATGGGTCGGTGCACAACAGGGTCTCGGTTACCTGATGATCCAGGCCAATGCCAGACTCAGAGTAGACCTTGTGTTTGCCGCAATTCTATGGCTGTCTTTAATGGGTGTGAGCTTGTGGGTATTTGTCGGATTTCTCGAAAGAAGGTTTATCACATGGAAAAAACTGTAAAAGGAACTTTGGAAATATGGATAAAAAAATGAAAAAGATAATATTTTATTTATTTTTGTCGGTGTGTCTAATCATAACGTGGACGTCATCCGCATTTGCAACCCAAACCCTCACCTTGATTCTCGATTGGTTCCCTAATGTTGATCATCTGCCCATTTATGTGGCCCGCCACCAGGGTTATTTTTCTCAGGAAGGCCTGGAAATTAACATCATTAGCCCCTCTGAAACGGCCGACGCACTCAAACTTGCCGCAGCCGGGAAAGTAGACATCGCCATTTCCTATGAACCCCAAACCATCATAGCCGCTGCCAGAGGACTTGACGTTGTAACGTTTGGACGTTTGATAGAACATCCATTAACAACGCTATTGTTCCTGAAAGACAAAGGCATAAAGGTCCCTAAAGATTTGGAAGGCAAAAAGATTGGATATACGGTACCCGGCCTCATGGATGTTCTTTTGGAGGCATTTGCGAAACTCAACCAAATTGAGCAGTATACACCTGTAAATGTTGGCTTTTCTATTGTCCAATCATTGGCAGCTGGAAAGGTGGACGCGGTTATGGGACCATTTAAAACTTATGAAACCGTTGCGATGGCCCACAGAGGCTATAAAGTTGAATATTTCGAGCTGGAAAAGTGGGGAATACCTGATTATGATGAACTCATTTTTGTTACCAGTTTGAAAAGCATGAAAAAAAATCAAGCGGCCATGATGACATTCAAAAAGATCATCGATCGCTCCATTGCTTATGTTCGTGCGAATCCACAAAAGTCCATACAATACTATTTTGAGGAAGTACCGGAGGCAGACCGCAGGACCGAATCCGATGCCTTTAAGCTAACGCTGCCGTACTATGCCCACGACCAGAGGATAGATGTCGAACGATGGCAGCAATTTGCCGATTTTGCTTTTAAGTATGGCTTGATAGAAAAAGCTGTAAATGTAAAATCAGTGTTGTGGTCAACTGACCATTGACCTTTAATGCACATTCAAACTCTCATTAATTTTCATGAGGAGCCCCTTCGTATTATAAAATTAGTCGCATCATCCTGCAAAGCGCGGCAAAATTCAGACATCAAACTTTATTTCGGTCGCAGACAAAGTGAACAAAGCCTATGGCCATTTATAATTTGAGCACCATATTAAGTACATACGGGGATGGATATCTGATTTTGGAATTTAATCATCTCTTTATCTCATCTTCCATCCGTGAGGAAGTCTGGCTGCTCCAGCGTAAAAATGATGACGCCATGGTACAGACGATTATGCGCGAGGCTGAAGAATTTGACATCCATGATGCCAGTGGTGACAAAGATTTCGATACCTACTCGGGCGGGCAAAAAGCAATTTTAGGTTGCCTTCTCATAATCGCTGTAATTCGCAATCGAAAAATCCATGGCCTAAAATTGTTGCTAAATCATGTCCTGGACTCTTTAAGTGAGGAAAACCAAAAAAAATTATTCGCTAAATTCGAAGCCATTCGCTCGGCCCAGAATATCCGGCTGTTTGCCGACAAAAAAGACCTCATTCAAGAGATACGATAAACCAATGGAGCTAAAAAAAGGCACATATCGTTTAGAAGAGCGCGGTCTGAACTTCAGTCTTTCCGACGATCTTAATTTTAATACCAATAAGCGCTGTTATTATTTCAGGGGGGGCAATGGATTTGGCAAGACAAGCTTTCTTGAAAAAATAATCATCCCGGGCCTCAAAAAAAATAACGCTCAGTATATATACATCGGTCAGGATATGCGAACGCAATTATACACCCTGCGCGCACTGCTTTCGGTCCAGGGATTCAAGGTAGCCGATAATGATGAGATGGGGCTGTTGCGGCTATGGATTAAAAACAGCAGATCGGCAACGGTTTTTATACTGGATGAGTTTGATAAATATTTTCCTGACCACGGATTTATCTTTGATTGGAGCGAATCGTTTATCCAGACCTACATTTTCGTCACCCACCTTGGCGGCAGCCGACCGGGTGCGGTTGATCAAAAATTTATGACCTGTAACGTGAGGTTCGAGCTGATTGATTTTGATGGTCACTTAAAAAATGTGCAGATAGGGAAAGTATAGACATGGTAATTTTCAAACTTGCCGTCATTTTTATATTCATCGTTTCGTTTTTCGGGCTTTTTGTTTTCGGTCCCCTTTACGATCATATTCCCATTCAGGCAGTTGTTTTTGCGGCTGTAATCGGATGGAATATGTTGCGATTTTCAGTGCGTGAAACGATTTCTTTACTGAAGTTCTGTTTTCCTTTTGTGTTGAGTCTTTTTATTTTTGGATTGATTTTTCATTTTACCCAACTGCTGGGCAGACAGGATTGGCTGGAGGATACGCTGATCAAATGTCTGGTATTTCCCAGCTCGCTGATTTTTTTAAAAGTCATATTGACTTACATTACTTACCTCGATATCCTCAACTTGCCGATTTCAATGAAAAAACGAGTAGATTTAATTACAGTCAAATCGGCGTTTTCCAAAGGTGAGAAAATTTTGCGCCGTTTTTCATGGTATTTAAACACCTATCCGGAACTGAAGTCCGGCAGCAAAATCAAATACACCTTGAAAAAGTATGCCTGCCTCATAATTGCGCTGTATCTATATCTTTATGAGGAAATTGAAAACTCGAACCGGTTGCTGCGAAACCGGTATCAGCATTTGTACGAGGCTTACGAATGAAAAATGTTAAAATTGCATTTATTGCGCTTACCGTCGTCGTTGCCCTGATGACATTGTTCATCAGAATCCCCCTGCCCAGCCGGGGCTATTTCAATTTCGGTGATGTCGCCGTGGTGTTTTCGGGTCTGGTATTGGGGAGTCTGAGCCGTAAAAACAGTTTCTGGTGGGGCGCGGGCGCCGGGGGCATTGGTTCTGCGCTGGCAGACGTCATCGGCGGATTCGGCATGTTTGCGCCAATTACCCTGGTCGCCAAGGGAGCAGAGGGCGGATTGTGCGCCCTGGCATCCGGCCGTCAGAAATTCAACCGCTGGCTCCTGCTCTTGCTGGGCGGTGCATCGATGGTTGCATGCTATTTCATTGCTGAAGCATTGATGCCCAACATTGGTCTTCAGGGGGCCGTATCAGAAATTATTCCGAACCTGATTCAGGCGGGTGGGGGCATTGCCGGGGGGCTGCTGGCTTTTGCAGCCTATAAAAAAATCGTCAAAGACTAATTTTCATTGGCTCACCGCCATGAAGTGATTTTTGGGTCCTGCGCTTCATCCACCCGACGACGGTTGTCATGAATCTCTTCAGGTCATAAACCCGCAAACCTCAATTATTCGCCATTAGGAGCTGATTCATGGCAATTGCGCTGGCGCTGTTTTCCTCCCTTCTCATAAGCGGAACCACCATCATTATGAAAAAAGGCATTGAGCGGACAAACCCGACTTCCGCCATGCTGGTGGTTACCCTGGTAGGGACCTTGGTTTTGCTGGTGATTTCACTGCCGCTCGTTCAACTCGCCCATTTAAAATCAAAGGCATTTCTATTATTTATTCTGGCCGGCATATTTTCTCCGGCACTCGTTCGATGGCTTTACTTCATCAGCCTCGAGCGCATCGGTCCGTCAATGTCATCGTCAATCCTATCAACCGGACCCGTTTTCACTGCAATTATTGCCGCCATATTCCTGAAGGAAAAATTGACTGTTGGCGTTAGTTTCGGAATCCTTTTGATCATCGTTGGGATCATTACCTTTGAAAGAGATATCAGCTCCAACGGCAAATTAGCAGTCCGCCATAAAAAGCATTTAATATTTGCCATATTGGCTGCACTTTTTGTGGGATTGGCAATAGTTATCCGCAAAATGGGTTTGAATATTCTCAATGAACCGCTATTTGGCGTAACCGTTGGATTTGCGGCATCGCTGGTATTTTACGCAATGCTATGCCTGCTATTTAAAGGCATGCGCGCAGAGATTTCTTTGAACCGTAAAAATACGTTGTATCTGTGCGGGGCCGGGGTGTTTTTGACGGCCGGCTGGTTGACGTTATTCTATGCGCTTTCCCACGGCGATGCGATCATCGTTGCACCGCTGGCCAGTCTTCACCCGGTGATGGTGATGGGATGGAGCTACCTGTTTTTCAAAGATATGGAAAGAATTACATTTAAAACCGTACTCGGTGTTATCATCGTGCTGACCGGAGTGCTGCTGATCACCTTGCGGCATTAGATAGGTGTCAGGAATTACTTCGGGTTTCAGGTGTCAGGTGTCAGGTGTCAGGGAGATTCGGACAGTTGATAAATGGACTATTTTTGTTCTGCCAGCAAGTAAAGAAAATGTTAAACGGGTTTCAAGAGCTTTAGATTTTGTCTGCTGGCAAGGCGCAAGCCGCTTTAAAAACGGAGCGTACACGTTAGTACTCGAGTATTTTAAAGCGGCTTGTAACACAGCCAGCGGGCAAAAGATGAAATTTTTGAAACCCGTTTTAGACGAGGCCCTGGTCCAGCATTGCATCCACCACCTTAACAAATCCGGCAATGTTGGCGCCGTTCACATAATTGCCGGGTGTGCCGTATTGCTCGGCAGCCTCCAGCGAGCTCTGGTGAATGCTTTTCATGATCATCTTCAGGCGGTTGTCGACTTCTTCGCGGGTCCAAACCAGCCGCATGCTGTTTTGTGTCATTTCAAGGCCTGAGACTGAGACGCCTCCGGCATTGGCGGCCTTACCGGGCCCATATAATAATTTTTCCTGTAAAAAGATATCAACCCCCTCCGGCACGGTCGGCATATTGGCTCCTTCGCTGACCAGGAAAACACCGTTGTTGACCAGATTTTGCGCATCTTTGCCGTTTATCTCATTTTGAGTCGCACTGGGAAAGGCGCAATCGGCTTTATGGTCCCAGAGCGGATTATGATCCATGGCCGGATCAACTTCGGTGTAAACGGCCGATGAATACTTGTCGGTATATTCTTTAATTCGTCCTCTACGAACATTTTTAAGGACTTTGACATATTCCAGCTTCTTGCTGTCAATGCCGCTTTCATCGAAAATACAGCCTGAAGAATCTGAAAGGGTGACGACTTTGGCCCCCAGTTCGTTTAGTTTCTCGGTTGTGAATTGCGCCACATTACCGGATCCTGAAACCAAACATGTTTTGCCCTCCAGGCTCTCTTTGCGCGTGGCGATCATTTCAGCAGCAAAATACACCGAACCGTATCCGGTGGCTTCAGGTCGGATCAGGCTGCCGCCCCAGTTAAGCCCCTTGCCGGTTAATACGCCGGTAAATTCGTTTCGCAATTTTTTATACATCCCGAACAAGAATCCGATCTCTCTGGCCCCCACGCCAATATCGCCGGCGGGCACATCGGTATCGGGCCCGATATGGCGGAAGAGCTCACACATAAAGCTGTGACAAAAGCGCATGACTTCGTTATCCGATTTGCCTTTGGGATCAAAATCCGAGCCGCCTTTTCCGCCGCCCATGGGCAGTGTCGTCAGGGCATTTTTAAAAACCTGTTCAAAGGCGAGAAATTTGAGGATGCCCAGATTGACAGATGGATGAAACCGCAGCCCGCCTTTATAGGGGCCCAGGGCACTGTTCATTTCAATTCGAAACCCACGGTTCACCTGGGTTTCTCCCTGATCATCCATCCAGGGCACGCGAAATACAATGGCCCTTTCAGGCTCAACGAGCCTTTCCGGAATCTTGGCCTGCCTGTAAATCGGATTCTGGTCCAAAACCGGCTTTACCGATTCCATGACTTCGCTGACTGCTTGATGAAATTCTTTTTCCTGGGGGTCCCTGTTGGTTACAATCTGTAAGATATCAGACATAATTCCTCCCTGATTTTTTAAACCGTAGTTTCGGTTAAAATTGCTTTTGCTTGCTCAATAATCAAGATCCGATTTTTTTTCAAGTATTTTTGCTGCAGTTCTCGAGCTTGCAGTAGTAAATTATGCAAAGAAAGGTTGGGCAGAAAGGTTCTAGTTCTCGATGGACTTGATATATGTTTCACCGACCAGTTTAATATCCGGGGTGTATTTGACCACATTGTTGCGACCCGCCCTTTTGGCTGCATACATGGCCGCATCCGCTTTTTTAATGAGGTCGTCGAGCTCAGCACCGTCAAACGGGTAAGTGGCGATCCCCAGACTGATCGTAATTTGCGGGAATTTTTCAATTTTCAGCTCGGCAAATTGTGTTCGTATACGTTCCGAAAGACTAAAGGCAGCATCTTTGGTCGCCTCCGGGATCATGATTACAAACTCTTCACCTCCATACCTGGCAATGACGTCTACATCCCGTATGTTTTGTTGGAGGAATTTGCCAATGGCTTTTAAAACCCGGTCACCGGCGTCATGGCCGTAGGTGTCATTGATATTCTTGAAATGGTCCAGATCTGCCATGACAATCGATAATATATTATTGTAGCGCTCCGCGCGGAGGAGTTCTTCCTGAAGTTTAACCATAAAATAGCGGCGCACGTAGAGCCCGGTCAGGGAATCGGTAACCGCCATATCCCATAACTGCGCCTTATTGATCGCCACCGCCGCTTGATCGGCTACGGCTTTCAGCATCTCTACATCTTCATCCGTAAATTCCTTACCATGACGTTTATTGGTAACATTAATAACACCGATGACATCGTTGTAAACGATCATAGGGATGCAGGCAATAGAACGCACATAAGATGCATGCGAGTCAACAAAAACGTCATCCTTTTTAATATTATTAACAACAATCGGCTTGGCATTTACAAAAACCCGACCGGCGATACCTTCGCCCGGCTTGAAACTGCGGCATTTAATTTCATTGTTATTTACTTTTTCCTGAAAAGCCGCGTCTTCCAATCCCGCCATAACCCGGATGTCCAGCTGGTCTGTCTCCATTTCATAAAGCATCAGTGAGCCTTTTTCCGCGGAGGTAATCTCGATCGCCTGATTTAAAATAAACTTAAGCAGTTTTTTCAAATCACTGATGTAATTCATGGCCTTGCCAATGCTGTATAACAGAGAAAGGTTTTGCAGGGTTT
>JAAUXY010086043.1_pt1 | contig 13456 bp, 11 predicted proteins | sample 7278121 | NCBI WGS metagenome assembly JAAUXY01 (sample SAMN14350117, study PRJNA611818) | marine sediment metagenome | isolation source: surface marine sediment (1.8m) | place: French Polynesia: Moorea | collected 2018-08 | reverse complement strand
TTTCGAATCGGTTTTGCGCCGCGCCCTTGGACGTGATCTACTATTTTTAAGCCAACTTCAATAATTTCAAAGCCTTTAGTTTATCAGGTTAGAGCAATTCTAAGGAATCTTCGGATTCGTAAATAATTTAAGATTTGCATAATGGATACAACAGCTGCTGCTGACATATCCGTACAATATCAGGTTTCGGCCGCAAGGATGGAAATCGATCGCTTCATTGTTCCCACGGTGACGATTTTTATCGGCTTGCTTCTGTGCTTTTTCATGCTTTTTCCCCTGTCGGCCATCCTCAAAATGAGTTTTTTCAAAGAAGGCGAGTTTGCCCTGGCCAATTTTACCCTGGCCAATTTCCAGAAATATTTCACCACCGCCTACACCCTCAGAGCGCTGTGGCATAGCTTGTATGTATCCGTAGCCACAACAATTATCGTTACAATTATCGTTTTTTTCTATGCGTATGCCATGACCCGCACCACCATCCGCGGCAAAACCTTTTTCAGAAATGTGATCATGCTGCCGCTGGTTGCTCCATCCATTATGCAAGCTTTGGCGCTGATTTATCTGTTCGGCCGCAACGGCCTCATCACGGCCCATCTTTTAAAAACCGACTGGAATATTTACGGCGCCACCGGCATTATTGTTTCCGAAGTTCTATATTGCCTGCCGCACGCCTTCGTGATCCTGTATACAACCCTGTCGGCGGTGGATATCCGACTGGATGAAGCCGCCGAAAGTCTGGGCGCATCGCCTTTCAAAGTATTTACTCGCATCACCATACCGTCTGCCAAATACGGCATCTTAAGCGCCGCAGCTTTAACGTTCAATTTGACCATTACCGATTTTGGCAATCCGGTGGTCATCGGCGCCGATTACAATGTGTTGGCCACCGAAATTTATGCCCAGGTCACCAATCTCTACCGTTTCGATTTAGGGGCGACCATCAGCATTATTTTATTGGTGCCGTCTTTGATGGCCTTTATGCTCAATTATTACATTTCGCGTAAAACATTTTCGATGATCAGCGGCGCCGCCAGGCCCGTAATTCCGCCGTCGCGACCGCTGAAAAAGATCTCCTACACGGTTTATTGCGGCCTAGTCACTTTTTCTATTTTTTTGGTATTTGCCACCGTCATATTAGGTTCTTTTGTTAAGACGTGGCCCTATGATTGGTCGCTCACTTTGGGGCATTACATTTTTCCGTCGCTCGGAGGATATTCCGCCATCTGGACCAGTGTCTGGGTTTCGCTGATCGTGGGGATTGCCGGCGCTTTCACAACCCTGGTGGCCGGCTACGTCATGGAAACGCGCAAAGCGTTCATGAAACAGACAATTTATTTATTGTCGGTCATGCCGGCGGCAATTCCCGGTCTAGTGATGGGGTTGGGATACATCCTGGCCTTTAACAAGCCTATTTTCTTTTTCTACGGCACCCCCATGATAATTGTGATCTGTGTCGTAATCCACAACTTTACCCTGGGCATATTGTCCAGTATTTCCAATCTGCGCAATATCGATCCTTCTATTGAGGAAGCTTCCATCAGCCTGGGCGGCGATACCCTCCGTACCTTTTTCCGCATTATATTTCCGCTGTCACGGGTGGCCTTCTTTCAAAACTTCGTCTATTTCTTCATGCGCTCGATGACCACCATCAGCGCGGTGGTCTTTCTGGTCTCCGCAACAGTCAAACTAGCGGCCATCGAAATCATCATGCTCGAAAATGACGGCTGGACGGCCAGCGCCAATGCCATGTGCACCTGCATCATAGTGATCGTGCTGATCATGCTGGGAATTTTACAGATCGTCGCTAAAAAAACAGGCCGGCGACCGGAAGGTTTAGTGTCTGAGGTATGATAAGTTTGGGAAGCCCAACAGACCTCTTGAGCGTAGGTAAAATTTAAAGTTCCATAAATAAATTAATTTTTAAACCTATCTGAAAAATAGTAGCTCACGTTCAATGGCGAGGCGTCGATTCGGTTTGAAAGCGGAGCGTACACGTAGTACCTGAGCATTTTAAACCGAATCGCAACAAAGCCATTGGGCGTGAGATGCATTTTTGAGATGGGTTTTATTTGAAACGCTCAACTCAGGTCGTAGGGTGTTAAACTTTCGTATCCACTTTGCGTTACCAGGATGGTTTGCTCAAACTGGGCGGATAAGGTTTTATCCTTGGTGACTGCCGTCCAGTTATCTTCCAGAATTCTCAACTCGTGGCCTCCCAGATTGATCATGGGCTCGATGGTAAAAACCATACCCGGGATCAGTCGGATACCCTGCCCTCTTTGACCGAAATGTGGAACCTGGGGTGCCTCATGAAATTCAAACCCAACGCCATGGCCGACAAAATCACGCACCACCGAGCATCCTTGCCCTTCGGCGTAAGTTTGAATGGCCCAGCCAATATCGCCGATGGTATTTCCAGGTTGAACCATGGATATTCCGCGCCTGAGGCATTCTTTAGCAACACCGACGATCTTTACGGCTTCGGGTCCGGGAGTTCCCACGAAAAAGGTTCGATTGGCATCTGCATAATAACCATCCAGAACCGAGGTGATGTCGACATTAACGATATCGCCGTCTTCCAGCACCCGCGGCCCGGGAATGCCATGACAAACCACTTCATTGACCGAAACGCAAACGCTTTTTGGAAATCCTCTGTAATTTAAAGGCGCCGGGCGGGCGCCATTTTTAACCGTAAATTCATGAACGATGGTGTTGATATCATCCGTTTTCATTCCCGGACGGATAATATCGGTGATTTGTTCAAAGGTGTCCAAAACCAATTGCCCGGCCTTACGGATACCTAGTATATCGGCTTGTTTTTTGAGCCGAATCTTGTATCGCTGGGCATATAACGCCCCAGGATCTTTATTGTCCGGTACCTCTTTCGCCAAACAGCATTTTTTATATTTTAGTCCGCTGCCACATGGGCATGGATCGTTTCTACCCACTTTCACGGATGTATCCTTTTCCTTTAGCAGATTCAATCTGGCTTTTGATTTCATCTATGAGCGACCCTGGCTGAATCCGCCCTTAGTAGCTTTCAATAAGGTGGTGATCATTTTAATTTTAATGGTGTTAAGGCTGTAACTACTATACTAAATTTTACATTAATTCAACTATCAAGAAAAGTAAAACCCTTCGAAATCCATATTCCGGTTTGCTATTCATAAAAAAAAATACCATAATAGCCACATCTGCATAAAAGGGGAATTCAGAGAGTAAACATCGAACCACCGGAGATTCAGGCTGATGAATTTTGAGGTTTCAGGTGTAACGGTTTCGCCATTAATCCCCTTTGGCGTGGCATTTATTGTCTCACTGTTTACCTCAACGGCCGGGGTTTCCGGCGCCTTTCTTTTATTGCCCTTTCAGGTCAGCATATTGGGTTTTACAAGCCCTGCAGTTTCTCCCACGAATCTGTTCTATAATGTGGTTGCCATCCCGAGCGGCGTTTATGGCTTCATGCGAGAACAACGCATGTCATGGCCGCTGACCTGGGTCATTATCATCGGAACCCTACCGGGTATATTTATCGGTGCTATTATCCGAATTTTATATTTGCCGGATCCAAAAAGTTTCAAATTTTTTGCCGGTTGCGTACTTTTATATATCGGCCTGCGACTCGTTCAATCCACGTTCAAAAAAAATGATCTCTCAACTGAAAAAGCAAAAGCTGCCGAAGAACGTTTCTATGCTGAACAAGACAGCAAAGCGGCGAAGGTTGAAAATGAATCCATTCAGACAGCCGGTGTCAAAACCATCAAAGTCTCCCTTACCCGTTTCAGCTATAGCTTCTACGGTGAGACCTTTTCCTTTAATACCATTGCTTTGCTGGTGCTCGCGTTTGTCGTCGGAATTGTCGGGGGCACTTATGGTATTGGCGGGGGGGCGATTATTGCCCCATTTCTGGTAGCGTTTTTCGGTTTGCCGGTGTACACCAACGCCGGCGCCACCCTGTTTGCCACGTTTGCCACTTCGATTGCCGGGGTTGTCTTTTATGCCGGGATTGCTCCTTTATTTGCGTATACCGGTCTGGCCATTGCACCGGACTGGGCACTGGGGGCCTTATTCGGCGCCGGTGGCTTTTTAGGCATCTATTGCGGCGCACGTCTTCAAAAGTTTATGCCGGCCAAAATCATTAAGATTATCCTCATCCTCACCCTACTTTTTGTCGCCTTGCGGTATATTACCAGTATTTTCTAAGCCATGTGTATATACTTACTTTTGACTGAGAAGGTTTAAAAATCTGCCGGGACTATTTCGGTAAGTTATTCGTTATTGGTTATTAAAAGAAATGATACTGCCATCTCCCCATCTAGCTTGGATTTTTTTATCGAATAACAAATAACTGATAACCAATAACTAAATTAGGCAACCAATTTAGAGCCAGGTTACAGTGTGAGGATCATAATAGACCTTAACATGTTGGCCCGGATAAAGATTATCCTGTTGAATCTTGTGGCGCGACATTTTGAGCGTAAGCGGCAGGGTGCCGATGAGAATGGTGGCCAGCGTATCGGCACTGTTTTTATCGAGTGTCAGACGGGAAATGATTCCGTTCAGGATATGGGCATTCGGATCAGCTGACCGCTTATCCGTGCCGTTGAAGATGGCTGCGGGTTCAAGAATAGCGACTGCATCCGACTTGGGAGGTTCAGACAAGCGGATACACTGGCCGTCCGGCAATTGCTTTTCCCATAGATGACCGTTCAAAGGATGCCAGGGACCGAAAATGATATTTTCTTTGCCGGTGCCGAACAACCGCCCTTTAAATAAGTGCATCACTTGGTCACAGACATCATACAACCAGTTACGGTCGTGACTGGCGATGATCAAAGTGGTGTTCCACTCCCGGCGCGCCATCAAAGCCGCTTCTTTGATCTGCTGTGCGCTGGCGACATCGACATTGGCGGTGGGTTCGTCCAGCAACAAAATTTCCGGCTTCAACACCAGCCGGGCAGCCAACGCCACCCGCTGGGTCTCACCTCCAGAAAGTTGATGAGCAGGGGCATCAACAAAATCCCCCATTCCCACCATATCAAGTCCCTTTATAATTCGGCGCTTGCGCTCTGCTTTGGCGATGCCTCTGATTTTCAGGCCGAATTCCATGTTATTAAATACGGTGGTCGTAAAGAGAAGGGGTAGCTGATCAACCAGAACCACTTCCTTGCGCAGGCGCTGCAAGTGAGGCTCTGCATAGTGTACCGGTTTGGATTTATAGGTCACCACTCCGGTAGTGGGGGTTTCAAGGAAGGCCAATATATTCAAAAGGGTTGTTTTACCGGCACCGTTGGGACCCTGCAGTCCGTAAATTGCCCCTTTGTCAATATCCAGTTGCTGAATATCTAAAATTGAGCGCCCACGATAGCTTTTGGTCAGCCGTGCAATATTAAATAGCATCAGGAACGAATCCTTCCTTGGAATAAATGAAACAACAGATTCATCCCGAAACTCAGACCCAGCAGCACAATGCCCAGAGCCACTGCCAGCGTAAAGGCGCCTTTGTCATATTCCAGCGCCATGGCGGTGGTCATGGTGCGCGTGAAACCGCGAATGTTGCCGCCCAGCATCATACTGATACCCACTTCAGAGATGACGCGGCCGTAAGCAGCAATAACCGCCGCCACAATGCCGTAACGCGCCTCGCGGAATATGACAAAGGCGGTCTGTAAGCGATTGGCGCCCAGAGTCATGGCTGTTTTGCGGTAGCGCTGATCAATTCGGCTGATGGCTGCAATGGTTAAGGCCGTTATGACGGGTATGATCAGCAGCGTCTGGCCGATAATAATCGCTTTTTGGGTGTACAAGAGATCAAAAACGCCCAGTATCCCGCGACGGGAAATAAAAGCATACACAAAAAGCCCGATCACCACCGTTGGAACCGCCAGCAGCGTATTCAAGCAGGTAATCATAAAGCGCTTGCCAGTAAAAGATTCAAAGGCCACTAAAAACCCGAGCGGAATACCGATCAGGCCGGCAAAAAGGGTTGAATAACCGCTGACCTTTAAGGAAACGGCAACGATGTCAACCATCTCCCGGTCGAAAGAAACCACCAGCGCAATTGCAGAAATGAAGCTGTCTATCAATAGTTCCATGGTTGGGGCTCAATTCAGGATCATAAATTTTCAAAAATGTTGTTGCTTGTAGTTCCAAAAATGCACTTGTCTGCAGGTCGGCCGGTTGAGCCAGTCAAGCCGGTTGGAGCCGGTTTAAGAATGAAAATGGCTGATTCGAAGCTTGCATAACGGGCTCAACCTACTTGAGCGCATCCGGGTAGAACAATTGTTTGCCCAACAGACGGTAATTATCGATCACCTTCTGTCCCTTGGTTGACACCAGCCAATCGGCAAATGTTTTGGCCTCTTCATATTTGACGTGCGGATGTTTTTGGGGACTGATCGGAATCACGCCATATGGATTTGCCAGAGCCGGATCTCCCTCGCACAGCATCACCAGATCGATGGGCACATCGCGTCCGAATTTGTACTTAATATAGGTGCCTCTGTCCGCCAGGATGTAAGCCTGTTTTTCATCTGCAAAGGTCAGGGCTTTTCCCATGCCCTGTCCGATGGACAGGTACCATTGGCCCTGGGGACGGACAAAACTAACTTCTTTTTTCTTGCCCTTTCTGACGATGGTTTGGGTTGTTTTTTCCAACGGTAAAGCGGTGGTTTTCCAGAGGGCCTGCTCCTTTGTATGGGTGCCGCTGTCATCACCCCGCGAAACAAACCCTGCCTGGGCGGCCGCAATTTTTTTGAAGGCAGCAGCCGCATCGGTCAATCCTTTTATGGCAGCCGGATCTTTTTGGGGGCCTAAGATAACAAAATCGTTATGCATAACAGCATAGCGCTTTGTACCATACCCGTCCTGAACAAATTTCTCCTCCCGGGCTTTGGCATGTACAAAGATGACATCCACATTACCGTCCATGCCATCACGGATCGCGGCTCCCGTTCCTTTTGCAATGACCTTTACCTGAATGCCGGTATCCTTTTGCAGCTCAGGTAGTAAGATGTCCAACAGACCGGAAGCCTGTGTGCTGGTGGTCGTCGACATTTTTATGATTTTGTCCCCTGCCGAAGCAATGCTGCCCAAAAAACAAATCGTCAAAACCACCAAAATAATTTTAGTCCCCAATTGTTTCATTACATCCTCCTTTTGCATTCAATCTCAGTCAGCTTCAATCTACTGTCAGTTCTCTGGATTTTCTACCTTCTGTCCGCTGTCATCTGTCATCTGTCTTTTGTTCACTGTCCTTCTGCACCCGGATAAATCATCTTACCGCTTAAGCTGATGTCATAACCTTGCATGGTATCCGCCAGGGTCCGAAACGGTTCTTCGTGCAAAAGACCTAAAAACTGCTGTATGGCTTCGTCAAAAAATCGATCCTTCAGAACCATCAAATCAAATCGTTCCCAGCGAATGGGGATAAAATCGATATTCAATAACCCGGCGACGGTTCCAATGCCGGGACCGGCGTCGGCTCGTCCGGCCAGAATTTCAAGACCCACGTCGAGATGCCGGTGCACCTCTCGGTCATAACCATCGATCTTTTCTCCTTTGATACCGGCTTTTTTAAATTCATGATCCAACAGCAGGCGCGTACCGGTGCCAATCGGTCGGTTGACAATTCTCATTTTGGGTTTGGCCAGATCAGCGATACCGGAAATGTTTTTGGGATTGCCCGCTGCCACCAGGAGGCCCTGTTCACGCCGTGAAAAATTGACCACCGCCGGTATTGAATCCAGCTCCTGGAAAGCATAATCAAAATTATAATCTTCCTCATTATCCTGCAGCAGGTGACTTGATGCGATATGACAAAGATTCTGGCGCAGGGCACGCAGGCCACCCATGCTGCCCAGATTGCCAAATATTGCCAAAGGCGCTTGAACCTGACTGTTGAAAAGCGAAATTGTACGGTCCAGCAAGGGATCATTGCTGCCGGCTATAATTAGGATCCCCTCATCCAGGGACTGAAGATTACCGGTATTCGGATAGTTGATGGTCTGGGTTTCAACCCATTGCTCCACCAGATGCCTGGGGAAAAGCCATTTTCCAGTCACTTTGGAGGCCGGTAGGCCTTTTTCAGCCACCAGGGTATAGACCATCTTTTCATTCACGTTTAAAAATTCCGCGACCGCTTTTGTGGTCAATAGCTTTTTCATCATGTTCCGCCTTTGGACACTTAACCGCCTGCTAGGGGTCAGATCGAGATTGTCAAAGTGTCTGTATACCCCTTATGGTAATAATTTGTCAATATTATTACTGTATCTTAAATATATATAACCGATAATTACAAATAATAACTACAAATCGTACATTATTGCCTGCTTGAAGAAAATTTACGGCTGTGAATGAGATTGGTTCAGATGATGGCTTGCAAAACAGGTTTTCAGGTAAGGTTTTAATAGAAATTTAAAGCTAATTTGTATTAATTTATACAAATCGTTTGGGTTTACCTTAAGATTGAATTAGGCACGTAACGACCGTGATCATTTTCAATTCACGTCACTAGATCGTCTTGTCAGGCCAGGGGCATACCTTTTTTAACGGACAATGCGGACATTTGGGTTTGCGGGCCGTGCAAGTCGAACGGCCAAAAAAAATCAGTTGCAGGCAGAAATCGTTCCAGTCTCGCCGGGGAATAATTTTCATCAGATCAAATTCAATTTTGACAGGATTTTTATTTTGGCTTAAACCCAGCCGGTTTGAAATACGCGCAACATGCGTATCAACAACAACACCGGGAATACCAAACGCAGCCCCCAAAACCACATTAGCGGTCTTGCGCCCTACCCCCGGTAATTTCACGAGCTCTTCCAGGGTTTGGGGTACCTGTCCATCATGATCATCTAAAATAGCTCGGGCGCAATTTTTAATGTTTTTGGCTTTGTTGTGAAAAAAACCAGTGGGACGGATCAGGCTTTCGATGGTTTTAAGATGGGCTGTGGCAAAATCAGCAGGGGCTTTTAGGCGTTTAAAAAGTACCGGTGTCACCTGATTGACCTGTTTGTCAGTGCATTGGGCCGAAAGAATGGTCGCCACCAGAAGTTGAAACGCATTCTGATGAAACAACTGTGTTTTGACTTCGGGAAAAATGTCCCGTAGAATCTTGCGAATCTTATCAGCGCGTGATTTTAGCTGCATACATCGGGTCCGTGGCCAGTTGTTCGTGGTGCGTGGTCAGTTGTCCGTCGTCAGTTGCAAAAACTGCTTTTCTAGCCTATTTTTGATATAATGCTTAACATATATATAGGCGTGGGATATACGCCGCTTTTATGGGCACAGTCAAGACAGAAACATATCAGACCTGCAAATGACCACGGACAACAAACATTGAACAACTAACGGCGCACCGGCGACTAAAAGCTTTAACATCTCAAAAGCCGAAGGAACGCTATGCAAATGAAAAAACAAAGTGTACGCGCTTTAGGCCTATGCTCAGGGGGTCTGGATAGCACCCTGGCCGGTTTGGTGCTGCGTGACCAGGGGATTGAGGTTGAATGGATTTCATTTGAAACGCCTTTTTTTTCAGCAATCAAAGCCCGCAAGGCTTCTGAAAAAACCGGCATTCCCCTGACGGTCAAACCTATCTATCCGATTTACATAAAGATGCTTAGGAATCCGCCGGCCGGCTACGGCAAGCAAATGAATCCGTGTATGGATTGCCACGCGCTGATGTTTAGACTGGCCGGCGAGATGATGAAAGCAAACGATTTCGATTTTCTGTTTAGTGGAGAGGTCCTTGGGCAGCGGCCTATGTCACAAAACAAATCTTCCCTGATGTATGTGGCCAAACACTCCGGGTTCAAAGGATATGTTTTGCGACCCTTGAGCGCCAAAAAACTTCCGGAAACCATTCCCGAGAAAGAAGGCTGGGTCGATCGGGAGCGCTTGCTCGACATTGCCGGACGGGGCCGCAAACGGCAAATCGAACTGGCCTCTAAATTCGGCATCACCGATTACCCTGCCCCGGCCGGTGGTTGTCTGCTGACCGACGTCGGATATTCCCGGCGGTTGAAGGATCTATTTGATCATCAGGATATATGCACTGAAGAAGAATTGCACCTTTTAAAATATGGACGCCATTTTCGATTAAACCGTGACACCAAATTAATTGTCGGACGCACCGAAAAGGACAACGAAAATATCCTAAAATATCATGACCCGACAATCGATACGATTATTGATGTTAAGGATCACCCCAGCCCCGTAGGGCTGGTCCCCCACAGTGGTTCACAACAAATTCTTTATCTGGCAAGCTCTATATGTGTCGGTTACAGCAAGGCCTCCAACCTCACTCCCGTTGACGTGGTTGTCAAATCCCCGTCCGGCAAGCAGACCATCGAGGTTATCGGTATTCCCACTGCCGACTTCAAAAAACTATTAATTTAGGTATTGGGTATTAGGTATTGGGTATTGGGTGTTAAAACGAGCCGGTGACACATTTCAGGTTTTCAAGTCTTTTTCATGCGCCTTTTTAATCGATCCGATATATGCATTAAGCCTTTTAGGTAATATCTCTATTATTTCTATTATTTCTTCGATACTACCTTTTATTAATTTCCTGCGGATAGCTTTAAAAAGCCAACTCCTGGATTCAAACAAAGAACCTCTCGCATAATAGCAGAATCTAAGACGATCGTTAAAATGATAACGCCCATGCCCCTCAGCGATATTGGCAGAAATGGAATCAGTTGCTCTAACCAATTGCTTTCCAACAGTGTCTCTTGCAAAGTAATCCAGACCAATGTAAAGTTCCCATATTTGATCAGACAGATCTTCAGCCATTTGATAAATTTCAAGATCTTCAACTTTTAAAACCATCTTTAACCTCCTCTTATCACTGCTTAAACCTAAAAAATATAGCATTAACCATCCTACATGCAATATCTATGTCCCAATACTGAATATCAGACTAATACCTAATACCCAATACCTAATTTGCCAGCTAACTGCCCACAGGCGGCTAAAATATCCTGTCCTTTGCTGCGGCGAATCATGACAGTGTAATTTTTATCGATTAGAATTTGCTGAAACTGCAGAATCGTATCTTCAGGTGACCGCTGATAAGGGCAACCGGGGTGGGAATTAAAAGGAATAAGATTGATTTTGGATTTGATGGGTCGTAACAATTTGGCCAGACGATGAGCATCATTGGAGGAATCGTTGACATCTTTTAAAAGCACATATTCAAAAGTGATCCGCCGCCCGCCGGGCAATGGAAAACGCCGGCAAGCTTCAAGCAATTTTTCGATGGGAAATTTTCGATTGATGGGCATCAGACGACTGCGGGTATGGTTATCGGTGGCATTGAGTGAAACGGCCAGATTGGCACGTGTATCACGGCCCAAATCAGCCAGACGGGATGCCAGGCCGGCTGTTGAGACAGTTACCCGTCGGCCGGCAAAGCCAAAGCCAAAACGCCCATCGGTGATGATCTGGATAGCGGCGACCAGATTACGGTAATTGGCCAGCGGCTCGCCCATGCCCATAAATACCAGGTTGGTTAGAGATTTTGGATCTTCGAGATTATTTTTGATATCGCGCACCTGGGAAACAATTTCAGCCCTACTTAAATTACGCTGAAAACCCATTTGGGCGGTTAGACAAAATCCGCAATCCTGCGCGCAGCCCACCTGGCTTGAAATACACAAAGTAAAATGATCGCGTTCCGGAATCAAGACACTTTCAATGCATTTGCCATCTTTAAGCCGAAATACATATTTGCGCGTGCCGTCTTTGGAAGTTGCAATATGTTCGGTTGTCAGGCGGTCGATGCTAAAATGATCCGCCAACCGGGCTCTCAAATTTTGCGATAAGTCCGTCATGCGGTCAAATGAATCTGTCTGCCGCGTGTAGATCCATTTTAAAATCTGATCTGCCCGATACGCCTCAACTCCCTGATCACCCAGCCAGGCGACCAATTCCGCCTGATCAAGCTCGAGTATATTCGGTTTTTCAAGATTCATCGTCATAACAAATTATCAGATGCCTGAATAACCGGAAGTATTAATGCGAACGAGCTCCGGCAATACAAAGGCTAGTTCTGGTAATAGAAGATTACCTTGATTTTGAACGAGCTGGAGGATTTCATATGCAAGGCATTTAAGGGCGAGGCTATAGTAAACTATGCCTCGTCCTTAATAACGCAGCAGATGGAAGCCTCCTGGTCGCCCATCGGGTGAAAATTAATGAGATAAAATGATTGTAATCCTTTTTACTGGATAGATGTTGGCCTTTCGATGACTTGCGCGGCCTGCTAATTCAAAAAATAAGATCTTCTCATTAATTTTCATTCAAAATTGAGGTATTATTTTTCTTGACATAGCATTATTACAATTGTATTTTCAAGAATTTATGGATTCAATCAGGTAAAATTATGCTGGACAGCTTAAGTGACAGATTAAACTCCATTTTCCGAAAGCTCAAAGGGCACGGTAAATTAACGGAAAAGAATATCGAAGAAGGGTTGAAAGAAGTTCGCATGGCCCTTCTGGAAGCCGACGTCCATTATCGTGTCGTTAAAGGCTTTATTGCCGACATCAAAGAACGGGCAATGGGGCAGGAGGTTTTAGGAAGCCTGACACCCGGTCAGCAGGTCATTAAAATTGTCAATGAAACCCTGACGGATTTAATGGGCGGCCATAATGAGCAGCTCAATCTTTCTGGAAGAACACCGATTGCGATCATGCTCGTCGGCCTCCAGGGCTCCGGCAAAACAACTACAGCTGGTAAGTTATCGGTATTTCTAAGAAAAAAAGGCCGAAAACCCTATCTGGTCCCGGCAGATGTCTATCGTCCGGCTGCGATCGATCAGCTCCAAAAACTGGGCAATCAACTGGATGTGCCGGTTTTCCCGTCCAGTACGGACAAGACGCCGGTGCACATCTGTCAGGAGGCATTGAGCGGTGCCCAGCAGCAAGGATGTGATACCGTTTTGCTGGATACCGCCGGACGTCTTCATATCGATGAGGCGCTCATGACAGAACTGGCCGACATCAAAACGGCCGTCGAGCCATCTGATATTTTGCTGGTGGCCGATGCCATGACCGGCCAAGATGCCGTCAATATCGCCAAGGCGTTTGACGAGACCCTGGATATCGGTGGTGTTGTGCTAACGAAGATGGATGGCGATGCCCGCGGCGGCGCAGCACTTTCGATCAAGTCCATAACCGGCAAACCGATCAAGTTCATCGGTGTGGGTGAAAAGCTTAGCGATCTGGATGCCTTTCATCCGGATCGCATGGCATCCAGCATTTTGGGCATGGGTGATGTTCTGACCCTAATTGAAAAGGCCCAGGATGTTGTCGATCAAAAGAAAGCCGAAGCACTTGAAAAAAAGCTTAGAAAAAGCCAGTTTACGCTGGAAGATTTTCGTGACCAGATGGTTCAGATTCGAAAGATGGGATCCTTTAACGACCTGCTTAAAATGATTCCGGGTATGGGCCAAATG
>JAAUXY010061136.1_pt1 | contig 13460 bp, 13 predicted proteins | sample 7278121 | NCBI WGS metagenome assembly JAAUXY01 (sample SAMN14350117, study PRJNA611818) | marine sediment metagenome | isolation source: surface marine sediment (1.8m) | place: French Polynesia: Moorea | collected 2018-08 | reverse complement strand
GGGCGGCGAAGCAGCAGGGAGACCTGGCGATAGGCAACGGCCTGCTTGGACAGGTCGTCGTAAATAATCAGTGCGTCTTCGCCGCGGTCCATGAAGAACTCGCCCATCGACGCGCCCGAGTACGGTGCGATGTACTGCATCGCCGGGCTCTCGGCGGCGGCGGCGGCCACGACGATCGTGTGGTCCATGGCGCCCTCTTCCTCGAGCTTGCGGACGACACCCGCGATCGAGGAGGCCTTCTGGCCGATGGCGACATAGATACACTTGATGCCCGTGCCGCGCTGGTTGATGATCGCGTCGATCGCAACCGCGGTCTTGCCGGTCTGGCGGTCGCCAATGATCAGCTCGCGCTGGCCACGGCCGACCGGAACCATCGAGTCAATCGACTTCAGGCCGGTCTGCACCGGCTGGTCGACGGACTTGCGGGCGATTACGCCAGGTGCGACCTTCTCGATCGGCGACGTTTCGGTCGCATTGATCGGACCCTTGCCATCGATCGGGTTACCGAGTGCGTCGACGACGCGACCCAGCAGTGCATCGCCGATCGGCACCTCGAGGATGCGACCCGTGGTCTTGACCGTGTCGCCTTCCGAGATGTGCTTGTAGTCACCGAGTACGACCGCGCCGACCGAGTCCTGCTCGAGGTTCAGCGCCATGCCGAACGTGTTCCCCGGGAACTCGAGCATCTCGCCGTAGCGGGCGTCGGCCAGGCCGTGGATGCGGACGATACCGTCGGTGACGGCGATCGCCGTGCCGACGTCGCGCGCCTCTGCGGTCGCCTCGAAGTTCTCGATGCGTTCTTTAATCAGCTGGCTGATTTCAGAAGCTTTGAGTGCCATTTTCAGATTTCCTCTTTAGTTGATCAGCGCGCTGGTCAGGCCGTCGAGCCGATTGCGCAGTGATCCGTCGATAACGACATCGCCGGCGCGGATAACGGCGCCGCCGATCAGGTTTTCGTCCAGTTGGGTCTCGATCGTGACGCTGCGGCCGAAGCGCGCTTCGAGCGCCGTCGCAATCGCCTGCTGCTGGGCCGCGGAGATTGGCGTCGCCGAGGTCACGGTCACGTCGACCGAGTTCTCGATGTTGGCCTTCAGCGCCTCGAAATGCTCGGCGATCTCGGGCAGGACCGCGGTGCGGCCGTACTCGAGCAACAGCTTCAGGAAGTTCGTGCCGCGGCGGTCTCCGCCGGAGAGCAGCTTCGCGCCCGCGCTCGAGAAGAGCCCGGTCAGAAATTCGAGCCGACGCTCGTCGTTGAGTGCCGGGTCGCTCAGGTAGTCGGCGACCTGGCCGTCGGCCAGCAGCTCGCCGGCGATACCGAGGCTTTCAGACCACGCCGCGAGTTCGCCCGATTCGTGGGCAATCTCGAACGCCGCCTGGGCGTAAGGTCTCGCGATCGTGTTGTTGTCAGCCATCGCGTCTACAGCTCGCTGGCAAGCTTACCGAGGATGTCCTCGTGCGACGCCGCGTCGATCTCGCGATTCAGGATCTTCTCAGCGCCGGCGAGGGCCACGGCCGATACCTGGCCACGCAGCTCTTCGCGCGCGCGGTTCGTTTCCTGCTCGATCTCGGCGGTCGCGGCAACAAGCTGGCGCTCGCGCTCCTTGACGCCCGCGGCCTTGCCGTCGGCAACGATCTCGTTGGCGCGCGCGTTGGCCTGATCGAGGATCGACGTCGCCTGCTGGCGCGCGTCCTTGATAATGTCCTCGGCCTCTTCGCGGGCCGCGATCAGGCGCTCCTCGCCGCGATCAGCGGCAGCGAGACCGTCCTCGATCTGCTGCTGGCGCGTCTCGATCGCTTCCAGGATCGGCGGCCAGATGAACTTCATGCAGAACCAGACGAAAAATACCATCGCAATCGTCTGGCCGATGAGGGTCAAATTAATGTCCAAAGGTTTCTCCTGGCTTCGCAGTTACCCTGTAGGAGCGGCTTCAGCCGCGATCATCGTCGCGCCTGAGACGGCGCTCCTACGCGAGGCAGTCTTAGCCGCCGACCGGGGCCGTGGCAGCCTGGAGCTGCGCGATGAACGGGTTGGCGAATGCGAAGAACAGCGCAATACCCACGCCGATCATGGCCACGGCGTCGAGCAGTGCGACGACGATGAACATCTTTGTCTGCAGCATGGGAGCCAGTTCTGGCTGGCGCGCAACGCCTTCCAAGAAACGGCCGCCGAGAAGGCCCATGCCGATACCGACGCCGAGTGCGCCGAAACCGATCAAAAGTGCGACAGCGATTGCCGTGAGGCCAATAACAAGATCCATCAGTTTCTCCTGGGAAGGACTTTCGTCCTAAGTGTTGAATTAATAAAGAATCCGGATTAGTGAGTCTCTGATGCCAGACTTAAATAAACTATGGTCAGCATCATGAAAATAAATGCCTGCAGCGTGACGATCAGGATGTGGAACACGGCCCAACCAAAGTGCAGCGGCAGCTGCCACAGTCCCAGCATCGCGATAAGAATGAAAATGAGCTCGCCGGCAAACATGTTGCCGAAAAGACGCAGGCTCAAAGACACCGGCTTGGCCAACAGGGCGACCGACTCGAGAATGAAATTGAATGCGATTATCAGCGGCGCAGCGAGCAGGCCAATGCCTTTGGTCGGCGGCGCAATCGGGTGCAGCGTCAGCTCGGCGATAAACCCGCCGATGCCCTTGTTCTTGATGGTGTAGTAAATAATAAGCAGGAAGACCGCGATGGACATCCCGAAGGTGATGTTCACGTCGGTCGTCGGTACGACTTTCATGTAGGCGATTCCGCCAGCGGCTGCCAGTTCAGGAATCCAGTCCACGGGGACCAGGTCCATCAGGTTCATGAAGAACACCCAGACGAAGATCGTAAGGGCCAGCGGCGCGATCAGCTTGCTATTGCCGTGGAAGGTGTCATTTACGGCACCGTCGACAAACTCGATGATGATTTCGACGACTGCTTGTACCTTCGAAGGTTTGCCGGCCGAAGTCTTGCGGGCGACGCCATAGAATATCCAGATGAAGACCAGCCCGAGCAGTACCGACCAGAACATCGAGTCGACGTTGATCGCCATCGGGTTGCCTGCGCACTGGTTCCAGACCCAGGCGCCCGACTCGTCGGGGCATACCTGCAGGTTCTGAAGATGGTGGGAAATGTACTCGCCGGAGGTCTTCGCGCCTTCAGTCGCCATTTAAGTTAACCGCTTCCTGTTCTTTCTCTTGTTTGTCGCCGACGAAGCCCACCAATAGGGGTACCAGCGTCGTAACAATAAATCCTGCAAACAACGGCACCGCCGCGAGCGGCCGCACCGTGGCGAAGACGAGGCTGAAAAACAGCACGGTCAACGCCAACTTTCCCAGTTCTCCGATATACGCTGCCCGGAGCAGGGCTTTCGCGCCCGGATCCCGACGCGGCAGCGCCAGCCTTAACGCGAGAAACGCGTTGGGCACGGCAGCAATCAGGCAACCGAGCATCGCGGAGTAGCCCGCGACGAATCCGTAAACGCCGGCGAGCACTGCGGCTAGCGCCGTTCCGAGCCCGACCTGAGCCGCGAGAACCAAGAGCATTGTTTTTGCCTCCGGCACTAAAAACGCCACGGCTTATCGAGTGTGAACTCCAAGCTTGTGGCGCTCGTCTTTGCGGTGTTTCCAGGCGGGCCCTGCGTTTGAGCGAGCGCATTATAGAGCCAGCCCTACCGCATGGCAACCGAAATGGCAGGTAATAATCCGGCGTTTTTTGCCGTTTTTTCCGGGGTTTTCAGCGCTTTTTGGCCAGTCGCTCAAGCTACTTCAATAAACGGCACTGAGGCCTCAACTTGAGCCGGCATCGGCCGATACTAAAGGGCGTTGGATCAAGCAAAATCGCCGGAGAAACCATGCTGCTGATTGCGAGCGAAACTCTACGAGGTTCCCAGCCGCTCAACGACGTCGTCCGCGAGATGAGCCTTTCCCTGAGCTTCTTCCAGGAGGCTGAGAAGCTGGCCGGCCTGCTCGAGGGCAAGGCGCGGCGCATCCTGCTACTCACGGAGCAGGATCTCGACGACGCCGTGATGGCGACGCTCGACAAGGCCCGCGGCCAGACGCCGTTCGGTGTGATCGTCGCAGCCGAGAGCAAGTCGCTGCGTTCAAGCGCCCGGGCCGGGGTCGTCGACTTCATCGTCGACCTGGCGAATTCCGAGTGGGTCGGCGAGGACTTCGACGTCGACCGTCTCGCCGCCTCGGCGCGCCGCTGCCGCCGGCGGATGCTCAAGCTGTCGCGCGCCGACCTCGAGGCCGCGTTCGACAACTTCGAGTTCGTGATCCGCTACCAGCCGAAGGTCGAGCGCAGCTCGGAGGCCGAATGGCTGACCCGCGAGGCCGAAGCGCTGGTCCGCTGGCGGCATCCGGAACACGGCCTGATGGGACCGCTCGAATTCCTGCCCGAAGTCGAGGCCTTCGGCATGATGGGCCGGCTCACCGAGTTCGTGCTCCGCAAAGCGGCCGCGCAGCTGGCCGACTGGCGCGACCAGGGGCTCGTCCTGAACGGCTGCATCAACCTCGCGCCGAGCCAGCTCGGCGACGAGCACCTCGGCGAGCGCTACGGCGCGATCGTCCGCGAGTTCGGCGTCGAATGCTCGGACTTCACGTTCGAGGTCGTCGAACAGGACCTCGCTGATCCCGAGTCGCCGCAGATGCGTGCGCTCAAGAGCCTGCGCCGCGAGGGCTTCCGGCTGTGCCTCGACGATTTCCGCGTCGCCGCAACCTCGCTCGGCACCTTCGAGAAGCTGCCGTTCGACGAGATCAAGATTCACGCGTCCGCGCTCCGGCATGCCCGCGAGAATCCCGTCGCGATGCAGGTGCTCGCCGCCGTCACCGGGCTCGCCCACAACCTGGGCATGTCGGTGTGCGCCGAGGGCGTCGAGGACCAGGAGACTTTCGATTTCCTGAAGACGATCGAGTGCGACAAGATGCAGGGTTTCCTCGTTTCCGAGGCGGTACTGCCGCACATCATTCGTCGCGTCTACTCGGCGAGCAACGATGAGGTAGCTGACGACGTCGCATAGCGTTCGGCGTCTTCGATAGAGCGTCCCGAATGCGACCGACGACGTCGCCTAGCGCTGGTCGTCACCGAACAGCATGTTGAACTCGACGCCAACGCCGATGTTGCGCTCGCGTTCCTCGATCAGGAACTCGCGCGGCCAGGACAGGCTCGTCGATAATTCCATGAACACCCACGGCCGGAACACGCTGCGCCGATAGCGAACCTCGGCGCCGTAGTCGAGCAGTTCGACCTCGTTCTCGGTCTCGCCACTCGCGTAGACGCTGTAGGCAAACGCTCGGTCGAGGGACAGGCTCTGGTAGGCTGTCAGCTTGCTGGTCCACGCAGTACCCTCGACCTCGTCTTCGACGACGCCGATCGACCAGGACCGGATCAGCCAGCGCTCACTTATCGCGAAGTCGACGATGTTGCTGAGCGAAAAGCCGCTACCGCGCTCCTTCTGCGCAAAAGCCTGCGGCGTGATCCGCCACAGCCAGCGCTCGGCGACCACCGGGTTCCAGTGATAGGAGAGCTTCGCATACGGCTCGACCGGCGATCGCAGTTTTACGCCGACGCCGAAGTCCCAGCCCTTGCGCAGACCACCCGTGTTGCCGAATCCGAGGCCCAGGACGAACTCCTGGTCCTCGATGTCATTGAAGCGCGCGGGCAGCGAATCGATGTTGTCATCGTCGCTGCCGTCGACGAAGTCGTTGGTGTCGACGCGTCCGACCACGAGCCGGGCGCGCTCGTTGAGGGCGGGCAGCGCAATCTTCGCCTTGAAGCGGAAGCGGGCCTTGGTGCCGTCCCGCTCGTCCCAGCGCAATCCCGTGCCAACGTAGCCATAACGGACTTTGCCGGCGCATTCGACATTGCTCGACCCGAACAAACCGTCGAACCAACGCGACGAATGGTAGACGACCTGGTAGACGCGTTTCTGCGTCTTCTCGAGCATCGGGTCTTCTTCCGTGGCGGCGCCGGGTGGGATGCAATCGAGATAGATCAGGTCTTCGGAATCGACCTCTCCGCCAACCACGACTTCGTTGCCGTCAGCATCGGTAATGACCTGCGTGGATTCGGCGGGATCGATCGTCTTGGCCGATTCAGGATCGCTGTCAGTAGCCTGGCCGGCACAGCCAGCCACAGAAAAAGCCATGAAGCCGAGCAGGCTGCGTATTCGTTCGAATAGTGTGCGTGACGTTGTCGATGTTGTGCCACGCATGACCGCTACTTGATGTGTTTGAGAATCCCGTCAAGCTCGTCGAGCGAGTTGTAGGTGATGACGAGCTTGCCCGAGCCTTTGGTCGTGTGCTGCACGCTGACCTTCGCACCGAGCTTTTCGGAAACGTCCATTTCCAGCCGGCGGATATCCGCGTTGGCCGACGCCGCGGGCGTCTTTTTCTTCGCTGTCGCCGGTTCGAGCGCCCGCTTGACCAGTCGCTCGGTTTCGCGAACCGATAGCCCCTTGCGGACCACCTGGCGGGCGACGTCAAGCTGCTGCACCGGGTCAGTCAGGGAAAGCAGTGCGCGAGCGTGGCCCATATCGAGCTGTCGCGCTTCGAGCATCGGCTTCACCTTGTCACCGAGCTCCTGCAAACGCAGCAGGTTGCTCACCGACGCCCGTGAACGGCCGACCGCGGTCGCGGCTTCCGCGTGGGTCAGGTCGAATTCGCGGATCAGCCGGTCGAGCGCACGGGCCTCTTCGAGCGGGTTCAGGTTTTCGCGCTGGATGTTCTCGATCAGCGCCATCGCGATGGCGTCCTCGTCGGCCACGTCGCGGACGACGGCCGGGATGTCCTCGAGGCCGGCCAGCTGGGCCGCGCGCCAGCGGCGCTCGCCGGCGATGATCTCGTAGCGCTGCGAATTGCCGGTCTTGCCGATCGGCCGAACGACGATGGGCTGGACGACGCCCTGTGAACGAATCGAGTTGGCGAGATCCTCGAGCGAGTCCTGGCGCATGTCGACGCGCGGCTGGTACTGGCCTCGCTGCAGCAGGTCCACGGGAACGGTTTTGAGCCCGTCGCCCGCTTCGGCGGCCGGCGCCGCGGCGTCCGCGGCAACGGCCGGCTGTTCGGCGACCGGTTTCGACAGCAGTGCGTCGAGTCCGCGGCCGAGTCGTTTCTTGCGTGCGTTCATGAAAGTCCTTGAATGAGCGTGCTCTAGACGGCCTGGGCGACGCGCGCGTCTTCGCGGCGCAGGATCTCGCCGGCGAGCGCGAGATAGGCGATCGCACCGCGCGAGGATCGATCGTGCAGCAGCACGGGTCGGCCAAAGCTGGGTGCCTCGGCGAGCCGAATGTTGCGCGGAATGACCGTGCGAAACACCTTGGTGTCGAAGTGCTCGATGAGCTGCAGCGACACCTCGTTTGACAGGTTGATGCGCGGATCGAACATCGTCCGCAGGATGCCGTAGACCTCGAGCCTCGGGTTCACGGTCGAACGCACCTGTTCGATCGTGTTCAGGAGTGCCGACAGCCCCTCGAGCGCGTAGTACTCGCACTGCATCGGGATCAGTACACCATCGGCTGCCGTCAGCGCATTGATCGTCAGCATGTTGATCGACGGCGGACAGTCGATGAGGATGAAATCGTAAACACCCGAGACAGGCATCAGCGCTTTCTGAAGTTTCATCTCGCGGCCGATTTCCTGCAGCAGCTGGACCTCGGCGAGCGTCAGGTCCTCGTTGCCCGGCAGGACCGCGAAGCCGCCCTCGGGCGGCGAGACGATCGTGTCGGCCGCCGTTGCCTCGCCGAGCAGGACGTCGCACGCGGAATACTCGACGTTCATCTTGTCGACACCGCAGCCCATCGTGGCGTTGCCCTGCGGATCCATGTCGACGAGCAGCACGCGCCGCTGCGTCGCAGCGAGCGACGCGGCCAGGTTGACGCAGGTCGTCGTCTTACCGACCCCGCCTTTCTGGTTCGCTACGGCTATGATGCGCGTCATTCTTCGGTTCCGCTACGCTTTACATTCTGCGGCGCAACAGCACAGCATGCCGCGAGCCGCTATCGAGCCCGGGCACCGTGAGTTCCGCTACGTCGTATCCCCAGTCGTCTGGTAACGATTGTAGTTCTTCGCCCGGGTAGCGGCCTTTGAGGGCCACGAACACTCCGTCCTCTCCCACGTGGTGCCCGGCGATATCCAGGAGCCCCCGCAACGTCGCGACGGCCCGGGCGATCACGGTATCAAAGCGGTAGCCGGGTGCATAGTCCTCCGTCCGCGCCTTCACGGCGGTGACGTTGTCGAGTCCGAGAACGCCGGCAACGTGTTGCACGAACTGGATTTTCTTGTTGTTACTGTCGACGAGGTCGAACTGGCGGTCGGGCTCCACGATGGCGAGCGGCAGGCCGGGAAAGCCCGCTCCGGTGCCGACATCAAGGATTCTCGTGCCCTTGACGTACGGTCGCACGGCCAGGCTGTCTACGAGGTGTGCGGTGACCATTTCGTCGCGGTCGCGAATCGCGGTCAGGTTGAACTTGCGGTTCCAGCGTTCCAGCTCGTCGAGCAAGGTCGTGAACTTCGCGTTCACGTCGTCAGGGTGGCCGTCCAGGTCGAGCAGCGCCTAGTCCTCGCCAAGCAGGTACTGCGTCAGGAACAGCACGGTCGCCTGCTGGTAGAGATCACGGTTTTCCTTCTTGCGATAGCCGTGGCCTTCGTTCAGCGCGTTCATGTACCAGACGACGTTGCCCTGTTCGCGAAGCGCGGCAACCATCTGCGTCGACTCCGTGACCGGGACGCGCGGATCATTTTCACCCTGCACGATGAACAGCGGCACATCGATCTTGTCGACGTTGTTCACGGGACTGATCTTCTCGAGGTGCGCACGCATGGCGGGGTCGCGCTCATCGCCATACTCGACACGCCGAAGGTCGCGCCGGTAGTCCTGCGTGTTCTCGAGGAAGGTTACAAAGCTCGAAATGCCGACGACGTCTACCGCCGCTTTGAGCCGATCGCTGAAATGCACGGCGCTCGCGAGCACCATGTAGCCGCCGTAACTGCCGCCGAACACGGCAACCCGATCCTCGTCGAGATCCGGGTTTGCGGTGACCCAGTCGAGTAGCGCGCCGATATCGCGCACGGAGTCCTCGCGCTTGAAGCCGTTGTCGAGCGCGAGGTAGGACTTGCCATAACCATTGGAGCCGCGCACGTTCGGGACGACAACGGCGACGCCGAGTTTCGCCAGCCACATCTGGTAGGTGCTCGAGAAGAACGGCCGCGCCTGGCCTTCCGGGCCGCCATGTATCGACACGATGACCGGGAACGGGCCCGGGCCCACCGGCTTGTAGACCCACGCCGGGATCTGTCGTGGCTGGCCGTCGACCTCGTCGAAGGTCGGGAAGCTGATCAGCTCCGGTTCGCGGAACGCCGACGTATCGAGACCGCCGACTTCGCTATCGGTCCAGCGAACGAGACGCCCCTGGTCCAGGGGTCCGCGACCGAACTCGAGCACGTAGGTGTCGCTCGGCGTCGACGGCGTGTTCAGGGTCATGGCCAGCTTCGAACCATCAGGGCTGAAATCGAGGTCGTAGGCGACGCCGACGGGTAGGTTTTCCACGCGCGCATAGCGACGCGTCCGCGGGTCGAGCAGGTAGACCGCCGACCTGCCGTTCTCGTTGACGGTGAAGGCCATCCGCCGGCGATCGTCCGAGATGACCGCGTCGGTGACGTCCCTCTCGAGGTCGGCGGTAACGATCTCGTGGTCAGCAGCGGCGTCCTGCGGCTGCCAGGCGAGCTTCTGGAAGTCACCGCCCTGGCTCGTGATGAACCAGACGCCTTCGCCACGGTCGTCGAAGGCGACCGGTATGTTCGTGCTGATCTCGCCGTCACCGCCGGCGAGCAGGCTGACCGAGCCGGTGTCGAGGTCCACCAGGTGCACCCGCGAGTCCGCGATGCTGACGTAGTTGGCGGCGAGCATCTTGCTGCCCGTGGCCGAAAACTCGGTCGGGAACCAGTAGGTGCCGTCCGGGGATTCGAGCACGACGCGCGCTGACCCCGGCTCTTCCGGGTCCATCATCCAGACATCGTTCGAGGCACCGTTGCGACGCGTGCTCTGGTAGGCCACGCGGCGGCCGTCCCGATCCCAGACCGGTGCGCCGTTGCGCGATTCGCCGTCGGTCAGCATGACCGCGCTGCCGGTTGCCGGGTCGAGCAGGAACAGCTGCGCAAACTCGCTGCCGCCCGCGTCGCGCGTGAAGACGAGGCCGGGCCCCTGCTTCTGGCGCGCCACGCCGCCCATGGGCTCGCGGCTATACGTGATCTGCCTGCGCGCACCGAGCGGCATGTCGACACGGTGCAGCTGGTCCGTATCGGCGAAGCGCGTCGTCACGAAGACCCCGTCGCTGTCGGGCTGCCAGGCCCGGAAGCGCGCGCCGCGCACGTTCTGGTAGCGATTCAGGCTGTCGACGATCTCACCGGGTATCGGCGGCACGTCCTCCATGACGAGCATGCCGTTATTCGCCTCGGTACGGACGACGTCGGCAAACGCAAGCGTCGGCAATATGGTGGCGGCGAGTAGAACAGCGTACTTCGCGACTCTGATCATCAGCGGCTCCGGGTTCTGTTTATCAGGCAACGAGCAGTGCCATGAAATCGTCGACGGCCGTGGCCGCGAGCCTGGCGCGGTCGGCGGCCAGGGTCTCGAGCTCGGACCACTGTCCGGCGGCGAGCTTCGGCGAGACGCTGTCGACGAATTTTTTCTCGAGCACCGGGATGCCTTCTGCGCGACGTTCGCGGTGGCCGATCGGAAAGTGTACCTCGATACGATCGGTGCTCGTGCCGTCGGCGAAGAACACCTGGACCGCGTTGCCGATGTAGCGCTTCTCTGGATCGAAGTAGTCTTTCGTGTACTGCTTGTTCTCGCGGACCTCCATCCTGTCGCGCAGCGCGTCGATGCGCGGATCGCCGGCGACGTCGTCCTCGTAATCCGCGGCCGTCAGGCGGCCGAAGATCAGCGGCACGGCGACCATGTACTGGATGCAGTGATCGCGATCGGCCGGGTTGTCGAGCGGCCCGGTCTTGTCGATGATCCTGACGCCCGCTTCCTGGGTTTCGATGACGATCTTGTCGATGTCGTCGATACGGTCTTTGACCTGCTCGTGCAGGGTCATGCCGGCCTCGACCGCAGTCTGCGAGTGGAACTCTGCGGGGTAGGAGATCTTGAACAGGATATTCTCCATGACGTAGCTGCCGTACGGGCGCTGGAACTCGAACGCGCTTCCCTTGAACAGCACGTCGTAGTAGCCCCAGGTCTTGGCCGACAGCGCCGACGGGTAGCCCATTTCGCCGGTCATCGCGATCAGTGCCAGGCGAACCGCGCGGCTCGTGGCGTCGCCGGCCGCCCAGCTCTTGCGCGAGCCGGTGTTCGGTGCGTGCCGGTAGGTCCGGAGCGAACAGCCGTCGATCCAGGCATTGGAAACCGCGTTCAGTACCTGTTCGCGATCGCCGCCGAGCATGCGCGTGACGACAGCGGTCGAGGCGATACGCACCAGCAGCACGTGGTCCAGGCCGACCCGGTTGTAGCTGTTCTCCAGCGCGAGCACACCCTGGATCTCGTGCGCCTTGATCATCGCGGTCAGCACGTCGTGCATGCTAAGCGGTTTCTTGCCTTCCGCACGCGCCTGCCGGCTCAGGTAGTCGGCAACGGCCAGGATGCCGCCGAGGTTATCGGACGGGTGACCCCACTCGGCCGCCAGCCACGTGTCATTGAAGTCGAGCCAGCGGTTCATCGCACCGATGTTGAAGGCGGCCATCACGGGCTCGAGTTCGTAGGAGGTTCCCGGCACGCGGGCGCCGCCCGGCAGCGTCGCACCCGGGACGACCGGGCCCAGCAGCTTGGTGCAGGCCGGGTAGTCGAGCGCCTGGAAGCCGCAGGCTAGCGTATCCAGCAGGCAGTAGTGTGCGGTCTCGAAAGCGAGGTCCGAATCGACCTCGTAGTCGCAGACGTAGTCGGCGATGTCCACGAGTACCTGGTCCCAATCGGCCCGTTTGGCCGAACGAATATCAACAGACGACATGCATTGTCTCCGAATGAGTCAGACGATGAGCGGCCCGGCGTCTGCCGGGCTTCTGGTTTTCCGTGTGCGCGTCAGCTGCGCGCGTCGATCGGCACCCAGGCCTTGAGATCGGGCCCGGTGTAGTCGGCAGCCGGTCGTATGAGCTTGTTGTCCGCACGTTGTTCCATGATGTGCGCGGCCCAGCCGGTGATCCGCGAGCAGACGAAGATCGGCGTGAACAGGTAGGTCGGCACGCCCATGAAGTGGTAAACGGTGGCCGCATAGAAGTCAGCGTTCGCGAACAGTTTCTTCTCGTCCCACATGACCTTTTCGATGGCTTCGGACACGGGATATAGCACCGTGTCGCCAGCCTCTTCGGCCAGTCGCTTCGACATTTTCTTGTTGACGGTGTTGCGCGGGTCCGATGTCGTGTAGACCCGGTGCCCGAAGCCCATGATGAGGTCCTTGTTGGCCAGCATCTCGTGAACACCTGCGGTTGCGGCCTCGGGAGTATCGAACTTCTGGATCAGCTCCATGGCCGCCTCGTTGGCGCCGCCGTGCAGCGGGCCGCGCAGCGCGCCGATTGCACCGGCCACGGCCGAGTGCATATCGGAGAGCGTCGCCGTAATCACGCGCGCCGCAAACGTGGACGCGTTGAACTCGTGCTCGGCGTACAGGATGAGCGTCGTCGACAGCGACTTCTCGTGTAGTTCGCTCGGCGGCTTGCCGTGCAGCATGTTGAGGATGTGGCCCGCGGTCGTGTCGTCGTCGGTCTCGGTATCGATGCGCTCACCGTCCGCGTGGAACCGGTGCCAGTACACCATCATCGACGGCAGGCAGGCGAATAGCCGGTCGGCCGTGTCTGCCTGGTTCGAGAAATCGCCCTCCGCTTCGATGTTGCCGAGGAATGATACGCCCGTCCGCAACACGTCCATCGGGTGTGCGTCGGCCGGGATCATCTCGAGGACTGTCTTCAGCGCATCGGGCAGCCCGCGATTTGCCTTGACCTTCGCGATGTAATCATCGAGCTCGCTCTGCGTCGGCAGCTCGCCGCGCAGCAGCAGGTAAGCGACTTCCTCGAAGGTCGCGTTGTCCGCGAGATCGTAGATGTCGTAGCCACAGTAGGTCAGCCCAGCGCCTTCCTGGCCGACCGTGCACAGCTTGGTGGCGCCCGCGGTTATGCCCGCGAGTCCGCCCGTCTTCTTTGCTCCCATTCGTTCCTCTCTTCGCTCTTTTTTGCTCGTCAGCTGCCGGTGTTCAGGCCCTGCTCCGCGAACAATTCGTCGAGCTTGTCTTCATAAGCTTGGTAACCCAGTACGTCGTAAAGCTCCATACGGGTTTGCATCGAGTCGACCACGGCCTTCTGCGTGCCGTCGTTCCTGATCGTCTCGTAAACCTCGAGCGCCGCCTTCGACATAGCCCGGAATGCGGACAGTGGGTACAGCGTCATCGCGACGCCGACCTCGGCGAGCTCGTCGGTCGTGAACAGCGG
>JAAUXY010005500.1_pt1 | contig 13466 bp, 10 predicted proteins | sample 7278121 | NCBI WGS metagenome assembly JAAUXY01 (sample SAMN14350117, study PRJNA611818) | marine sediment metagenome | isolation source: surface marine sediment (1.8m) | place: French Polynesia: Moorea | collected 2018-08 | reverse complement strand
CTGGCGTCATTGCTCGCGGCGGGTACCTGGCTGCTGATCGCATCGCAGCGGGGCTGGCCTGTGTCGACGACGCATTCGATTGTTGGTGCAATCGTAGGGTTCGCAGCGGTCGGCGTGGGCATTGACGCCGTCAAATGGGGCAAGGTCGGCACGATCGTGATGAGTTGGGTGATCTCGCCGCTCACGGCAGGCTTTATCGCCTTTCTTATCTATCTCAGTGTCCTGTATCTGATCCTGAGACACGAGGATCCTCTTCATCGGGCCCGGACCTACGTTCCGATTTATATTTTCTTCGCAGCATTTACGATCACCCTGGTTACCATTCTCAAGGGACTCAAGCACGTCGGCCTGGATCTGGAGCTCGCTCAGTCTTATGTGATTGCCATCGGGATCGCGTTATTCATCGCACTCGTTGGGGCGTTTTTTATCCAGCGCATCGAGCCCGACAAGAGAGCGGAGAAAGATCAGCACTTCCATACGGTCGAGCGCGTCTTTGGCGTCCTCATGATCGTAACAGCCTGCGGCATGGCATTCGCGCATGGCTCGAACGACGTAGCCAACGCGATCGGGCCGCTCGCAGCGGTCATTGCGGTGGCTCAAACGGGTACGATTACGGCGAAGTCGGCGCTGCCCCTCTGGGTGTTGTTGCTGGGTGGCGGCGGCATCGTCATCGGCCTCGCGACTTTTGGGCGCCACGTCATCGCTACGGTCGGCAAGAAGATCACGCAATTGACTCCAAGTCGCGGCTTCGCCGCCGAACTCGCGGCGGCGACAACGATCGTTATCGCATCCGGGACCGGAATCCCGATTTCGACGACCCACACGCTGGTGGGCGCGGTTCTGGGCGTCGGTATGGCGCGCGGTATCGAGGCCATCGACCTGCGGGTGGTTGGGCGGGTCTTCCTGTCGTGGGTAGTGACGATTCCGGCGGGCGCTATCCTCGCAATTGCCTTCTTCTTCCTGTTCCGCGCGGTATTACCGTAACAGCGCGCATGCAGGAGCGGTCTGTAGGAGCGGTCTGTAGGAGCGGTCGTAAGACCGCGAATTGAAAATGCTGCGCTCCACAGCTCCTACAACGTGCTTCAGACCGACCGCAGGTACCACTCGAAATCGAGCGGGCTCACCGTATTGTGGAACTGTGCTGATTCGTCGCGGCGATTCATGACAAAGTACTTGCAGTATTCCGGGCCGAGGTACTCCGGCAGTACCTTGCTGCGCGCGAACTTGTCGAGGGCTGCGTCCCAGCGCGTCGGGATACCGGCCCTGACGGTGATGTGCTGCCCCTGCTCGACCATCGGCCCCGGGTCGATCCGCTCCTTCAGACCGTAATCGATGCCCGCCGCAACCGCCGCCGTAACGAGGTAGGGGTTGGCGTCGGCGCCGGCCACGCGGTGTTCGAGGCGCAGGTTTTTCTCGTCGGAGATCGGGATGCGTACTGCGACGACACGATGGTTTGCGCCCCAGTTAGGTTCGACCGGTGCGAATACGTCGGGTCGGAGACGGCGGTAGGAGTTTGCATTCGGCGCAAAGATGGCTGTGCTCTCTGCCATCGTCTTCAGCAATCCGCCAACGGCGTTACGCAGCCGTGCCGAGTAGGGCGGTGACGCGAGGTTCTCGCGTCCCTGCGAGTAGTAGTTCTTTCCGTTCGGGCCAACGAGGCTCATGTGGATGTGCAGGCCGGACCCCGAGTCCTCGGCAAAGGGCTTCGCCATGAAACAGGCAATATACCCGTGTTTGCGCGCCGCCGCCTTGACGACGCGTTTCAGTAACACCGCGTGGTCGCAGGCCAGCAGGGGATCGTCGATGTGTCTGAGGTTGATCTCGAACTGTCCGGGAGAGTACTCGGATATCGCCGACTCGGCCGGAATGTCTTGCGCGGCGCACCAGGCGTACACGTCATTCAGAAACTCCTCGATCTCCCACAGGTCGTCCGGGTGGTAGACCTGCGGGCCGGGCTGGATCTTCAGACTGCCCGGGACTCGTGGCGCCGCAGCGACCGGTTGCGCCGACGCCGCATCGAGCAGGTAGAACTCGAGCTCGGTCGCCATGACGATGTCGAGCTTGCGTTTTTTCAATGGCTGTAGCGCTCGCTCGAGCACCGCACGCGGGTCGGCAAAGAACGGCTTGCCGTCTTCGTGGTGCATTCGAAACATGGCTTGCGCCATCGGTTTTCCGGCCCACGGTACGGGCGCAATGCTGCCGGGCACGAGGCGGCAGGGAATGTCCGGATCGCCGTCGTCCTGGCCGAACGGAATACCCGGCACCGTCTGCCCTAATGCCGTGAGCATTACGGTTCCCCCGCAAAACCAGAAACCGTCTTTGCAGACCTTTGCGAAATCACGTGCCTGGATGCGCTTGCCCTTGAGCACGCCGTGCATATCCGCGATAAGGAGTTCCATCGTTTCCGTGTCGGGATAGTCGCGCAGGAATCGTTTCAGCTCTGCTTGCATGCGCCCGGTCTTGTCTCAACAGGCTGCTAGCTTCCCTGATCGGGCGAGGCCACGCAAGGCTGCCGTGCTAACATGCAGCCACAATCGGCAGCAAGGATAAAAAGACCAAGAATGGAAAATCCGGTTGACTACGGATGGGTATCGATCATGCCGGCGCTGGTGGCCATTGCCGTGGCCCTCATCATTCGCAACGTCGTTCCCGCACTGCTGATCGGCTTGTGGCTGGGCGCGACCGCCCTCAACTCGTTTACGCCGCACGGCGCGTGGCTCGGACTGCTCGATGCCTTCGAGAAGTACGCCATTCAGGCACTCACGGACCCCGACAAAGCGGCTATCGTCCTGTTCACGATGATGGTCGGCGGCATGGTCGGCATCATTACGCGGAACGGCGGCATGGCCAGCGTGGTCGTCCTGATCGTGAGTCGGGCCAAGACCGTCATTGGCGCCCAGATTGCGGTCTGGCTGATGGGGCTGATGATCTTCTTCGACGACTACTCGAATACGCTGGTTGTCGGCAACACTGCTCGTCCCCTCACGGATCACTTGAAAATCTCCCGCGAGAAGCTCGCCTATATCGTCGACTCGACGGCAGCACCGGTGGTGAGCATTGCGCTGGTCACGACCTGGATCGGCTACCAGGTCAGCCTGATTGACGGCGCGTTGGAGGGCATCGGCGAGCTCGCCGAGACGACCACGGCGTACGGCATCTTCCTGAATTCGATTCCCTACAGTTTCTATCCGATTCTTGCGATCGTGTTCGTGTTCGCCGTCGGCTCCAGTGGCCGCGACTTCGGTCCGATGCTGACCGCCGAGAAGCGTGCACGCGAAGGCAAGGTGACGTCCGGTGACGATACGGCGACACCGGCGATGACCGGCGACGACCTGAACCCGAAAGACAACATACCGCTGCGCGCGTTCAACGCGTTCATCCCGATCATCGTGCTCGTCATTGCCTTGCTGGGCGGCCTGTACGCGACCGGCGAGGGCGACACGATTGCCGAGATCATCGGCGCGTCGAATCCCTACAAGGCGATGATGTGGTCGTCGTTCATTGGTGTCCTGACGGCCGCTGCATTGTCAATCGGGCAGGGCATACTCAACGCGCACGAGACGGTCGATGCCTGGTACGGAGGCGTGCGAGCAACCTTGTTCGGCATGATCGTGCTGGTACTGGCGTGGAGCCTGTCGGCTGTGACCTCGGACCTGAACGCGAAGTACTTCCTCGTATCGGTGCTTGGCGATTCGCTGCCACTGGCGCTCGTACCTGCAACGGTGTTTGTACTGGCCGCGATTACCGCGTTTGCCACGGGTACGAGTTGGGGTGCAATGGGCATCCTCGTGCCACTGGTCGTGCCGCTCGCATGGGCGATCATGTCGCTCAACGGCGCGAACGATGCGGCCGGTATGCACGTGCTCTATTCGTCGGTCGCCTGCGTGCTGGCCGGGGCGGTATGGGGCGATCACTGCTCTCCGATCTCCGACACTACGATACTGTCGTCGATCGCGAGCGGTTGTGATCACATCGAACACGTCCGCACACAGATGCCCTACGCGCTGCTCGTGGGCGCCGTCGCAATCGGCGTCGGAACGATTCCCGGCGGCTTCGGCTTTCCGCCGTGGATATCGATCCTCCTCGGCATCGCGATACTCGTCGTGGTTCTGAGGTTGATCGGACGCCGGGCATGACCCTCAAACCGATCATAGGCGTGCCGGCCGACCGCCGCATTCTGGAGCCGCATCCCTACCACATCGTTGGTGAGAAATACATGACGGCACTGATCGAATGCTCGGATGCACTGCCGCTGATGATCCCGGTTCTGGCCGACCATCTCGACATCGATGAGGTCCTCGAGCAGATCGACGGCATCCTGCTGCCCGGCAGCTATTCCAACATCGAGCCTGGCCACTACGATGGCGTGCCGAGCGACCCCGGTACGCTTCACGATCCGCACCGCGACGCATTGACCTTGCCGCTGGCGCGTCGCGCGCTGGATCACGCCGTGCCGATTCTCGCAATCTGTCGTGGCTACCAGGAACTCAACGTCGTGCTTGGCGGCACCCTGCACCAGAAGGTGCACGAGGTGGCGGGCTTTCACAATCATCTCGAGAAGAAAGAAGACCCGGTCGACGTACAATACGGTCCCGCGCACCCGGTTGCGTTCATCGACGGCGGCTTGTTGCACAAGCTGACGGGGCGCAGCGAGGCCGTCGTCAATTCCCTGCATTCTCAAGGGGTGGAACGGCTCGCCGACGGCGTAACCGTGGAGGCGATAGCGGATGACGGTCTGATCGAGGCGTTTACCGTCGACGATGCGCCGGGATTCGCCCTTGGCGTGCAATGGCATCCGGAGTGGAAAGCGCCCGACAACGACGTGTCGCGTACTATTTTCAAGGCGTTCGGTGATGCGTGTCGCGACCGTGCTGCCCGCAGGCAGGTGAAGCATGACTAGAAAAGACGTATTCGAGGCCTGGCTGGAGGAGCGCAACATCGAGGATGTCGAGGCATTCGTGCCAGATATGGCCGGTGCCGCGCGCGGCAAGGTCATGCCGGCCGACAAGTTCGGATCGAGCGCCATGAAAATGCCCGAGTCGATCTTCAGCCAGACCGTCTCAGGTGACTACATCGAGAACGAGGCGAACGTCCAGGACCGCGACATGTTGCTGGTCCCCGATCCGTCGACGCTGCGGCCCGTGCCGTGGGCCACCGAACCCGCCGCATCCGTGTTCCTCGACTGCTACCGAAGAGACGGTACCCCGGTCGAAACGTCACCGCGCAGCGTGCTGCGCAACGTGCTCGCGAAGTACGAGGCGCGCGGATGGGTCCCGGTCGTGGCGCCTGAAGTCGAGTTTTACCTGATCAGCGCACATACGGACCCGCAAGCGGAGGCGGAGCCGCCAGAAGGCCGGCTGGGGTGGACGGAAGGCGCGAGGCAGCCCTACAGCGTCGACGCGATGAACGACTTCGACCCGTTCATCAACGATCTGTACGCCTATTGCGAGGCGCAGGGCATCCGCATCGATACCCTGTCACAGGAAATGGGACCCTGCCAGTTCGAGATCAACTTCCTGCACGGCAACCCGGTGGATCTTGCGGACCAGGTGTTCCTGTTCAAGCGCACCGTGCGCGAGGTGGCGATCGAACACGAAATGCACGCCACGTTTCTGGCAAAGCCGATGGCGAAAGAGGCCGGAAGCGCGTTACACGTGCACCAGAGCGTCGTCGACAAGCAGGCCGACAACGTTTTTTCCACCAAGGACGGCGAGCCGTCCGAACTGTTCTACGCCTTCATCGGCGGTCTCCAGCGGTACATGCCGGAGGCGCTGCTGATCTTCGCGCCCTACGTGAATTCGTATCGCCGGTTCATCAACCCCGATTCATCGCCCGTGAATCTCGCGTGGGCCGTCGACAACCGCACGGTCGGCCTCCGGGTGCCCGATTCGAATCCCGAGGCGCGACGCGTCGAAAACCGCCTTGCGGGATCGGACGTCAATCCCTACCTGGCGATCGCGGCGTCGCTCGCCTGCGGTTTCCTCGGCATGGTCGAGGGCCTGCAGGCATCCGAGCCGACGGAGGGCAGCGCATACAGCGACGACTTCGATCTGCATCGGCACATTTATGCGGCGATCGAGGCGATGCGGGACAGTGACGCGATGCGCAGCATGCTCGGCGACGCCTTCGTAACCCTGTACACCGCGCTCAAAGACGACGAGTATATGGAGTTCCAGGAGATCATCACGCCGTGGGAGCGTGAAATCCTGATGCTCAACGTCTGACGGCGAGGTTACCATGGCGACGACCGAGGCTCGCTCCCGCACAGAGTGGCAGGAGCTCGACAAAGATCATCACCTGCATCCGTTCACCGATCACAAGGCGCTCTATGAAAAGCGCTCGCGGATCATCACGCGCGCGGAAGGCGTTTATATCTACGATGCGGACGACAACAAGATCCTCGACGGCATGTCGGGTCTGTGGTGCGTCAATACGGGATACGGCAGGCAGGAACTGATCGACGCGGCGGCGGCGCAGATGCGGGAGCTGCCGTACTACAACAATTTCTTCCAGTGCACACATCCACCGGCCGTCGAACTGGCTGCCAGGCTGAAGGCAATCAGTCAGCCGCAGCTCAACCGGGTGTTTTTCACCGGTTCCGGCTCTGAGTCGAACGACACGATCCTGCGCATGGTCAGAACCTACTGGGATCTCGTCGGCAAGCCCGACAGGCACGTCGTCATCTCGCGGCAGAACGCGTACCACGGTTCAACCGTCGCGGCTGCGAGCCTCGGCGGTATGAAGCCTATGCACAAGCAGAGCGGCTTGCCCATACCCGGCATCGTCCACGTGGAGCAGCCATACTGGTTCGGCAGCGATCGTTCGATGTCGCCTGACGAGTTCGGCGTCGCAATGGCACGTAAGGTCGAGGAGAAGATTCACGAACTGGGCGCCGACAAGGTCGGCGCGTTCATCGGCGAGCCGGTCCAGGGCGCGGGCGGGGTGATCATCCCGCCCTCGACGTACTGGCCGGAGATTCAGCGCATCTGCAGCGAGTACGACATCCTGCTGATCTCGGATGAGGTCATTACGGGGTTTGGCCGGCTCGGCGATTGGTTCGGTGCGGACTACTATGGAACGACCCCCGACTTCATGCCGTTCGCGAAAGGCGTGAGCTCCGGGTACCTGCCGCTGGGCGGAGTCTTCGTGAGCGATCGAGTCGCCGACGTGTTGATCGCCAGGGCGGGCGAGTTCGCGCACGGCTACACCTATTCGGGGCACCCGGTCGCCTGCGCGGTGGCTTTGAAGAATATCGAGATCATCGAGCAGGAAGGGCTCGTCGAGCGCGTTCGCGACGACATCGGACCGTACTTGCAGGAACGCTGGTTGAAGCTCGCCGACCATCCGCTGGTTGGTGAGGCGCGAATGGTGGGGCTCATGGGCGCCCTGGAACTCGTCAGCAGCAAGGATCCGGTCGAGCGCTTCCCGGAAAAGCAGGGCGTCGGCACGATTTGCCGAGACATTCTGGTCGACAACGGGCTGGTCATGCGCGCCGTCGGCGACACGATCATTTGCGCACCGCCGTTCACGCTGTCGCACTCCGAGGCCGACGAGCTCATCGACAAAGCCATCCGTTGTCTCGATCTTACCCGCGAGGCGGTGACGGCGTGACCAGCGACATCGGCTCCAAATCCGACTACGCGATTCATCGCGACGACCTTTACGGCACGACGCCCGAGCCCACCTACGCCGGCGTAACGTCGTTCATGCGGCGCAAGTACACGCGCGACCTCGAGGGTGTCGACGTTGCGGTGACGGGTATCCCGCTGGACACCGCGACCACGAACCGGCCGGGCGCGCGGTTTGGCCCGCGTTCGATCCGGGCGGCGTCGACGATCATGGCGTGGGAGAAACCTTACGGTATGGCGTTCGATCCTTTCGACAAGCTCGCTGTCGTCGATTACGGCGATTGCCCGTTTGACCACGGCAACCCCGACCAGGTGCCCGCCGTGATCGAGGACCACGTTCACTCGATCGTCAAACAGGGTGTTGCGACGCTCCTCCTCGGGGGCGACCACTTCGTCGCCTACCCGTCGATAAAGGCGCACGTGCGCGAGCACGGCGGCCCGCTTTCGTTATTGCACTTCGACGCGCACAGCGACACGTGGTCGGACGGTGACGATACGCGTGTCGATCACGGCACTATGTTCTACCGGGCGGCCAAGGAAGGGCTCGTGGATCCGGCTACGTCGGTACAGATCGGTTTGCGCACGAGCAACCCGGACACGATGGGATTCAACATCCTCGATGCGCCGTGGGTGCACGAGCACGGTATCGATGCCGTGGTTGCCGAGACGCGCAAGCTGCTGGGCGACAGGTCGGTGTACCTGACGTTCGACATCGACTGCCTCGACCCGAGCTGCGCGCCGGGCACCGGCACGCCGGTCTGCGGCGGACTGACTTCGCACCAGGCCATGTCAATCCTGCGTGGGCTTGCGGGCATCAATGTCGTCGGCATGGACATCGTCGAAGTGGCGCCCGCGTACGACGTAGCCGAGATCACGTCGCTCGCGGCCAGCCACATCGCCATGGAAATGCTTTTCCTGTACGCGTCGCGGTGACAGCATCGTCGCTCATCGAGTTTTTTGATCGCTGCCGCGCCCGCGGAGAGCGGCTCGTGCTCGGGACGGTCGTCGACACTCGGGGATCGACGTACAGCAAAGCCGGTGCGCAGATGCTCATTGACGGGGCAGGGCGCTACCGCGGCATGCTGTCGGGCGGTTGCCTCGAGGGCGACCTTTCGATCCGTGCGAGCACCGTGCTCGAGACCGGCGTTCCGATAGTCGTCTCCTACGACCTCGCGCAGGACGACGAGCTGTGGGGCCTCGGCGTCGGTTGCGACGGTCTGATGCGCATCTTGCTGCAGCCGCTCGACGAGGCAGGCGAGCCGTTCAGCTCGGTTCGACGAGTTCTCGAGAGTGATTCGCCCGCGACGGTTGTCCTGCCCATCAGCCCACCTGTCGACGTCGACGGTCGCGCGCTCTCGGAGATTTCTGTCGAGATTGCGCCGTTGCCGAGCGTGCTCGTCGCAGGGGCGGGCGCTGACGCCGAACCGCTGGTCCGGTTTTGTGCGGAGCTCGGCTGGCGTTGCACGGTCGTCGATCATCGCCCTGCGTACATCGAAGGCAACGACTTCTCGCTGGCGGAGCGCGCCATATGCGTGCCGGCTGCGGATCTTGCGTCGACCGTCGACCTGGCCAGGTTCGACATGGCCGTCGTCATGAGCCATCACCTGGTCAGCGATCGGGCCTACCTCGCCCAGCTCGCGGCGACGGCGATCCCTTACATCGGACTGCTCGGTCCTCCCGCCAGGCGCGAGCGGCTACTGGAGGAGCTGGGCGAGCACGCGACACCGCTTGGGGATCGCCTCAGCGGTCCGGCGGGTCTTGATATCGGCGGCCGCGGGCCCGCGTCGATAGCACTGTCGATCGTTGCCGAGATGCACCGAATTTATTTCGAGAGCAAGCGAGCACATTGACCTTTGGCCTGCCCGAGGGCATGTTGAACCGAACGTCAGCCCAGGGAGCCAACAGTGGACAGGACCAGTGCTACAGCAGTTTGTGATCGGGTTATCGGCGAACGCGGCTTCGCGTTCAGCATCGACATCGACGCCGCAGGGCAGAAAGCCGTCGCGTTGGTGGGCGGCGAGGACCCCGAAGGTCCGGAGCTGTGGCTCTTCGATCTGGCGTTAGCGGAAGGAAAGTGTGTTGAGACGCTCACCGATTGGCCGCTCGCCGCCGTTTACTTTGCCGAGCAGCAGGACGAAGGCACTCTGAGTATTGTCCTGGTCAGCCGCTACGAAAACCCGCCTGACCGCAACCTGATTCTCGTGGATACCGGCTCTCTCCAGGTGACCGGCTATGGCGACGCGGCGGCGCTTGGGGAGTACGACCGCCAGAAACTCGATGAGGTGCGCCCACGCGACGACTACGTGAATCCGGACTGGTAGACCGAACCGACGTTCACGATGGCTGTGGGCCGCCACCCGGCAGAAAGACCCGAATTATCAGTTCGGTGATTTCCTCCGGCGATGCCGGCCCCTCTGCGCCGTTTTCGTTCGTGCCCTGAACTTCCAGACTGCGCGACACCAGGCCACCTGCGGCCATGCGAATCATGTTGAACAGCAACGCGGGATTGCCCTCCGGCACGATGCCCTGCAGCTGTGCTTCGCGAAGGTCGGCAACGACGTTGCTGAACATGGGCCGAAGCCAGGTCTGGATCAGCCAGTCGAGCCGCGGATTCGGGTCGTTCGATTCCCGCATCAGAATCTTGTGCAGAGCCGGCTGGCGATGCGCATTGCGAACATACGTGGCAATCACGTTCTCGAGCCTCGAGCGCACATCGAGTCCGCGCGATTCCTCGATGGTCCGCATCAACGACGCATTGAATTCGTTGAAGATCCGCTCGACCGCCTTCCGCCAGAGCAAGTCTTTGTTCTTGAAATGGTAGGTAATCAGCGGATGGTGTACGCCGGCGCGTTCCGCGATGTCGCGGGTCGAGGTTCCCTTGAAGCCGTTCTCGGAGAACGCGGCGATCGCGGCATCGAGCAACTTTTGCTGGGTCACCAGCGAACGCTGCTGCTGCTTGCGGGGCGCTTTGCCCGGCTTGCCCGTTGATTCGACCACTGCCGCACCGCCAAGAAATCGGCCTGCAATGGTAAAAGATTAGCTGAAATCTATTGGATCGCGAACATCATTCGGACGCCGGCGCGCTTCTTCACCGTGTTGCCGTTCTCGACAACCGGCTCGAATTCCCAGCGCTCGACGGCCCTGATCGCGGAATTGACGAAGACGTCTCCGGGCTCCGAGCCACGAATCTCGATTTCCTCGACCTTGCCTTCGAGGTTCACGGTAAACACGACGTCGACATAGCCCGAGAGGTTACGGCGCTCGGCAGATCGCGGGTACTTCGGCGCTACGTACTTGGTACGGTTCAGCGTGCTGGCGGCAACCGGCCGATCGTCCACGATCTGCGCCTGCTGTGCCTGCGGTTCGGGTTCATTGCTGACGACCGGGGTCGCCGCAGCTGCCGCAGCGGCGGCGGCAGCTGCGGCCTCCGCTTCCTGTTGTTCGCGAGCCAGGCGCTCGGATTCCGCGCGAGCCTCGGCCTCGTTCTTTTCACGTTCGAGCCGATCGCGTTCCGCTCTGGCGCGACGGTCAGCCTCTGCCCGCGCCTGGTCCTGCGCAACACGATCGCGCGCGGCCGACAGGGCAGTGATGGATGCAGCCAGTTCGGCGCTCGCCGGGTCCAGCTGTTGCGCTTCGGCGAGCAACGTTTCGGCGGCACCGAAGTTGCCACTGTCGATCTCGGCGCGCGCAGACAGTACGAGTTTGCTGGCGACGACGATGAGCCCCTGGCGCGCAGGCGCACTGTCAGGATCGTTGGCGAGCGCGATTTCGTAGTAGTAACGCGCGTTGTCGTTGGCCGGTTCGATCAAAAGGCCTTCCTCGAGCCGCGCGTTGGCGAGCGCCAGGACTTCGTCCGACTGCCGCTCACTGCGCGCCGAGTTCAATTCACTCTCGACGGCATCGATGGACGACGTGTCGGACAGGTTCAATGTGCGCGCCGCCGAAATGGCGCCAGCGGCATCTTCAAATCGCGAATCGCGAATCGCCGCGCGGGCGTTGTCCAGGTAGGTTCGCAGCTGCATCTGTGACAGTTGCGCCGTCAGGAACGGCAGGCGCGCGTTGCCCGGGTCCGCGAGTGCCACGCGCTGCAGGGCAGCGTCGGCATCGTCTGCGCGCGACTCGAGCAGGGCGGTCTCTGCCATACCCAGCGCCTGCTCGATTACGGCACCGAGTTCCGCGGTGACGTCGACGTTTCCGGGATCGGCCAGCGCTGCTGCCATGTAGAGTTCGATCGCGTTGCTGCCCGGCGGATTGAACACCTGGCCGGCATCGCGCGCAAGACGGGCTTCGTCGAGCATTGCTGCGACGGACGGACCCGTATCGACGGGTGCCGGCTCGACCCGCGGCGCGGGCTGTTCCGCCTCGGGCTCACGGACCGGTGATTCGACGACCGGCTGCTGCGAGCTCGGCGCAGGCTCGTCGGAGCCGCTCATGGCCCAGAAGATCCCTGCAGCCGCGATCGCGACAATGGCGACACCGATGCCAATGACCCTGGCGCTCATGAACGAAGATCCCCCGCTGTCGTCGAGGGTGGCACCGACGTCGACGGCATCATCCTTGTCGTCGCCAAACGAATCCTTGATGCCGGATATCGACTTGCCTACGGACGTTACGATACCCGTCATCGTCTCGGTGAATCTGGAATCCTCGCCGCTGAACGCATCGTCGAGACTGCTGTCGATCGGCGAGACCTCGGCGATCGTCGGTTCGACTTTTCTTTTTTCTTTGTTGCTTACGTCGTTCCCGGCCTTCTCTTTTTTCGGTTTTGCCGGCGCCGGCGTCGCTCTGGCAACAGGCTCGGGTTTCGGCGTTGCGGCCGGTTTCGGCGCGGGTTTCGGTGCGGGCTTAGGTGCCGGCTCGGCGCCTGCCGGCAACTTGAATGCCGAATCCGGCGCCTCGAGGTGGTGCTTGATCGATGCCTCGATGGCGAGCCTGGCGCGACCCGGCGATACCGGCTTCAGCAGGAAGCGGTAGACCTTGCCGCGGTTGATCAGGTCCATGAGCATCTCGCCGTCGTCGCGACGACCCGCAACGATAGATACCAGGCGCTCGGCCTTTTTGCGAAGGTGCAGGGTCAGCTTCTCGACGTTGCTGCCGACCATCGCAGCGTCGACGATCACCACCCCGATCCTGTTCTTCGTGATGGCTTCGTCCGCGTTCGCGAGGGTATTAGCGGTGTGTACGTTGTGCATGCCGCGCGCCGATTCGCGCACGGTCGCGAGGAACTCCTGGTCCTGGCTCAGCACCAGCAAATCGACGGCGCGCGCACCGACGGCGGCGGCGGCCGAAACCTTGTCGGGGTCCAGCGCGGGCAGCTGGCCCGTGCCGTCGCTGATTATCGTCGAGCCGTTCTCCGACGTCTCCATGACGATGTGTTCGGTAACCGTATCGTCGACGTTCGCGGCTGTGTCATTGGCCGACTCGGCCAGCGCCATCAGGCGCATTCTTTGCGTCGCGTTCTCGATCAGCTTCAGCAGCCCGTCGGGTTGCACGTTGCCGCGCACGACCTCGAAGACTTCCTCGTCGCCGACCATCGCTTCCCGGGACGTGTCGCCGTCGCCGGCGAGCAGGATGCCCACGGTCTCAGGAGAGCGTTTTTTCGCCTCTCGCAGGGCTTCGGCGCCGCTCATGCCGGGGAGGTTCTGTGCCGAGATAATGACGTGAATCGGCGTGTCACCCAGGAAATTGAGCGCCTCCGTACCGCTGGTCGCACAGTGCACCGTATAGCGATCGTTGAAGCCCGAACTCAGGTTGTCCAGGGCGCTCTGCTCGCTATGCAGTAGCAATACCTGTGTCTTGAACTGATCCAGCGCCACTTGGTTTCCTCCACGCACTTAT
>JAAUXY010062954.1_pt1 | contig 13474 bp, 11 predicted proteins | sample 7278121 | NCBI WGS metagenome assembly JAAUXY01 (sample SAMN14350117, study PRJNA611818) | marine sediment metagenome | isolation source: surface marine sediment (1.8m) | place: French Polynesia: Moorea | collected 2018-08 | reverse complement strand
GCTAGGCCACCTTCTCGAGCAAAGCGACGATGCCGAGGATCGCAGCGACGACGACTGCGAGCACTGTGACGATGCCTTGCGGATGCTGAATCTCGATCAGTATCCGGGTCATCGTGAACGGATTCACGTGTTGTGCAGCCGCAAGACGGGGAATGAGTTGCTCGTCGATCGCGTCGCGTGCGTATACAGGCGCAGGCTCCCGCCCGAGAAAGACGGCCGTATCGCGCGTGGCAATAGCGGACGCAGAATACCGAACATCGCGTAGCGGGCAACTCGACTCGCGGCCTGTGTGGTCGCGCAGCGTCAGCGTGTCTCCCGAGACCCGAATAGCGGTGCCACGATTCGCATTAACGATCCAGAATATGGCCGCGTAAGCGAGGAACAGACTGGCTACCGGGAGGATGAACGGTATGCCGAGGCGCGGGTCATCGTAGGCCGCAAAAACATAGCCGAGCAACGCAACCAGTGGCAGCAACAGGACACCAACCAGCAGCGTGGCCGTGCGCATTCGTCGCAAAGCCTTCGCATCGGGCTCGAGGTACAGGTCTTCGCTGTGGTCGGTCGCGGCGTCACGCTGCGGTGCCACCGGAGCACTCGCGTCTTTGTTCATGCTGACCGCGTACGCGCGCACGAGCAGTGCAAGCAGCACGAAGACGACGAGCGCCACGCCACCGTAGCTATAAAGCGTGTACTGACTGCGCTCGGCCCGGGACCGCGCCAGGATTTCCTCGAGCCCTCCTGACTCGAGATCGGGCAACGGATCACCGCCCGCAGTGAATCGCCGCACGACATCGTTGTTCCAGTCGCTGACCCAGACTTCTTCGTTTACGGCGATCATCGAAATCGGATCCGCATCGTCGGGCAGCGCGATACGCTTCACGTAGTGCCAGTCATTGTTGAAAACGTAGAGTCCGCCGAGATTCATGCCGGTCTTCATGTTGTTGACCCACCAGGTGCGACCAACGCGCACGAAGTGGCTTGGCCACCGCTGGTCCGAAAGTTTGCCTTCGGCCGGCACTACATCGAGGCTGACAATGATGTCGCCATAGGAATTTGTACTCGATTCGACAACTTGCACAGCGTGATTATTCGTATCGGCAACGTATAACCGGCCCTCGTGCAGTAGCAGCTGGTTCGGGAACTTGAATGCCTCCCCGGTCGCGGCAAGTTCTTCCCCATCGTGCGAGTACTTGCGAAGCAGGTGACGTGTCGTGTCACTGATATACACATCATCGGCCGACCGGTCGATGAAGATGCCATGCGCCGCCTTGAAGTCGACGCCCGGGCTGCCGAAACGCTCGCATTGCCGGGTGTCGAGGTTGCAGCGGAATAAACCGCTGTCCGCGGTTTCCGGGTTAATCGGGACTCGGTTCGTCTTGCGCTGGAACGCGCGCAGGTTATCGCCAAAGGAACGCGGATCCGGACCCCGCCTCAGCAGGATGTCGCCGTTCGAGAAGAACGCGTAGGTTCCGAGGAATAGCTCAACGCCAATCTCGCTGAGGTCGTGCGTTTTGACGTAGTGCCCGTTCTCATCGTGCTCGACGAGATAGTCCTGAATCTGAAGGTAGTGATGCCCGTCGGGCGCGGTTCGAAGCTCGGCCGGGCCGCCGAGGCTCGCGGCCGCACCGGAGCCCCACATCCAGATACCGATCGCGACAGCGGTCAGAAAGAGCACAAGCGCGACAACCGCGGGGTGCACCTCGGAGTTCATGGCAAATCTTGATAAATCAGTGACATAGCCCCAGTTTAGGGGCGCTGCCGGGAGATCGCCGTGCGCTGGCTCTCAGTATTCGGGACTAGACGGCCTCGAACAACGCGGATGCGCCCTGCCCGCCGCCGATGCACATCGTCACGACACCGTACTTCTTGCCACGACGTCGCAGTTCGCGCAGCAGCGCGCCGGTCATGCGCGAGCCGGTCATACCGAACGGGTGCCCGATCGCAATGCTGCCGCCGTTGACGTTGTAGATCTCGTTGTCGATCTCAAGCGCATCGCGGCAGTAAACACACTGCGATGCGAAGGCCTCGTTCAACTCCCACAGGTCGATATCGCTCAGCTTGAGGCCGGCGTTGTCGAGCAGACGTGGCACCGAGAACACAGGGCCGATGCCCATTTCGTCGGGCTCACACCCAGCGACCGTGAAGCCGCGGAAAATACCCAGCGGCTCCAGTCCGAGCTGCTCAGCACGCTCCGCGCTCATGAGCAGGGTCATCGACGCACCGTCGCTCAGCTGCGATGCGTTGCCTGCCGTTACTGTGCCGTCGTCCTCGAATGCGGGCTTGAGACCAGCCAGGCCCTCGAGCGTGGTTCCCGGCCGATTGCATTCGTCGCGCTCGACGAGGACGTCAACCTTGTTCTGCTCGCCGGATTCCTTGTCAATCGTCAGCATCGTGGCGGCCATCGGTGCGATTTCGTCGGCAATCCAGCCCTGCTCCACTGCATGTGCGTAGCGTGCCTGGCTCTGCACCGCGTATTCGTCCTGCACTTCGCGCGTGACGTTGTAGCGACGCGCCACGACCTCGGCCGTGTTGCCCATTGCCATGAAGATGTCAGGCTTTTCGGCAAGCAGACGCGGATTCATTTCGTATTCGCTGGCCTTCTGGCGCTGATTCATCGAAATGGACTCGACACCGCCGGCCATCGCGACCTGCGTCTGCCCCGAGGCAATCTGCGTTGCGGCAAACGCGATCGACTGGACGCCCGACGAACAGAAACGATTGATCGTCGATGCGGCCGTCGTGATTGGGAGCTTGGACAGCGCAACCGACAGGCGCGCCATGTTGCCGCCCTGCTCACCGACCTGATCCGCAATACCGACGATAACGTCCTCGACCTCGTCCGGGGCCACTTTTGGATTGCGCTCGAGCAGTGCATCGATCACGTGCGCCACCATGTCGTCAGAGCGAGTCAGATTGAAGCTGCCGCGAAACGACTTCGCCAGCCCGGTACGTACGTTGTCTACGATTACGACGTCTTTCATGCCTTGAGTCTCTCTATGCCTTGTATTTCGGGGGTTTCAGGGAGGACGGCAATACTAACCCCGGAGCCCCGGCAAAGGCGATACCGCAATATTGTTACAAGGCGAAACACACACAGCGCGGGAAATCGCCGATGCTAAGGGTCTGAATTCAGGATCCGTGCATAACTATGAGCAATTTCATCAAACAGCACGCTGGTGCTTTCCAGCTTGCTCTCGTCGTCGCCATTGTTGGCGGCGCGGTGTTGCTGTCCTCGTCTTTGCGGCCCGACAGCACGTTTGTGCCCCCGCGTGCCGAGGGGAACTCGGTCCAGGTGTCGGTCGTGCAGCCGGCAACCCTTCCGTTTGAGCCCACCGTTGCGCTTAACGGGGTTGTCGAGGCGCGGACCGTTACGAGCATCATTCCGCAGGTTTCGGGCTAGGTGGTTTCCGTATCTGACAGCTTCCGCCCGGGTGCAGGTGTTAGCGCGGGCGAGATCCTGTTCGTCATCGATCCGGCAGACTACAAGCTTGCCGTCGAACGAACGCTCGCCGAAATTGAAGTCGCGCGAAGCGACCTGCTGCGCCTCGAAGCCGAGGGCGAAGCAGAGCGCAAGATCTGGCAGGCACGTTTTCCGGATCGCGAAATTCCCGACCTGACTGCGCGCGTGCCGCAGATCGCGGCGGCAAGAGCGCGCATTCAGAGTGGCGAGGCGGCAAAAGCCGCGGCCGAGTTAAACCTGGAGCGCACGGTCGTACGAGCACCGTTCGATGCACGGATTCTCGAAACGCAGCTCGATGTTGGCCAGGTGGTTGGCGGCAACGCCTCGGTCGGCCGGATGTTCTCGATCGCAAGCCTCGAAATTGCGGTACCCGTCTCCGCGGACGAACTACGACGTATTGGTCGCCCGGAAGGCCGCAGCGCGACGATTACGCCGCAACTTCCGACCGAGCCGACCATTGTCGGTACGGTTGTGCGGCAGTCTGCCTCACTCGATGAGCAGACCCGCCTTGGAACGCTGTACCTGCAGAGCGATGAGATTGCCGCACTGACGCTGGGCGAATTCGTCACGGTGGATATTACGGGCTCTGCATCCGAGGAAACCTACCGTTTGCCGTCGGCGGCGCTGACATCCCGCGACCAGGTTTGGGTCGTCGAGGACGACAGGCTCGCGGCGCGACGCGTCGAGATACTCGCTCACACTGACTCCGAACTCGTCATCAGCGCTTTCGACTTCGCTGACGGCGTCGTTTCGATACCGCCGTCAGACGCGAGAGACGGCCTGCCCGTCGACATAGCCCTGACGGATCGAGGCATGCAACCGGGCGGAACGGCCAGTGCTGCGCGATAGCGGCAAAAGTGGCCTGATCAGCTGGTTTATCCGCAACCCGGTTGCGGCGAACCTGCTTATGGTTGTGCTGATTGTCGGCGGCATACTGTCCGCAGCGAATCTGCAGAGCCAGGTATTTCCTACAATCATGCCGGGCACGGTCGTGGTTGCCGTGCCGTTCCCCGGCGCTACCCCTGCCGAGGTCGAAGAAGGCATCACCCGTCGCGTCGAAGAAGCCGTGCTTGGCATCGACGGCGTCAAGCGAGTGACGTCGAAGGCATCGGAAAATTACGGTCGGGTCACGATCGAGACCAGCGACTTCGCCGATCTCGATCAGGTTAAGGACGACGTCGAATCAGCCGTCGACGGACTTAGCCAGTTCCCCCCAGAGAATGCGGAAAAACCCTCTGTCATCGCGCCTAAACCAACCGGCGGAGTGGTGACACTCGCCGTTGTCGGCGACGTCGATGCGATGGCGTTGCGCAAAGCGGCCGAGAGCATCGAGCGCGACCTGCTCACGCAGCCGGGCGTCTCCCTGGTCTCCCTCGAGGGCGATCGCGACCTCGAGGTCTCGATCGAGATTAGCGAAGCCAACCTGCGGCGCTACGACCTGACCTTCTCGGACGTCGCCAACGCGGTGCGCCGCTCATCGCTGGACCTCGCGGGTGGCTCAATCACCTCCGGGTCGGGCGAAATTCTGCTGCGGACGAACCAGAAGCGCCAGACAGGCGAGGAGTTCGAATCCATCGTCGTGCTGACACGACCTGACGGCTCCGTCATCAGGCTGTCCGACATCGCAACGGTCCGCGATGGCTTCGTGCGTGCCGAGCTGCGCAATGACTACAACGGCCGACCGGCCGTCTTCGTCAGCGTCGATCGTGCAGAGGCTGAGGATGTACTCGCGGTCAAGGCATCGGTGGACGAGTTCCTGGCCGGATACACGCCGCCACCCGGCATCGAGCTGGTGCAGCTTCGCGACGAGACAAAACTGCTGCAGGAACGCGTGAACCTGCTGCTCAGAAATGGCGCCTTCGGGTTTGCGCTCGTGTTCCTGTTTCTGGTGCTAATGCTGGACCTCAAGCTGGCAGTTTGGGTCAGCATGGGTATCGCCACGGCGTTCATGGGCGGCTTCATGCTGTTCGGTGCGCTCGGCGTCACGATTACGATGGTTTCGCTGTTTGGGCTGATCATCGTTCTCGGACTGGTCGTCGATGATGCGATCGTCATCGGTGAGAATATCGATGCCGAACGCGAACGCGGCGGCACCGGCGAAGAGGCCGCGACCCGCGGCGCGAAACGTATGCTCGCACCTGTGCTCGTCGGCGTATTGACGACGGTCGCTGCATTCGCGCCCTTGCTCGTGACGGGCGGTACGTTCGGCGACATCACGCGCGCTATCCCGCTGGTCGTAATCAGCGTGCTAATCGTCTCCCTGCTCGAGGCGTTCTGCATTCTCCCCGCGCATCTCAGCCACGGCGGACAATGGTCTCGGGGGCTGCTCAAAAAGATGCAGTCGAGAATCGCGGACGGCGTGGCTTACGTACGTGATCACCTGGTTCTTCCGGGCGTGGCGTTTGCCGCGAAGTGGCGCTATGCAACGGCTGCTCTCGCCCTTGCGTTCTTCATTCTCAGCACCGGGCTCGTCAAGAACGGCCAGGTCCGCTTCATCTTCTTTCCGGTTATCGAGGGCAACAACATCTCGGCATCTGTCACGATGCCGGAGGGCACGCCCTTCGAGCGAACCGATGCCGCAATTCGTCGTATCACCGACGTTGCCTACGAGGTCGCCGAGGCAATCGGCAGTGAGACCGGAGAGACACTTTTCGTATCAGTGACGTCCACGACCGGCGGCCGCGCATCCGGTCGCAATGGACCGGGCGCACAGAATAGTTTCACGAGTCAGGAAAACATCGGCCAGGTTCGTATCGAGTTGACGCCGTTTGGGCAGCGCAAGACGACAGCCGCCGATATCGAGCGTCGCTGGCGAAGTGCTGTGGGCCCGATTGAGGGAGCCGAGCGCGTCACATTCAGCTCGAGCTTCGTGCGCTTTGGCGCCGACGTCGAGTTCGAGCTCGCTCACCAGGATGAGTCCCAACTCATCGCAGCCGTCGATGACATGAAGAGCCGACTGGCCTCAATCGACGGTATCAACCAGCTCGAGGACAGCTTCGATCTCGGCAAACGTCAGCTCGTTTTTGAATTGACGCCGGCCGGCCGCGCTGCCGGCCTGCGCGAAGCCGATGTTGCTGTCCAGGTCCGCCAGGGCTTCTTTGGCGAGGAAGTCCAGCGCATTCAGCGTGGGCGTGAAGAAATTCGCGTTTACGTGCGCTATCCGGAAGCTGCGCGCTCGAGTCTCGACGCGCTCGACAGCTTCCGTGTGCAGCTGCCGAACGGCGAGAGCGCGCCGCTGTTCACCGTTGCCCGCGTCGAGGAGAGCCGTGCCTATTCCTCGATCGATCGCATTGACGGCCGGCGCGTCGTCACCGTCAGCGCCGATGTTGACGAAGCGCTGTCCACGCCAAACCTCGCGAACGATGCGATCGTTAGTTCCGTAATGCCGGCTCTCGAAGCAGAGTACCCGGGGCTGCGCTGGGTGCGTGCCGGGTCGACGCGTGAACAGAATGAAGATCTCGCGACGCTGGCGAGCGCCTTTATCGTCGTGCTGCTTGTCATCTACGCGATGATCGCAACGCAGCTGCGCTCGTATATCCAGCCGCTCGCGATTCTCGTGGCCATCCCGCTCGGTATTGCGGGCGCCATCCTTGGCCATTTTGTACTCGGCTTCCCGCTGTCGTTCGTCTCGATATTCGGGATTGTCGCGTTAGCAGGTGTGGCGGTAAATGCATCCGTGGTGCTCGTCGACCTCTACAACCAGTACCGCGAGACCGGCATGACACCGATCGAGGCCGCAGCAGAATCGTCCGCTCGCCGCTTCCGCCCTGTCCTGCTCACGACGCTGACGACAGCCCTCGGTCTCGCTCCCTTGCTCTTTGAAAAGAGCCCGCAGGCGCAGTTCCTGATTCCGATGGGCGTCAGCCTCGGCTTCGGAATCCTGATCTCCGGCTTCCTGGTGCTGTTCGTGACGCCCGCCGTGGCAGTCATCATGGAGGACATACGACGTGTTCTCCAACCCAAACGCGAGATGGCGACTCGTGCGCCGGACGCAGCCTGATCGAACGCTCTGTACCCGAAATCCCGGTAAACAGCGCAGACGGCGGCTTTCTGTCGCCAAACTGATATCCCTCCCCGGACAAATATAGGGTCTTTACCCCATTCCCCGTAGGGGTAACGGGTGCCAAATTCAGGTCTGGACCTACCGGCCCGCAGGGGCCAGGCCGATTTGCGCCTAGACAATTCGAGATCAGCTTATGATTGTCACTAGACGACATCTGTACAGGTGCGCCGCCGTATTCTGGCTGGCTCTTGCACCGGTGCAGCTGACCCACGCCCAGACCGAAAGCCAGCATCAGTTCGTGTTTTTTCCGGGGATCGACACCTTCGATACGTTCTCCGAATCGAGCGATGTGGTCGACGACTCCTTCGAGCGTCTTTCGGCGGACGTCCTGTACAGCTATTCCAATGAGCGTTTCCGGTTCCTTGCTGAGTACCTATGGTCCTCAAGCGAATCGGAACTTGAGCGTCTGCAAGCTGGCTGGCAACTAAACGACAACTCGCTCCTCTGGTTTGGGCGAGTGCACTCACCGGCCCGTTACTGGATGAGTGAGTTCCACCATGGACAGTTCCTGCAGACGTCGATTACGCGTCCGAGCCTTGAGGAATGGGAGGACGAGAATGGCTCGACGCCGTCGCACATAACCGGAGTAATGCTGGAGTCTGACAAGTATCTCGATGGCGAAGCCGCGATTAACTATGTGATATCCGCCGGGCTCGCGCCGAAATTCAAAGGCGAAGAGCTGATGCCGTTCGACATGCTCGATCCCGAGAGCGGTCACGGGCTGTCAGTAAACCTCCGTGTCGGCTACCAACCCAGCGTTTTCGGGCCGTTGAAGCTCGGCCTGGTAGCCAGCTGGAACGAAATAGACGTGGTGCCAGACTCCAATCCCGCGTTGCTCGATCTGGATACGATCGACCAGTTTTCCATTGGCTTCTATGGTGACTGGCAGTGGGAGAAGCTGCGGCTGATCTCAAGCGTCGTTTACTACGACCACAACATCAAATCTGTGAACGGGACAGAATCTGACCGCTTCATCCTCGGCTACTTACAGCCTGAGTATCAGATCAGTGAAGACGTGACGATTTTCGGTCGCATCGACAATGCGGGTGACGAGGACAACTCAACCTACCTGCGGTTATTGCCTGGATACGTATCCCACAGGCACATGATCGGGGCTCGTTGGGACTTCCGGCCCGAGCAAAGTCTGAAGTTCGAAATCGCAGAGACCAGCCAGCAGGGCGAAGGGCTTGGGCACGATCACTACAAAGAACTTCGCTTCCAATGGTGCGCCGTATTCCCATGAGCCATCGCGTCACTCTCGCAGCACTGCTAGTAGCGTTGCTACTGCTGCCCGGCTATACAGCCGCGGCACGCACGGTCGTGCTTGTGACGAGTGAAAGTTGTCCGATTTCCGAAATCAGCAGTCTGAACGTTCGCAAGGCATATCTTGGCGTCGCGGTAACGCTGGTCGACCGCAGGGTACGCCCTATGCGGCTGAATTCTGATGAAAAACTGAGCCAAATCTTCTACCAGTCGATCGTCGCAATGTCCGAGAAATCGTACGAGCGACGCGCGCTGTCACTCGCACTGAAATTCGGTACACCGAGGCCGGCTGAGTTCAGCAGCCTGGACGAGGCACTGGCTACCGTGCGACGAATTGAATGCAGCATGGTCTACGCCTGGAGCGACCAGCTTGACGGGCGACAGGGCATCAAGAGCATACGGGTGCTATGGCGCGGCGAGTAAACACGATCCAGGGCCGCCTGGTCCTGATGTTGCTGCTAATCCAGGCGGTGTTGATGCCGCCGCTGTTTTTCGTGATCGACAAAGCCGTCGAGCGAACAATGACGGACGCCTTCGTCGACGATGCGCGCCTCTCGGCGCAATTGATCGCAGATGGCTTCGCGAGCCTCGATGCAACCTCCCCGGATAGCGACGTTATTGATCTGCTGGACACAGCAATGCTCGGCGGACACAGCACCTATGCGGCATTGCAGGTTGGCGACAGCCTGGTGACGAGTTCATTGATGAGTGCCGAAGAAGGCGGCGACTTTGTCGAGGACTTTGCGTTTGGCGATCACGGCGACAACGTGTACTACCTCTCTCTGCCAATCAGCACAATGGACGTGCCGGCCGCGCTGAGGCTTGGTCTCGACGAGACACAAATCGCGGCAGACCTGGCCACCGTTCAACAGACGACGCTCTTCTTTATGTTGGGGTATCTGATTCTGTCGGTGATCGTGACCGGTCTGTTGAGTTCATCCATCGTCGGCCCGCTCAAGTGGCTGCAGCGCGCAAGCCACTCGATCAGTTCCGGCGACGTATCACGAGAGCTCAAGACATCGAGCAAATTAATCGAGATCCAGGATCTGTCGGAAGACCTGGAGAAGATGCGGCGCAACCTCGTTGGCATGAACGAGCGACTGCACGAAGAAATGCAGGAACGCGAGAATGCGGAGGCGCAACGCCGCGGCATGGAGGATCAGCTCCGTCAGGCACAAAGACTCGAATCTCTCGGCACCCTGGCCGGCGGCGTTGCGCACGAATTCAACAACGTGCTGCAGCCTATTCTCATGTACACGGACCTCGCACTCGAGGAGGCGCCTGAAAAGTCGGTGACCGCAAAGAACCTCAAGCGCGTGATCGAACTTGCCGGCCGCGCAAGAAACCTGAGCCGGCAGATTCTTACATTCGGGCGGCAAGAGCAGCACGCGGAATTTCAATTGACCGACATTCGCTTTGTCGTCTACGAGGCGCTGACCATGATCCGTGCCCTGCTGCCGGCGACAGTCAATCTTCGCGCGGAAATAGGTCAGCACACTGGTCTGGTCAACTGTGATCCCGCGCAAATCAAGCAGCTTATTGTCAATCTTTGCAACAACGCATCCCAGGCTCTGTCCAGTCCCGAAGACTACATTGAGGTGTCGTTGACCGAAGTCATCGTGACCAAGGAAACCACCAACCGGCAGTCGACGGTGCTGCCAGGTGAGTATGTCGTTCTGCAAGTCGCGGACACGGGACAAGGTATGGACGAGGTTACGGCACAGCGAGTGTTCGAACCGTTTTTCACCACTCGGGGCGTCGGCGAGGGAACCGGGCTTGGACTGTCGGTCGTACATGGCATCGTCAAACGACACGACGGCGAGATTCTCATTGACACGAAACCTGGCGAGGGCACTCGCTTCCGGATTTACCTGCCGTTGGCGGACGAGGTGACTGAGGAAATCAGTAACGTAGAGTAAACAACATGGCAAAAATACTTGTAATTGATGACGAGCAGGACATTCGCGTCGTGCTCCGGCAGGTGCTGGAGCGCGAAGGGCATGAGGTCGATGTCGCCGAAGGTGGAAACGAGGGACTGGAGCTTCTCGAAAGCAATGGTGCCGACGTCGTGATTACCGACATCATTATGCCGGGAATAGACGGCGTCGCGACATTGGGCAAAATCAAGGAGAACTGGCCGGGCGTGCCCGTCATCGTCATATCCGGAGGCGGCAACGTCGCGCCGGCGAGCTACGAGCCGGGAGCGATTGCCACGAATGCCTACCTGGCTTCTGCGGAACGTGCCGGCGCAGATTGCACGCTGACCAAACCATTCGACAGGAAGGAGCTGCTGGATGCCCTCAGCAACCTGCTGCAGGAATAAGCGTAGAATCTGCAACGGAATTCTACGGGTTCTCCCTACCATCGATATACAGGGTTCACCGCATGACCAATGTGCGGCGATATCGCTAGACTCAGTAGCTGGCAATCGCGAGCGGCCCCGGAAACGAAGCAAAGTATGAGCGAATTATCGATGAACAATGCCGCGCGCAGAATACTGATCGTTGATGATCACACGATCATGCGGGACGGTCTGCAGTCTTTGCTGGCATCAGAACCCGGGTTCGAAGTCGTCGGCACGGCGGCCGACGGCAAGACAGCGATTCGTCGTGTTGCTGACCTGAAGCCCGACATCGTCATGATGGACCTCACGATGCCCGGAACCAGTGGCATTGACGCGATCGCGCATATCAAACGACAGTATCCCGAGATCAAACTTGTCGCGCTCACGTTTCACAAAGAGGACCGCTACATTCACGCGACGCTGGAGGCCGGCGCCGACGCTTACGTCCTCAAGGATGACAGCCGGACTGAACTGTTGACGGCGCTCAGCAGTGTTCTCAATGGCAAACAATACCTGAGCCCGAGTATCTGTGACCGCGTTGTAGCCGGGTACCTTTCCGGGGGAGACCCCGACGCCAAAGAGCCAACCTGGGAGCTGCTGACCAAGCGTGAACGTGAAGTCATCAAGCTGATCGCGGAAGGCTACAAGACGCGCGAGATTGCCGAGTACCTGTCACTCAGCCCAAAGACTGTCGAGAAGCATCGCACCAACCTGATGAAGAAACTCGACCTGCACAATGTGTCGGCGGTCACGCTGTACGCTATCCAGAACGGCCTGGTTTCGCAGTAGTCAGAGCGACGACCTCGGCCAGCTTGCCCTTATCGTAGTGCCTTGACCAGGCTCTGAGTCGATCCTGAATTTGCCGCCCGTGAACTCAACACGCTCGCGCATGCTGTCCAGTCCCAGGCCGCTGTCAACGGGCGAACGCTGCGCCGGTGCATCGGGATCGAATCCCTGGCCGTCGTCGGTAATCTCGAGCAGCAGACCTTTCTCATCTTCGGTCAGATTTACGCGAACTTTCTGAGCGGCCGCGTGCTTGCGCGCATTATTGAGCGCCTCCTGAACCACGCGGTAGATCGATAACTTCAAATTGTCGTGAAGACCGATTTCACTGATGCAGGCCGCACATCCGACCTTGACGCTCGGAATATCCCCGTCGAAATCGTTGCACAGCATATTTATCGCCGTGCAGACACCGAATTCGTTCAATACAGACGGCGACAGGTTTCGCGAGATCTTTCGCAGGTCATCCAGTGCCTCACGAATCTGGGCAATGATCGGCTCGAACTCGCCAAGATCGATATCCGGGTGCCGCCTTTGCAGATCGGCCAAGCGGGACTCCACGCCGAACTTCAACCCGCCGATGGTCTGAGCGATACCGTCATGCAGATCAGCCGCAATGCGGCGACGTTCGGTTTCCTGCGCGGCAATGATTTGCGCATTCAGGTCGCCCGATGATAATTCGCCTGCTTCCGGACTGGCCGCGGGAGAGAGAACTCCGTTCTTTTTGTCCGCGCCATTGACCAGCTCCGCTACCTGCTGCTGCAACGCTTCATTGCTGGCAACCACGGCGAGATACTCGCGCCGAATCTCGGTGATGTCAGTCACCGTCAGTAGTGCGAAGCGACGGCGACGATCGACTTCGACCCCTGTTGCAGTAGGCGGCCGGTTCAGACTCAGGCGCAGGTGAGCTTGCCGCACGGTGTCTTCGAGCTCCCACTCAATGCTCTCGAGGTTCTTTGTGTAGGTGTCCCACACCTTCCTGAATTGCTCTTTGAGTCGGCACGCGCCGTCACACTGCGGATGCAGCAGCTCGTGCAGCCTCGCATTTCCGTCTTCGGTCAGTTCGGCAAATGACGCGCCGGCGAGGTCACGATTGACGTACAGAACTCGAGTCTGCGCATCGAGTGCGAGCGTGATCTGTGGCGGCCGTCGGAGTTTCGACGCAATCGATTCCGCGGCCGGGCTGCCTGTTGGCGTATCCATCTGGAATCCAAGAGTACAGGTTTTCTTGTTTTTGGCTTGGAAGAGCGAACTTAGACTTAGTATCGTTGCCCGGTCAGTGGGAGGCAACTGTCGGAGAATCTGACAACTCGCTCCTTTGTCAGTCGTAGCCCTTGTCGAGGAAAGCACGCATCGCCGCGAACGCCTTGTCCTGCTGATCCCACATCGCATATGACAGCGCGCCCGCCCCGCCAACACGGAGATCGATCTGTCGGGCAGAAGCGATCAGGCGGATCTGGTCGATTGTGACCCTGTAGTAGGCGTCGGCTGCACCCGCAACGGGTTTGACGTAAACCGGTTGTGTGACACCTATTGTGTCAAGTGTCCACCCGGAAAACTC
>JAAUXY010083532.1_pt1 | contig 13481 bp, 9 predicted proteins | sample 7278121 | NCBI WGS metagenome assembly JAAUXY01 (sample SAMN14350117, study PRJNA611818) | marine sediment metagenome | isolation source: surface marine sediment (1.8m) | place: French Polynesia: Moorea | collected 2018-08 | reverse complement strand
CTTCGAGGTCCCCGAGCCGATCCTCATGGCGTGGCGCGCCGCCGAGCGGCGCGCCGTGGGTCGCAGCCGTACCCTGCACATTCGGCGCGCCGTAGCCGATAACGGTCTTGCAGGCGATCAGGGAAGGCCGCTCACTGGCCTGCGCCGCCGCGATCGCCGCCGCGACGGCCTCGGGATCGTGGCCGTCGACGCGCGCCACGTCCCAGCCGGCTGCGGCGAAGCGCGCGGGCTGGTCCGTCGAGGTGCTGAGCGAGGTCGCGCCATCGATCGAGATCTCGTTGTCGTCGAACAGGACGATCAGCTTGGCGAGCTTGAGATGGCCGGCCAGGTCGATCGCCTCGTGGCTGATGCCCTCCATCAGACAGCCGTCGCCGGCCAGCACGTAGGTGAAGTGGTCGACCAGGTCGTCGCCGAAGCGCGCGTTGTGCAGACGCTCGGCCAGCGCCATGCCGACCGCGGTCGCGATGCCCTGGCCGAGCGGCCCGGTGGTCATCTCGACGCCGGCCGCGTGGCCGTACTCCGGATGGCCCGCGGTCTTGGAGCCGAGCTGGCGGAAGCCCTTCAGCTCGTCGAGCGTCATGTCCGCGTAGCCGGTCAGGTGGAGCAGGCTGTAGAGCAGCATCGAGCCGTGGCCGGCGGAGAGCACGAAGCGGTCGCGGTCCGGCCAATCGGGCGCGGTGGGATCGAACTTCAGGAAACGCGTGAAGAGCACCGTCGCCGCGTCCGCCATGCCCATCGGCAGGCCGGGATGGCCGGACTTGGCGCGCTCCACCGCGTCCATCGACAGCGCGCGCACGGCGTTCGCCATCTCGCGGTTGGAGATCTCGGTCCTGGCGTCGTTCTGTAGCTCAAGCCTATTCATGCTGTCCTCCGTTCGCTCAAGACCGCCGCTTGCGCTCGACCAGCTTCAGGATCATCGGCGTCAGGATCAGCTGCATGGCGATGTCGAGCTTGCCGCCCGGAATCACGATGGAGTTGGCGCGCGACATGAAGCTGTCGTGGAGCATCGAGACGAGATAAGGGAAGTCGATGCCGCGCGGGTTCTTGAAGCGGATGACGACCATCGATTCGTCCGCCGTCGGGATCCAACGCGCGATGAAGGGGTTCGAGGTGTCGACCGTCGGAACGCGTTGGAAGTTGATGTCGGTCTCGGTGAACTGCGGGCAGATGTAGTGCACGTAGTCCGGCATCCGGCGCAGGATGGTGTCCATCACCGCTTCGGTCGAATAGCCGCGTGCGCCCTTGTCGCGCGAGATCTTCTGGATCCATTCCAGGTTGATGACCGGCACGACCCCGATCTTGAGATCGGCGTAGCGGGCGACGTTGACCCGATCGGTGACGAGCGCGCCGTGCAGGCCTTCGTAGAACAACAGGTCCGACTCCCCGGGGAACGCTTCCCATTCGGTGAAGGTCCCGGGCGCGGCGCCGTAGAGCTCGGCCTCTTGCTGGTCGTGCACGTAGTGGCGCGTGCGCCCCTGGCCGGTCTCGCCGTACTGCCGGAAGACGTCTTCCAGCTCCTCGAAGAGGTTGGCCTCGGGGCCGAAATGGCTGAAGTGCGCGTTGCCATCGGCGGCCGCAGCGGCCATGGCTTCCTTCATGCCGGACCGGTCGTAGCGGTGGAAGGCGTCGCCTTCGATCGACACGGCCTCGACGCCCTCGCGGCGGAAGATCTGGGTGAAGGTGTGCTTGACCGTCGAGGTGCCGGCGCCGGAGGAGCCGGTGACCGAGATGATCGGATGCTGCTTGGACATGGCGATCGCGCCTTCAGTTGCGGAACAGGCCGCGGCGGCCGAACAGGGGCGAGCGCTCGCCGATCGCGTGCATGTCGATGTGATAGCGCGCCACCCGATCCACCTTGTCGCGCGAGCCGTAGACCAGCGGGACGCGCTGATGCAGCTCGCTCGGCACCACGTCGAGGATCCGGTCCTCGCCGTCGGTCGCACCGCCGCCGGCCTGCTCGACGACGAAGGCGATGGGGCTGGCCTCGTAGAGCAGGCGCAGGCGGCCTTGGCCGTAGCCCGGGCGCGCGTCGCGCGGATAGAGGAAGATGCCGCCGCGCACCAGGATGCGATAGGCCTCCGCCACGAGGGAGGCGATCCAGCGCATGTTGAAGTTCTCGCCGCGCGGTCCCTGATCGCCGGCCATGCAGTCGTCGACGTAGGCTTTGATCGGCTCCTCCCAGTGGCGGTAGTTGGAGGCGTTGATCGCGTACTCGCGCTTGCCGAGGGGGATCTGCACCTGCGGCCGGGTCACCAGAAAACGCCCGCTGTCCCGGTCGAGCGTGCAGATCAGCGTGCCCTCGCCCAGCGTGAGCACGAGCTCGGTGCGCGGCCCGTAGACCACGAAGCCGGCGGCGAGCTGCCGCGTGCCGGGCTGCAGGAAGGCCGCCCCCGGGTCCGTCCGAGCGTCCCCCGGCATCGGCAGGATCGAGAAGATGCTGCCGATCGAGACGTTGGTGTCGATGTTCGACGAGCCATCGAGGGGATCGACGGCGACCGCCAGCGGTGCATCGGGGTCGAGGAGCTGGGCGGTCTCGCGCTCTTCCGAAGCGAAGGCCGCGACCGCCGCCTCGCGCATCGCCGCCTCGAAGAGGTCGTCGGCGCGGAGGTCGAGCTCCTTCTGCTCGTCGCCATGGCTGCACTCGGTGACCACCGCCGCCAAGGAGCCGGCCAGGGGGCCGCGGGCGATGATGTCGGCCAATTGGCCGGCCGCCCAAGCGATCTTATGGACGGTGGCCGCTACCGCGCTGCGCGTCTCGTCGCCGCGCCGCCACTCCTCCAGGAACTGCTCCAGGCTTGGAAACCCGTTCATCGAGGCCCTCCGCTTGACGTTCTCTTCTTTTTGTCATTGGCCTCTCCGCCAGGGCTTCCAAGGCTGCGAGAGCTTCGTGGTGCCCTTTGTTGGCGCCGATACTGGTCGCGCTTGCGGGAAAAGTAAATTTTAAGTATCTTTGCATCTATGAAAGTTTTTCTTAATCATGAGATGCGCCGGGTGACCCTGAAGCAGCTGCGCGCGCTGACCGCCGTGGTGGACAGCGGCACCGTGTCCGCGGCCGCGCAGGCGCTCAACGTGACGCCGCCGGCCGTGGCGCTGCAGATGCGTCTCCTGGAGGAGACGGCGGGCATGCCGCTGGTCGAGCGCACCGGCCACGGCCTGCGCCCGACCGACTGCGGCCAGGAGCTGCTGGAAGGCGCGCGGCGTATCGAGGCCACGCTCGCCGACTGCGGCGTCGCCCTTGAGGAGCTGCGCGGCATGGAGCGCGGCCGCGTCACCGTCGGCGTGGTCAGCACGGGGAAGTACTTCGCGCCGCGGGTCATCGCGGCCTTCGTCAAGGCCCACCCCGGCATCGACCTGCGCCTGCAGATCGGCAACCGCCAGGAGACGATCGCCGGCCTCAAGAACTTCGACCTCGACCTCGCCATCATGGGACGCCCGCCGGAGGACTTCGAGACCGAGCAGGCGGTGATCGCCGATCATCCGCACATCATCGTCGGGCCGGAGGGTCATCCGCTGGCGGGCAAGCGGCGTTTGAGCCTCGCCGAGCTCGCCGGCGAGACTTTCCTCCTGCGCGAGGAGGGATCGGGCTCGCGGATGCTGTTGCAGCGGCTCTTCGCCGAGGCCGGTCTCAGCCCCAACCTCGGCATGGAGATCGGCAGCAACGAGACCATCAAGCAGGCGGTCATGGCGGGGCTGGGCATCGCGCTGCTCTCGGCGCACACGGTCTCGGCGGAGCTGGCCGACGGCCGCCTGGTGTCCTTCGACGTGGTCGGCCTGCCCATCGTGCGGCAGTGGTTCGTGGTGACGCAGAAGGACAAACGGCTGCTGCCCGCGGCCAAGGCCCTCTGGACCTTTTTCGCCGAGTCCGGCGCGGACTTCCTGCCCGACCTCGAGCCCAAGCCCCGGCGCAAGCGCAAGGGCCGATGAGGCGGGATAGGCGACGGCCGCGCGCCGGCCCCAGTCACACCAAGTTCGAGGTCAGAATGGTGACCACGCCCAGCGCCACGGTCGCGACGCCGACCGTCGCGCGCAGCCCGTTGTGCAGCCAGGTGAGACCGCGCGCCGAGTAGCGCAGGGGCACGGCGATCGCGACCGAGAGCACCGCCATGCCGGCTATCGAGCCGAGGCCGAAGAGCGCGATGTAGACCAATCCCAGCCAAGGCGAGGCTGTCGCATCCAGGGTCAGCAGCACCAGCGCCGCCGAGCCGGCCATGCCGTGAACCAGCCCGACGAGGAGCGCACGGAGGGGAAAGCCGCTGGGGTGCTCGTGGCGGTGATGCGCAGGGTCGTGGTGCCGCTCGCCGCGGTGCGAATGGGCGTGGAAGTGCACCTCGTCCGGCCCGTGGCGGTGCAGGTGGAAGTGCACCCTGTCGCGCAGGACGCGGCGCAGCACGTCGGCGCCCAGGAGCACCAGCATGACGGCGACGGCCATCTCGAGCCCTTGCGCCAGGCGCTCGGGCACGGCGGCGTCCAAGACGATCACCAGCGAGCCGAAGGCGAAGAGCGTCAGCGTGTGACCCAACCCCCAGACGGCTCCCTGGCGGGCGGCCTGCCGCAACGACCGGCCCTCGCTCGCCAAACTGGCGACCGCCGCCACGTGATCGGCTTCCAGCGCATGGCGCATGCCCAGGAGGAATCCCAAGACCAACAGGGTGATCACCGCGCCCTCCCCTCTCGCAGCCAACGCGCTGCGGCCACGCAGGCCTGCCCCAACGACAGCCCGCCGTCGTTCGCCGGCACCTCCCGTGGGCTCAGCACGCGCAGGCCATGCGCCTCCAACCCCCCGGTCACGCCCTCCAGGAGAATCCGGTTCTGAAAGACGCCGCCCGACAGTACCGTGTTTTCGACGCCATGGGCGGCTGTCAGACTTGTCACCGTCGCCACGATGGTCTCGACAACACCATTGTGGAACCGCGCAGCGATGCGCGCAGTCGGCACCGCTTCCAGCAAATCGTCGAGCAACGCGCGCCACAGCGGCGCCCAATCGAGCACCAGCGGTTCCCCTTCCATGACGGCGTGGCCGTAGGCGCCGCGTTCATCCGCCACGGTCTCGGCGAGGGCCTCCAGCTCGATCGCCGCCTGTCCCTCGAAGCTCGTCGTTTCGCGGCAGAGCCCGAGCGCGGCGGCGGCCGCGTCGAACAGACGCCCGGCCGAGGACGCGGGCGGCGCGTTGACGCCGCGTTCGATCATCCGGTCCAGGGTGCCGCGCGGCTTCTCGGCGAGGTAACGCACGATCGGCAAGTCGCGCCAACGGCCGTCGACCTCCTCCCAGCCGAGGAAGCGGTGCAGGTGGGCGTAAGCGTTGCGCCAGGGCTCGCGCATCGCCTGGGCACCGCCGGGCAGGGCGACCGGCGCGAAGTGGGCCAGCCGCTCGAAGCCGGCGTAGCCGCCCAAGAGGAACTCGCCGCCCCAAAGCCCGCCGTCGGCGCCGAAGCCGAGCCCGTCGAGGATGACCCCGAGAACCGGTGGCGAGTCGAGCGGCGCGCCCGACTCGGCCAGGCAGGCCGCGAGATGGGCGTGATGATGCTGGACCACGGAAACCGGGACGGCTTCCTCTTCGGCGAGCTTCCGCCCCCACTGGGTCGCGTGGTAATCCGGATGCCCGTCGATCGCCACCAGGTCCGGCTGGAACTCGAAAAGCGCGCGGAACAGCGCCAGGGAACGGCGGTAGTCCGCGTGAGTCAGGGAGTCCTCCAGGTCGCCGATGTGGGGCGACAGGATGGCCTGGCCGTCCTTCAGCAGGCAGAAGCTGTTCTTCAGCTCGCCGCCCATGGCCAGCACCGCCGGCGCCGCCTCGAAACCGGGCGGCAGGGGCATGGGTGCCGGCGCGTAGCCGCGCGCCCGGCGCAGCAAGCGCGGCGCACCGCCGGCCACCCGCGCGACCGAGTCGTCGAGCCGGTTGACGATCTCTCGGTCGTGCAGCAACCAGACGTCGGCGATGCCGGCGAGCCGCTTGCGGGCGTCGGCGTTGTCGCTGGTCTGCGGCTCGTCGCTGCGGTTGCCCGAGGTCAGCACGATTGGCCCCGCCAGGCTGCGCGCCAGGAGATGGTGCAACGGCGTGTAAGGCAGCATGAAGCCGAGCCCGTTCTGTCCGGGCGCGAGCTCGCTCGCCAGCGGCGCGGCGTCGTCGCGCCGGTCCAGCACCACGATCGGCGCCGCGGCGCTCTGCAGCAGCGTCGCCTCGGTCTCGCTCACCCGGGCATAACGGCGCACCATATCCAGGTCGCGGGCCAGCAGCGCGAAGGGCTTGTGATAGCGGCGCTTGCGTTGCCGCAGACGGGCCACCGCCGGCTCGCTGGCCGCGTCGCAGGCCAGGTGGAAGCCGCCGATGCCCTTGACCGCGACGATCTTCCCCGCGGCGATCAGATCTTGCGCCACCGCGATCGCATCCCGCCCTTGCGGAATATCTACAACCCGTCCATTCGCCTCCTCCAGCCACAGCCGCGGGCCGCAGACGGCGCAGGCGTTCGGCTGGGCGTGGAAGCGCCGGTCGGCGGGATCGCCGTACTCGGCGGCGCAGTCGGCGCAGAGCGGGAAGACGTCCATGCTGGTGTTCGCCCGGTCGTAGGGGATGGCCCGGACGATCGAAAGCCGCGGCCCGCAATGCGTGCAGTTGGCGAAGGGATAGCCATGGCGCCGGTCCTCCGGGTCCATGACCTCCGCGAGGCAGGCCGGGCAGGTCGCGGCGTCGGGCACCACGCCGGTGCGCACGGCGCCGCCCGCGCTTTCGACGATGACGAAGTCGTCCCCCTCGCCCGCTTCGCCGAGCGCCGTGACCTCGATGCCGTCGATGCGCGACAGCGGCGGCGCCTCGCGCGGCAGGCGGTCCAGAAAACCCTGGATGGACTCGGCCGGGCCCCAGGCGCGGATCAACACGCCGTCGCCGTCGTTCAGCACCTCGCCGCCGAGCGCGCAGGCGCGGGCCAGCCGCCAGACGCTGGGGCGAAAGCCGACGCCCTGCACCAGACCGCGCACGCGCACGCTGACGGCCTCGGTGGTCGTTGTCTCGGTGATGGGCAGAGGGCTGTTCATGGCTCAGTGCGCCGTGCAGACCATGCAGGGGTCGAAGGAGCGCACGACGTGCTGCACCGAAACCGGATCCTTCTCCTCGTCGCGCACCGGGGCCCCGTGCAACGCCGTTTCGAGCGCGCCGCGCGTTTGTCCCGAATCGCGCGGCGAAAAGTTCCAGGTGGTCGGCGAGATGATCTGATAGTTCAGGATGTGGCCGTTGCGGATCTTCAGCCAGTGGCCGAGCGAGCCGCGCGCCGCCTCGATCAGGCCGCATCCCTCCGCTTCGTCGGGCATCTCGGCGTGGTTGCAGAAGGCCTCGCGTGGCTGCAGCGCGCGCGCCCAATCCTCCATGGCGATCACGACGCGGGCGATTTCCAGTAGGCGGGCGATGACCCGATTGCGCACGTTGCCGCCGCTACGCGCCACCAGGTCGCGGATCAGCGGATGGCCGTCGACGACTTGGCGCGCCAGCGCCCCGACCTCCACCACTTCTCCGGCGAGACGCGGGGCCTTGCACCAGCTGTAGCCGTCCGGCGCGTCGGCCTCGGGCACCGTTAGGCCCCGGTAGGGGTGACGCGGCGCGTCCTGCTGCGCCATCCAGGCGTGCGAGGTGTCCTCGGCGATCGACTCGGGATCGAGTGCGCTGCACGCACCGTCGGCGAAGACCCCGGACGCGAAGAGAGCGCCCTCCGCGCCGCGGTAGGCGCCGTAGCTCATGAAGCGATCGGTCGCCCGGCCCAAAGCGTCGAGCCCGAGCGCCGCCGATATCGCCAGGAAGCGGCGGAAGTCGCAGCCGATCGGCGCCTTCTCCTCCGCCCAGGCCGAGAGCGCGGCCTCGGACTCCAGCGCGACGACGCGCTCCAAACGGTCGCCGAATAGCGCGGACTCGAGAAAGCGGCGGAAGGCGGCGAGGATGGTCAGGACCCGCACGCGCTCTTGCGGCTCGATCGAGCGCGTCGACCCGCCCGGCTGCACCGCCAGGGTGTGCGGCCACTTGCCGGCCAGGATGCCCATGAGGTGCATGAAGCCCGCGCGCGCCGGCAACATCTCGCGGGTCGCCTCGCCTTCCATGGCCTTGAAGCGCCGCACGGTCTCCTGATACCAGGGCTCCGCGCCGTAAACCGGGCGGCAGAAGTCCGGCATGAAGAAGAGGTAGAAGTGGGTCAGGTGATCGGCCGTGTTCTCGGCGCCGAGCACGATGTTGCGGGCGAGCTCGCCGTTTGGCGGCGGCGCGAGCGTCTGAGCCTCGGCCAGGGCGACGGCGGCGGCCATGGACTGCGAGACCGAGCAGATGCCGCAGATGCGCGGCGTGTAGACCAGGGCGTCGCGCGGGTCCTTGCCGTGCAGGATCTGCTCGAAGCCGCGGTAGAGCGGCGAGACCACCCAGGCGTCGCGCACTTGGCCGTCGGCAATGTCGAGCCGAACCTCGAGGTCGCCCTCGACGCGGTTGAAGGGCCCGACGACGCGCCGGCTCATTTCTTCTCTCTGGCCCGGTCCGAAGGGGGCACGCGGATGTGGTCGGCGACCGCGTTCTCACGTAGGCGTTTCGGCGTCGCGGCCTTGGACAGCGAGGCGAGCGCCAGGAACCAGGCCTTGGGCATGTCGGTCGGCAGGCCGACGGGAATGCCGCCCAGCTTCGGCGTCTCGGCGAAGGCGTGCCCCGGCTCTTCGAAATCCGGGGCCGTGCAGTTGATGCAGGCGTAGCCGCCGCGCAGGCAGGAACCGGAACCGTTCCACAGACGGGTGTTGCAGTCGGCGTGGGCCTGGGTGCCCTTGCAGCCCATGTGCTCCATCATGCAGCCGAGGTCGGACGGCAGCCGCGCGCTGGCCTTGAACTCGTAGTACTCGTTGCGCGGACAGCCGTGGTGCACCAGATGGTCGGCATAGGACCGGGGCCGGCCCCATTCGTCCATGTCGTCCTCGCCGAAGCCGCCCATGGCGATCTGCAACAGCGTCTCGATCACCCAATTCGGATGGGTCGGGCAGCCGGCGATGTTGACGATCGGCAGGCCGGAGCGGGAACGGAAACCCTTGCCCAGGAGCCCGCCCTCGAGCTTGCCGTCGTAGCCGAGGCCGCAGGCCTCGACGTGATTGTCGCCGCCGGCCGTGACGCCGCCAAAGGCGGCGCAGCTGCCAACCGCGACGACGACCTCGGCGAGCGGGGCGAGCTCGGCGATGCAGTCCATCATCGGGCGATCGCTGCCCGACATCATGTGGAAGCGGCCGGTGCCGTTGGGCCCGCGCATGACCGAGCCCTCCAGGCAGAGGATGTCGAGCCGAGTCTCACCGCGCTTGATCCGATCCAACAGCTCGATCACCTCGTGGCCCGAGGCCTCGCTCAGCGAGGGATGCCACAGCAGCTCGATCCCGCCGCTTTCCAAGGAGGTGACGAGGTCCGGCGCCTCGGCGCAGATCAGGGAGAGCGTGCAGCCGCCGCAGCCGCCGGACTGCAGCCACAGCAAGGTGGAACGCTTCGCCTCTGTCGGGTCATTTGGCATCGACGGCTCCCAGCGGCAGCGTCAGGGTGAAGACGGCGCCGCCGTCCGGCCCGTTGCCGGCTTCCAGGCCGCCGCCCTGCTCCTCCGCCATCCCATAGCTGACGTAAAGCCCCAGACCGGTTCCCTGACCGATCGGCTTGGTCGTGAAGAAGGGCTCGAAGATGCGGTCGCGGTCCTCGTCCGCGATCCCCGGCCCGTTGTCGGCGACGGATACGCGGGCGCGGCCGCCCTCCTCGCCGCAGGCGATGGTGATGCGGGGTTCGGCTTGGTCCGCGGTCACGTCGACGGCGTTCTGCACGAGGTTCACGACGATCTGGTGGACCGCCCCTTTGCGCCCCTCGATCTCGAAGCGCTCGGGGACATGGAACTCGACCGCCGGCTTGTTGCGCGCCGACTTGACCACCCACTCCGCGGCGGTCCTGACCACCCGGGTCAAATCGAAGACCTCTGAGGACTCCCTCTGCCCGCTCGAGAAACGCCGAAGATCCTGCACGATGTCGCTGACCCGCTCGGCGCCTTCCAGCGTGCCGTCGACCAGGGGCGCCACGTCCTTGAGGATACGGTCGATCTTGAGCTCCTCGCGCAGGCTGCGCAGGGCGTCGGGATCGCCGCATTCGTCCACTGCCCGCAGGTAGCGCGTGATGCGCTCGCCGTAACGCTTGAGCGCATGCATGTTGCCGAAGACGAAGCTGATCGGATTGTTCAGCTCGTGCGCCACGCCGGCGACGAGCCGGCCCAGCGCCGCCATCTTCTCGGCGAAGACGAGCTGTTGCTGGGTCTGGCTCAGCTTGCGGTGCGCCCGGTCCAGCTCGCGGTAGGCGCGCCGCAATTCGCCGATCGGCCGGCCGATGATGACCAATCCCACCAGGCGGCCGTCGTGGTCGTAGCGCGACGAGCAGTTGATCGCCATGAGCGCATGCTCGCCGTCCCGGCCGATCATCGCCGCTTCGGCGTCTTCGACCGCCTTGTCGAACTTGACCCGTTCCGGCAATTGCTCGGCGAGCGCGGCGGATTCCTTGCAGAACAGTGTGGCCAAGGGCTTGCCGAGAAGCTCGGCTTCCGAGCGGCCGATGAGCTTGAGCAGCGCCGCATTGGCCTGCTCGATGCGCCCGTTGATGTCGCAGACCACCAGCACATCGGTCATCGACGACAGCACGCTGCCGATGAAGCGTTGCGCGTCCTCGAGCGCGGCGTTCTTCTCCTCCAGCTCGACTTGGTAGCGCACGAGGTCCGAATAGACCTCGTCCATCTTGCTGATGACCTCGATCCAGGCGTCTTCGCTGTCCTGGCCGAGCTCGATCGCGTCGCCGGCCCCGGCGAGGTCGATCAGGCCGCTCCCCTTCTGCGCAATCTGTCGTTCCGTCGCCATGGTCGGCGCCGCCTATCCCGTCGCCTTCCGTTTCGGTCCGTCGTCCAAGGCCTCGACTTTCTCGAGGCCGTAGCGCTCCAGCTTGCTGCGCAGGCCGACGCGCGACAGGCCGAGCTCCTTCGCCGCCCGGCTCTTGTTCCAGCGGTGGCGGATCAGCGTCTCGCGCAGGACCCGCGCCTCGAGGCCCTCGATCCGCTCCTTGAGGGTGCCGTCCAGGCCGGCGAGCAGCTCCACCTCGGCTTCGTCTTCGGGCGGCGTGGCGCGCAGGATGCGCGGCGACAGCAGATCGGCCCCGAGGGGCTTGCCTTCCGGCCCGATCACCAGCATGTGCTGAATTTCGTTCTGCAGCTCGCGCACGTTGCCGGGCCAGTAGTAAGCCTTGAGGCAGTCGAGCGCCTCCGGCGTCAGGCCCTCGGCCGACTTGCCCAGGGCCTGCTCCGCCTTCTGCAGCAGCATCTGCGCCAACACCGGGACGTCGTTCGGCCTCTCGCGCAGCGGCGGCAGGTGAATCGTGACCGCCGCCAGGCGGTAATAGAGGTCTTCGCGGAAGCGGCCCTGGCGCACCTCCGCGGCCAGGTCCCGGTTGGTCGCCGCGATCACGCGCACGTCCACCTTGCGCGTCTTGCTGTGGCCGACCGGGCGGATCTCGCCCTCTTGCAGCACGCGCAGCAGCTTGACCTGGAAGGCCGGGGAGACCTCGCCGATCTCGTCCAGGAACACGGTGCCGCCGTCGGCCCGCTCGAACAGGCCGACATGGTCCTCGACGGCGCCGGTGAAGGCGCCGCGCTTGTGGCCGAAGAGCTCGCTTTCCAGGAGCTCGTCCGGCAGCGCGCCGCAGTTCTCGACCACGAAGGGCTTGTTCCAGCGCAGGCTATTGTAATGCAGGGCCCGCGCCGCCAGTTCCTTGCCCGTGCCCGATTCGCCGGTCAGCAGCACCGAGATGTCGTAGGGCGCGATCTGGCCCAGCTTGTCGCAGATCGGGTTCAAGGGGCTGTCCTCGGCGCGAACGATGCCGTCGTCGCGCTGATAGTTCTCGCGCAGGCGCTCGCGGCGGGCCTTCACCGTCTCCTCGGCCCGACTGGACGACATCTTGAGCTCGATCGCCAGCAGCTCGTTCTCCCGTTGCAGCTTGAAGAGGTTGGCCGCGTTCTTCAGCGTCAGGATCAGGTTGTCCGGCTGCCAGGGCTTGGTGATGTACTGGTGGATGCCCGCCTCGTTCAGGCCGCTGATGATGTCCTCGGCGTCGGTGTAGCCAGAGATGATCATGCGCACGACCTCGGGCCAGTCCTCGCGCACGCGCTTGAGGAACTCCACGCCCGTCATGTCCGGCATACGCTGGTCGCAGAGGATGATCTGGACCCACTCCTGCTCCAGGATGCCGAGCGCGGTTTCGGTGTCCTGCGCCGTCTTGACTTCGAAATCGTCTTCCAAGATCCGTTCGATCGCCTCGACGCTGCGCAGCTCGTCGTCGACGACGAGAACCGTCGGCAGTGCGGTCATGACGCGTTCCTCCAAGCGGCTGGCTTGCGTCGGTCGCGGTGCCGGGCGATGGTCAAGGGCGTGCGCGACTTCGCCACCTTGTGCACGAAGTTGTAGCGGGCGACGTGATAGCTGGGATCGAAGCCGTAGAAGTTGAGCCGCATGCGTTCGAGCTCCTCGTCACGGTACTGCCGCAGGGGCTTCGCCGCGTCGTCGGCTATGCGGCGCGCCCGCTTCTCCGCCAAGTGGTCGGCGAAGCCGGGTTCCGCAGCGAGCCCTCTCGCGCGCTCGTGCACCTGCGCCGTGAAGCTCTGCCGGTCGCCCGCCAAGCGCGCGTCGCCCAATCCGAGGTCCACGGCCTCCGCCGGTCCCATGGGCAGTCGGGCGGCGGTGATCTGTCGGGCCTTCGTCTCGCCGGCGTGGCGCGGCAGCAGGTAGGTCCAGAACTCCGAGCCGAAGAGGTTGCCCATGTCCTTGTAGTGCGGCGAGAGCACCACGCCGTCGCGCAGCCAGACCCGGTCGGCGGCCCGCGCCAGGAACACGCCGCCCGCGCCGGCGTTACCCTGCAGCGCCGCCACGGTCAGGTGCGACTCGCTGCGGATGATGGCCTCGGCCAGATCGTCGATGGCGTTGATGTTGCGCCAGGACTCGTCGGCGGCGCTGTCGGCGGCCTCGATCACGTTGAGATGGATGCCGTTGGACCAGAAGTCGTGGCCGCCCAGCAAGACGATCACCCGCGTCGGCCGGGCCAGCGCGGCGCGGTAGGCGGCGAGCAGCCGCGCGCACTGGCCGCTGTCCATGGCGCCGTTGTGGAACTCGAAGCGCAGATAGCCGACGCCGTCGCGCTCCTCGTAGCCGATCTCCCGGTAACCGCCGTCGCCGTCGAGCGGCACCTCGGGAACCTCGGCGAGCTCCTCGGCGAACACGCGGGTCGCCGGCAGCTTGAAGGGATTGGGATCGTCCGGGCCACGGCCGACGGCGCGGTCTGGATCGGCCACCTGCGCCGCCCGGACGATTCCACTCCCTTCAAGCTGCCGGCGACCCGCGTGCTCGCGGAGGAGCTCGCCGATCTGCCCGAGGTCCCGCTCGACGGCGACGGCGGCTACCGCGAGATTGCCTACGCCGAG
>JAAUXY010102051.1_pt1 | contig 13487 bp, 6 predicted proteins | sample 7278121 | NCBI WGS metagenome assembly JAAUXY01 (sample SAMN14350117, study PRJNA611818) | marine sediment metagenome | isolation source: surface marine sediment (1.8m) | place: French Polynesia: Moorea | collected 2018-08 | reverse complement strand
GCTTCGGGTATCGCTCGGAGGAGCAAACCCGTGACGTCGTCGAGCGTTTCCGCCGCGCCGACATTCCGCTCGACGCGGTCATACTCGACCTCTACTGGTTCGGCCCCGAAATACAGGGTTTCATGGGCAATCTCGACTGGGATCGCGCCGCCTTCCCGACGCCCGAGGACATGATCGCCGACTTTCGCGAGCAGGGTGTACGGACGATCGCAATCACAGAGCCGTTCGTTCTGACGACGTCGACCAACTGGAAGGACGCGGTCGAGAACGATGCAATCGCGCACAACGCGACCGGAGAACCGAAAACGTTCGACTTCTATTTCGGCAACACGGGCCTGATCGACGTGTTCAACGAACCGGCCCGTCAGTGGTTCTGGCAGTTCTACGAACGGCTCTTCGAACAGGGCACGGCCGGGACCTGGGGTGACCTCGGCGAGCCCGAGGTGCATCCGAGCGACGCACTACACACGCTCGATGACGGCAGCGTGGCGACAGCCGACGAAGTTCATAACGCGTTCGGGCACATGTGGGCAAAAACCGTTTTCGAGAACAAGCTCCGGCGGTTTCCGGACGAACGGCCAGTCATCATGATGCGATCCGGTTTCGCGGGCTCACAGCGTTACGGCATGGTGCCATGGACCGGCGACGTCGATCGTTCCTGGGGCGGCCTCAAACCGCAGGTCGAACTGAGCCTGCAGATGGGTCTGCTCGGTCTTGCCTGGAACCACTCGGACCTGGGCGGATTCGCGGGCGGCGAGGTCTTCGACAGTGAAATGTATGTGCGCTGGCTCCAGTACGGTGTGTTCCAGCCGATTTATCGGCCGCACGCGCAGGAGCACATTCCGTCCGAGCCCGTGTTTCATGACGAAGAAACGATCCGGCTCGCACGCGATGCCATTCGCCTGCGTTACCGGCTGCTCCCCTACCTGTATACGCTCGCCTGGGAGAACGCGACGACCGGCATGCCGCTGATGCGGCCGCTGTTCTTCGAAGATGAACGCGACCTCTCACTGATCGCCGAAAAGGACGCATACCTCTGGGGCGACGCGTTTCTCGTCAAACCCGTTACCGAGCCGGGCGTCGAATCCGTTGATGTGCCGCTGCCGCGGGGGGTCTGGTTCGATTTCTGGAACGGCGATCGTCATCTCGGCGGCCAGACCGTATCGGTGCCGGTCACGATGGAGACGATTCCCGTGCTCGTTCGGGCCGGCTCGTTTGTTCCGAGCGTAGAGCCGGTAGATGCGACAGATCACTACTCCAGCAAAGAATTGTCGCTGCATTACTACGCCGATCCCTCGGTCAGGACCGCATCCGGCCGCATGTACGAGGACGACGGACACAGCCGAACGAGTATCGAGTCCGGCGAATACGAGCTGCTCGAGTTCGACGCGCGCCACGTCGGCGATTCGCTGACGATCACCGTCACGCGCAATACGGACGGCTACGACGGCATGCCCGAAGATCGTGATGTCGAGCTCGTCGTGCATAACTGGAGTACGCCGGTCACGTTGCTGACCGTCAACGGCCGGGATATTCCCGTGAAAGAGAAGCTGCCGCGCCGCGGCGCTGGTGCAGGCTTCGATCCCGACACCCGAACATTCCGGCTGCGATTCAACTGGCACCAACCCACGGTCGAGCTGCAAATCAACGAACCCGAGGAACCGGCGATGAAAGGCAAACTGGTCGTCTACCAGGTCTTCACCCGTTTGTTCGGCAACGAGCAGACGACCAACAAGCCGTGGGGAACGATCGAGGATAATGGCGTCGGCAAGTTCGCCGACTTTACACCGGATGCGCTTGCCGGCATTCGCGAACTCGGCGTCAGTCACGTCTGGTATACGGGCGTGCCGCATCACGCCGTGATTCGGGATTACACCAGGTTCGGCATCAGCAACGACGACCCCGACGTTGTGAAGGGTCGTGCGGGTTCGCCGTACGCCGTCAAGGATTACTATAGCGTCAACCCGGACCTGGCCATCGACCCGGCGAGGAGGCTCTAAGAGTTCGAGGCGCTCATCACGCGGACGCACGATGCCGGCATGAAAGTGCTGATCGATATCGTGCCAAACCATGTCGCGCGCGGCTACGAGTCGCTGGGCAAACCGGACAGCGTCGAGGATTTCGGCGCCAGCGACGACACGTCGGTCGAGTGGGCGCGCGACAACAACTTCTACTACGTTGTCGGCGAGGACTTCGAGGTGCCGGAATCGCCTGGCGGCTACGCGCCACTGGGCGGCGACAGGCACCCGCTGGCTGACGGCAAGTTCGCAGAGTCGCCCGCCAAATGGACCGGCAACGGCGCGCGCGAGGCACAGCCCCGATTCGACGACTGGTTCGAAACGGTGAAGGTCAACTACGGCGTGCGCCCGGACGGCAGCTACGCGTTCGAGCGCCTGCCCGATGAAGCTCGCGACTGGACGATCGAGCAGCACGCGGCGTTCTGGTCGGACAAGGACGTACCCGACAGCTGGACGAAATTCGAAGACATCGTCCTGTTCTGGCTGAACAAGGGCGTCGACGGCTTCCGCTACGACATGGCGGAAATGGTGCCTGTCGAGTTCTGGAGTTACCTGAACTCGTCGATCAAACGCGTCAATCCCGACGCGTTCCTGCTGGCGGAAGTCTACAACCCCGGCCTGTACCGGGATTACCTGCAACTCGGGCGCATGGACTACCTGTACGACAAGGTTGGCTTCTACGACACGCTCAAGCCGATCATGCAGGGCAAGACCGGCACGGATACGCTTGCGCCGATTCATGCCGAGGTGCTCGACATCGAGGAGCACATGCTGCATTTCCTCGAGAACCACGACGAGCAGCGCATTGCGAGCGAGGACTTCGCGGGCAGCGCCGTCAAAGGCAAGCCGGCGATGGTCGTCTCCGCGCTTATCAGCCGCTCGCCGACCATGCTCTACTTTGCCCAGGACGTGGGTGAACCGGGCGACGGTGACGCCGGCTTCGGCGATCCGACGCGCACGACGATTTTCGACTACTGGGGCGTGCCGTCGCACCAGCGCTGGATGAACAACGGCAAGTTCGACGGCGGCGAGCTGACCGACGCGGAGACCGACCTGCGCGACTTTTACACGCGACTGATGTCGTTCAGCGCGTCAAGCCCTGCCCTGCGCGGCGAGTACGCCGAACTGCACACGTTCAACCGGGCACAGGACAACGACGCGTACAACGATCGCGTGTTCACGTTCGCGCGCTGGAATGAGGGCGAACGACTAATTGTCGTCAGCAGTTTCGATGATGCCGATGCACAGGATCTCGAAGTTCGAATCCCCGCCGAGCTGATCGCCGAATGGCAACTTGCCGACGGCCGCTACATGCTCGACGAGCAGCTCTACCGGCGCAATCACGCACAGCTCATCGTCGACCAGGGCGTGGGCATGTTCCGCATCACGCTTGAAACGTTGGGGTCTGCGGTGCTCAAAGTCGGCGCGCCGAACATTCATCGGCATACGGACTTCCGATCTGACAATGTCGACGCGCGCCACATCGACGTGTGGTTACCGGCGGACTACGGCGAGTCTGAGAAACGCTACCGCGTTATCTATGCTCACGACGGCCAGAACCTCTACAACCCCAGCTTCGTCTGGAACAACACCGACTGGGGCGTCGACGACGTACTGCAGCAGCTGATCGATGACGATGATGTTGAGGATACGATCGTCGTCGGCATCTGGAACACGCCCAAACGCCGGCTTGAATACCTGCCGCAGGAAGCGTGGGACCTGGCACCGGAGCACATGCAGGTTTATATCGAGGGACAGGAAGGCGGCAAACCGCAATCGCGCGAGTACCTTAAATTCATCGTCGACGAACTCAAGCCGTTCATCGACGAAACCTACCGCACGAAGGCCGGCCGCGAAGACACCTTCTTGATGGGCAGCAGCATGGGCGGGCTGATTTCGATGTATGGCCTGATCAACTATCCGCAGGTGTTTGGCGCCGCGGCCTGCCTTTCGACGCACTGGCCGCTGCATGTCGACCTGAATGACGGCGAAGCGACCGAGGCGTTCATCGGCTATCTCCGGAACGCGATGCCGCCGCCTGGCGAAAACCGCATCTATTTCGACTTCGGCACCGAGGAACTGGACGGGAAGTACGAACCGCACCAGTCGATGATCGACGAGATGATGACGCAGCTTGGCTACACACAGGGCAAAGACTGGGTGACTCGCAAGTTCGAGGGCGCTGGCCACTCGGAGAAATACTGGCGCGAGCGCCTGCATATTCCCCTCACGTTTCTGTTGAAGGACACGCCGTAGGGGCGGCCCTGTCGTGGGAGCGGCGTCTCGCCGCGAATCGGGCCGGGACAACCCTCCCACTATCGGGCCGGGACGGCCCTCCCACAATCGCGGGCGGGACGCCGCTCCAACAGTGTCCTATTCGCCAGCCAGTTCTTTCGCCTTCTCCAGCGCCTGTTCCGGGTCCACCTCGACATCGACAGGCACACCCACACCCTCGATCCGCCCGTGCTCGATCGAATAGTAGTCGGCCACGGGCAGGCTCAGCACAAACCCCTCCGCGACATCGAACATGCTTTGCGACAGCATTTCGCCGTGCGTCTTCACACCTATGAGCGTGGCCTCGCCGGATGCGCGCAGCGCATCGGCCGCGAGTTCGGTCGCAGACGCCGAGCGATTGTCGAGCAGCACGAAGACCTTCCCGTCGAAATTCGGCTCGGCCGGCCGGAACTGCACTCGCAGAATGTCCTTTGACTGCACGCTCTCCCAGAACGCCCGTATGGACCAGCCCTGCCAGACAGGCGCCGAGAGTGCCTGCTCAGCATTCGGCGGCGCATCATTATCGCGATTCCATTGTTGGGATATGAAGAAGCCGGCATCGAGCGGTGCATCGATAATGTGCTCGACGAGCGGCTTGACCGCGAACGCGCCTCCTCCGTTACCCCGCAGGTCTATGATCAACGTTGACGGTGCTTTTTCTGCGATCTGCTCGTAAGCCGCCTCGATCTGCTCGATCGTGTCCGCGCCCATCATCGTTGCAACCTTGAGGATTGCGACGTCATCTTCGAATGTGACCGTCGCCGCCTCGAAACCGACCCGGTAGTTGTCGAAAAAGTCGATCATGTCGACGGCCTTTTTTGCCGATCGCTTCAACTGGAAATGCGAGAACGGATCATTCTGCCAGGCCCAGTGAAAGCCAAGCACGATGTCGATGTCGTCAGCGGCCTGCTCGGCGATTTCACTCATTATCCGCCGGAACTCATGGTAGCCCGGCTGCTCGATATCATCCGGATCGAAAAGTCTCGACTCCACGACGGCATCGAACGCCTGCATAACCTCCGCGTAGTCACGGATGTCGCCCGGCTCGCTTGCGGCATTCCCTCTGAAACTCCCGGCGAACGCCCCGCCTTCGACCGAGCCCTCGATCGTGGTGTCGGTCATGGTCAGTCGCAGCCCGGATTCCGGCCACGGTGCGGTGAAGCTGCCGGTCCAGGCGTCACCGTCGCGGTTTGCGACAAACACGACCAGTCCCTCGTCCAGGTTCTTCTTGCCCGGCAGCTCTTTGAGCGTCTCGGTTGCACCCGACAGGCTGCGTCCGCGCAGCTCGTCGCCCTCGACCGTTATCTCGACATACGCCTCCAGCGGCCCGAGCCAGCTGGTGTCGAACTGCACGCGCCATAGCGTGGTTTCGGCGGCGAATAGCGGGTTGCTGATCAGCGATAGGATGACGATCAGGAATCGGATCATGTTGAGCCTCTTGAGGTTCATGCGTGGTCTGCTGACTGATTCGACCCGATCGCGGTATCCTGTTCATTACCACGACCCGGGTGTCGTTCCTACTTCAGATGCATCGTAAAGCGATTCGGATTCAACAACGTCTGCCGATAGTCGGAATTGTTCGCTGCTGTGTGGCGTGGTTCGCGCTGCTGTTCGCCCTGAACGCCTGGACGTCGCCGTTGTTCGAAGACGATTCGGTGCTCGAGATCACGCTGCGGGGACCGTTCGGCCCGCTGTTCGAAGACAGAGAGGTGATCGAATACAGGCCATTCGTGCTCGGCATTGCCGGATCGACCTACGAAGTCGACCTGCGCCTTCGGGGCAACAGCCGGCGTCGCGTCTGCGACTTTCCGCCCCTGCGAATCAAATTGCCAAAGACAGGTGCAGAGGAGACAGCGTTCGCGAACGAACGCAAGATCAAGCTGGTCACGCATTGCCGGAACTACGATCGCGGAGAGCAAGACCTGCTCGAGGAATACCTGGTCTACCGGATATTCAATCTCCTGACGGAACACTCATATCGCGTGCGCCTGATGCGGGTGAATTACGACGACACATCCGGCACGCTGCCCCCTGGCGCCTCTCAGCGATACGGTTTCGCCATCGAGTCGAGCGACAGTTTCGAGGCACGCACGGCAGCAGAAGCCGTCACGCTGCGCGGCCTCCCGAAAGGCAGGCACAATCCCGACGAGGCGGCCCTCGTCTACGTATTCCAGTACCTGGTTGCGAACACGGACTGGCAGCTGACGAGAGCGGATCACGCTGAAGGCTGCTGTCACAACGTCGACCTGTTCGAGATGGACGACCGCATAATCCTGTTACCCTACGATTTCGACCTGTCGGGAGTCGTCAACGCCAAGTACGCTTTCCCCGATCGGCGACTCCGGATCAAGAAGGTCACCCAAAGGCTCTTTCGCGGCGTCTGTACCGATCGCGACGTGCTCCGCAGCGCGATTCACCGCATCGGCGCAAAGCGGGAGGAGATACTGGATCTGGCAGAATCCGTGCCCGGCCTGACGAGCGAAAACGCCGAACGAGCGCGCGAATTCCTCGAAGGCTACTTCGAAAAGGCCGAAAACGAGGAAAAGCTGCTGAAATCGTTCGAGCGGCACTGTATCTGACCTCCGACGAGCATAGAAGACGCGGTCTCGAGGCCCCGGCAAAGCCGAAAATGCAATCGAATTCATTTGAGTTCGGCGCCGCTTCCCTTCAAACTTATGTGACCTAAGAAAATAAGAGTTTCGGGGGGGAGCCGTAAAAGAAACTCAACTGGGGAAATCGTTTCACAAGTAACCTTTTGTCTCGCTGACCGGAACCGCAATGTTTCGGTTATCCCTAGTGAGTTTCCGAGTCTGGCGCCCGCAAAATAACTGGATAGTCCCCAGTAAAGACGTGCAAAGGACCTAAGCTTATGAAATTTATAACCAAGCTCATGCTGATTTTTGGCGTGGTCGGACTCGCGGCCTGCACCAGCCCAAGCGTTCCCAGCGTAGACGACATCGTGCCGGAGCCGTCGCCGTTCGGAACGGTGATAATCGGGCATTTTTCGCCGGACGCGCCGAATGTCAACGTATACGTCGACGGCACGCTTCAGGCCGGGGACGTACCCTACGGCTTTTTGGCCGGCGGCCTGTTCCTGGAGGGTACGGTCAACATTCAGATCGAGGCAATCCTGCCCGACGGCGCCACGGCGATCGTTCTGGACGAGGACGTGACGATACCGGTCCGCGGCGGCTTTATTGGTGGCGGCTACACATTCCTTGGCGTCATCGGCGACGTAGGCAATCTCTCGCTCCTGCAGGTCGACCAGACAACGTTAACCGCCGACGTACCCGCGAACAACTTCCCGGCGCTGGTAACGCACGCGTCGCCTGCCGTCGAGGCAGCCGTCGGCGGGCCCGTGGACGTCTACGTCACCGCGCCAGGCGTACCGCTCGCCGGCGAGATGCCGGTGGGCAGCTTCAGTTTTGGTGAGACGCTGGACCTCGGCAATGTACCGGCAGGTACCTACCAGGTTCGCGTCGGTTTTGATCCGGGCACCGGCTTCGTCGTCGCTTACGATTCGGGGCCGGTCGATATCGCTCCCCTCGACTACGTCCACCTGTGGGCCCACGACACGGTGGGCGCAATCAGCGGCGCGAACGGGTTCTCGCCTGCGCTACTGACCGGTTTCGCGGGCGGTCTCGTCAGCATACTTGATGTCAACCTCCCGAGCGGCGTTCGGGCCGTGCACGCATCCAACGATGCCGGCGCCGTTGACATCGTCCTCGACGGCCCGACCACCGTCACCGCTGCCGGCGTCGACTTCCTCGGCGTCTTTCCAGGTACGTCAGGTGTCGCCGCGATTCCGAAGGGCGACTACGACATAACCGTAACGCCCGTTGGCGCGATGGACCCGGCTATCGGGCCCGTCACCCTCGATGCCAACAACGGTCTTGAACACCTGGTGGTGGCGCTCGGCACGGTCACCAACAGCACTCTGACCGCGATCATCGATAGCCCGGTCCCACCGCCCAGGTCTATTCCGTTGTTCGGGCAGGCTCGCCTCGTCCACGCGGCCGAAGGCGCCGGAACGGTTGATGTTTTCGTGCTCGCAGCCGGTGCCGACGCGCCCGACGTTGACACGACGGTCGCGCCGGTCATCAGCGGTTTTGCGTTCCAGGATGTCGAGGCACACACGGCCATCGACGAGGGAGCCTACGACATCTATATCACACCGACCGGTACGCGCACGGCAGCGATCACGGCGCTGAACTTCCCGGTCGTGAACGGCGACGTCATAACGGTCATCGCAGTCGACGGTCCGGCCAATGACCCGACGGCGTTCGACCTGCTCGTGCTCGAGGATGCCGCTCTCGCACCCTGAGGACGCTTCCGGATATCCGGGGTTGATTCGACCCCTCCGAAAAGCCCCGCCTTCACGGCGGGGCTTTTTTTTCGCAGGCAACCCTTATAATTCCGGCATGACCAAACCCAAACAGATCATCATCGTCGGCGGCGGCACCGCCGGCTGGATGGCTGCCAACCTGATGGCACAGCGCTGGCTCGATCAGGGCATCGAGATATCGCTGCTCGAGTCGCCGGACATCGGCATCATCGGCGTCGGGGAAGGTTCGACGCCGCAGCTCAAGGCGTTTCTCGACAAGATCGGGGCCGAGGAAGCCGACTGGATGCCGAAATGCAACGCGACGTACAAGGTCGGCATCTCGTTCGTCGACTGGTCGACGAAACCGGATTTCGGGCGCTATTTTCACCCGTTTCCCGCGCAGCCTGATCGCGACAACTACCGGGCATTCGTCTACCACTGCTACCTGCGCCGGCAGGGACTCGACGTCGAGGCCCATCCCGACCGCTTCTTCCTGCCGGCCTATCTTGCGGCGAATCAGCTCGGACCACAGGCAGCCCACAGCTTTCCGTTCGAGGTGCTTTACGGCTATCACTTCGACTCCCAGTTGCTCGGCAATTACCTTCGAGACGTCGCCGTAAAGCGCGGCATAAGGCACATAGAAGGTAAGGTCGCCGACGTCGTTGTGGCCGAGAACGGCGACATTGCCTCCCTGAAGCTGGAAGGTGGCGACGAACTCGCGGCCGATTTCTTCGTCGACAGCACCGGCTTTCGCAGCCTTTTGCTGCAGCAGACGCTCGGCGTGCCGTTCGAGAGCTTTGATGCCAACCTGTTCAACGATTCGGCCGTCGTCATGCCGACGCCGCAGGGCGCGGAATTCAACTCGCAAACGATCTCGACCGCGATGAAGTGCGGGTGGGCATGGGAAATCCCGCTGACGAATCGAATCGGCAATGGCTACGTCTACAGCTCGAAATACTGCTCGGCGGACGACGCCGAGACGGAGCTGCGAGGCAGACTCGGGCTCCTCGACAGCGACGTCGAGGCTCGCCATCTGAAAATGAACGTCGGGCAGGTACAGAACCACTGGCATCGCAACTGCATCGCGGTCGGGCTGTCGCAGGGCTTCATAGAACCGCTCGAAGCCACGGCGCTGCACATCGTTCAGGAAACGATCGAGGCGTTCATGGCGAACTTCGAAGATGGCGGCTTCACGAATGCCCACCAGGATCGCTTCAACCAGGTCGTGCGCAACCGTTTCGCGGGCGTTCGTGACTACATCGTCTGTCACTATCGCGCCAACTCGCGCAGCGACACCGACTACTGGCGCGATAACGCCGTCAACGAGAACCTCTCGGATTCGTTAAAAGGCTTGCTTTCGACCTGGCTCGAGCGCGGCGATCTTACCGAAGAGATCAATCAGCAGAACATATCGCATTATTACAATACGATTTCCTGGCATTGCCTGCTCGCGGGATATGGCGTATTCCCGGACGCGAATTCACTGCAGCCGCCAGGTCCCGATCAGCGCGTGCACGACCTGTCGAAGATCGACGACTTCGTCCAGCGCTGCGCACTGAACTTTGCAAAGCACTCGCAGCAGCTCAACCGGCTTTGCAATGGCGCGCCAGGTACTCATCGTGAGGCGGTAACGTAGCAGCGGCGGTGGAGATAATCCGCTTGACGTTGTCGAGAAATTCGAACAGCTGATCCTTGTTCAAGGCGTCGACCATCGGGTGATAATCCGAGGGAATCATGCCCTGCCCGATCATGACCTGCTGCCAGCCCAGTTCCGTGAATAGTTCGTCCTGCTCGCGGAATACCTTGCCAGTGTCCCGGAATAGATCCATGCGGCGCGACAGCGACGCCGGAATTTCCATCCGCTGGCACTCCCGCCAGAACTGGGTGTCGTTCCGTTCGTTGAGATAATAGTGCAGGATGATGAAGTCGCGAATGTACTCGAAGTCGATGATCGATTGGCGATTGTACTCGTCAACCTCGGTCTGGTTGATTCCGGCGTGTGGAAAGAACTTGATGAGCCGAATAGCAGCAGACTGAATCAAGTGAATGCTGGTTGACTCGAGCGGCTCGAGAAACCCGCTGGAAAGGCCGATCGACACACAGTTGCGGTTCCACAGATGCGTGCGTCGACCCGTCCTGAACCGGAGGTGCCTGGGTTCTGCGAGCGGCTTGCCGTCGAGGTTGTTCAGTAACAATTCCTCGGCCTCGTCCTCTGAGATGTACTTGCTGCAATACACGAGTCCGTTGCCGATGCGGTGCTGCAGGGGAATGCGCCACTGCCAGCCCGCATCGTGCGCGATCGATCTCGTGTAGGGAACGATGGGCTCAACGGACTCGCACGGTACGGCGACGGCCCTGTCGCAGGGCAGCCAGTGCGTCCAGTCGACGTAGCCGGTGTTGAGCACCTGCTCGATCAGCAATCCGCGAAAGCCCGAGCAGTCGACGAAAAGCTCTCCGGCGACTTCAGTACCGTCCTCGAGCGTAACGGATTCTATGAATCCTGAATCAGCGTCGAGCGTCGTGTCGACGATGAGGCCTTCAATTCGCTCGACGCCGAGACCCTCGCTGAATTTTCTCAGGTAAGCCGCGTACAGGCTGGCGTCGAAATGGTAAGCGTAGGCGAGTCCCTGGAGATTACCCTCCTTGATGTTCTGCAGCTTGTCGAACCTGTTTTGCCTGGCGACCTGGTAATTGAGCGAATAATCCCAAAGCGATTCGCCCCGTCCTTCTTGCGCTCCGCGATTCCAGAAATGGTGAAAGCTGCAGAACGGGAAATCCTTGCCAATGTTTCCAAAGGCGTGCATATAAGCATCACCTTTGGTTTTCCAGTTCTCAAATTGGATGCCGAGCTTGATCGTGCCGTAGGTCGACTTCAGGAAGTCGTTCTCGTCGAGTCCCAGGGCATCGTTGAGCGTCTGGATCGGCGGTATCGTCGCTTCTCCCACACCGACGATGCCGATCTGCTCCGATTCGACGAGCTTCACCTTGATCGCATTGCCAAGGATCTTGATCAGCAGCGCAGCGGTAATCCAACCCGCCGTCCCGCCACCGACGACGACCACCGTTTCCACTTTGCGGTTCAAGCAAGCCTCCTGGTGTGTGATTCAGCAATAGAAAAACCCCTGCAAATATAGCATCTGCAGGGGTTCGTCTTTACTCGCTGCTGCGCTTACTCGAAGCGATAGCTCGCGCCGATCAGGAAGTTCTTCTCGTAGACCTGGAAGTCGCGGATCTGGCGCGGGTCGTTGTTCTGGAACGTAACGAACGGTTCGTTCGTCAGGTTCTGACCCTGCACCATGACCGTCAGGCCACGCAGCCAGTCAGTCGAGGAATTCTCGAAGTTGTAGCTGATCTGTGCGTCGATGATTTCGGTCGACTTCACGCTGACCAGTTCACGCGAGAACGAGATGGCCGATACTTCGCCAAGAAAGTCCTCGCGCATGCTCGAGCTGACTCTCGCTTCGAACCCGGCGCGCTCGTAGTAAAGCGTGACGTTGAACACTTCCTCAGAGAGCCCAGGCACCTGGATCTCGTTGCCGCTCACCTCGATACTGCTGTCGATGAACGTCGCACTGGCTACGAGACCGAGGCCTTCCAGTGCCGGAGCAAGCTCACCAAACTGGTAGGCGCCCGCCACCTCCCATCCCGAGATGTCACCACCTTCGCTGTTCTGCCAGTAGGTGATGAATCCAAGAGGATTCACGTTGGTCGCGCCCGGCGGCGGCGTCAGGTCCGAGAAGTCTCGCGGCTCTTCAACCTGGACCTGCCAGTTCTTCAGGTCCTTGTAGAAGTAGGCAGCGCCGATGTAGCCGTCGTCGCTGAAGTACCATTCGTACGTCAGGTCGAACTGATCGGCTTCCTGCGGCTTCAGGCCCGGGTTGGCGCCGTTGGCGCGCCAGTTGATGCCGTCCGTCGGATTGAAGTTGTAGTCAATACCGAAGCTGGCGTTCATGCGGTCCATGCGCGACCTCGACTGGGTCCTCGCCGCGCCGACTCGCACGAGCTGGTCGTCAGTCACGTCAATGATGACGTTGACGCTCGGCAGGAAGTCGGTGAAGTCATCACCGCCGGATACCGGCTGCGCAGTGACGAGACCGTTCTCCAGGTAGGTGGCATAGCCGTTGGAATTCTGGTCGGTATGCACATACTGGAAGCCGAAGTTGCCCCGCAAGCCCATGTTGCCCATCGCCGTATCGAATTCGGCCATGACGTAGCCGAGGGTGACTTCCTCTTCGACGGTCCAGGTGTTCTGCCAGCGACCGGCAATGGTCTGACGCTCGGACGTTTCAATGTAGTTGCCGTCCTGCCAGAAGCCGAACGAGTTGTAGGCCACCATGTTGCCCATGCCGATGAAGTCCAGCGAAACGTCTCCCAGGCGGTAATCACTCGGGACCGACGTCGTGTTCGGAAAATCGGGCAGTGTCAGGAACAGGCCGTCGTCGAACTTGTCCTTGGTTCGCTCTGCCATGTATACGCCGAACTCGACGCCGGTAATGAAGCCTGCATCAAGTACGGCATCCGCGGACAGCTTGAGGGTCTGCAGTTCGTCCGCAATAAACGGCGTATTGATAAAGCCGTCCTGGGCAATATTCGGCACCGTGATGTTGTTGCCCCACTGCTGCGCACCACCAAGTGTGACCAGTGTGTCGTCACTGTAGTCGAGCGACGGCGTGAACACGGCACCGAGATTACCGCCGCCCATCGAAAAGCCGATGTCGTCGAGCGTAGTCGTGTTGTCGTTGGCCCGGCCGGTTGCGTTCGAGTAGCTCTCGAGACTCCAGATCTGGCGCTCAACGCTGCCATGACTCGCATCGAACGTCACGGTCCACATGTCGTTGAGATCGTATGCCACGTTGATGCCGGCCGACGTC
>JAAUXY010004981.1_pt1 | contig 13487 bp, 11 predicted proteins | sample 7278121 | NCBI WGS metagenome assembly JAAUXY01 (sample SAMN14350117, study PRJNA611818) | marine sediment metagenome | isolation source: surface marine sediment (1.8m) | place: French Polynesia: Moorea | collected 2018-08 | reverse complement strand
GATCGGCAGCAGGCGGACGCCGAACAGGCTGTCCGACAGTCCGAGCGCGGCCAGCAGAATGAACAGGTTGTTCTCCGCGATGCCGAGCTCGATGTGCTGGCCCAGCGGCGATTGCCGCCACATCTGCGCCGAGACCACCTTCTCCTGCTTGAACACATCGGCCCGCTCGTGCCGGTCGAAGATGCCGCGCCGGTTCACCCAGCCGCCCAAGTTGGTCGACACGGTGACGTCGGGTGAAGTGGTGACGATGCGCTCGGCCAGCCCGCTCTCGGTGCCGGCGATCTCGAACAGGATCCGGCCGAAGCCGTCCTGGGTCGACATGGTCTCGCCCGCCGGCACCGGCAGGTCTTCCGGAACCGGCACGTGGTCGGCCGTGCGCCGGCGCGGACCTTCCGCGTCGAATTCGACGCCGTCCAGGAATGCCTGCAGTGCGTCGACATCGATGTCCAGGCCGGCGAACTTGTCCCATTCCTGGCCGGCCTGCAGGTTCATGTCCGCACGGTAGGCATCCATCTGCGTCGGGTTCATCAGTCCGGCGTGGTTGTCCTTGTGTCCGGCGAACGGCAAACCACGGCCTTTGACTGTGTAAGCGATGAAGCAAGTCGGAATGTCGTCGTCGCCGTGGGCCGCAACGTCGCGGAACGCGTCCAGCACCGTCTCCATGTCGTGGCCGGCGAGATTTGTCATGAGATCGGCCAGCGCGCGGTCGTCGTGGTCGTCCAGCAGCGCGCGGACGCCTTTGACGTCACCGATATCGGCCGTCAGGTGCTTCCGCCAGGCCGCGCCGCCCTGATAGGTCAGCGCCGAATAAAGCGTGTTCGGGCAATCATCGATCCAGCGCCGCAGCGCATCACCGCCCTGGCGCTGAAACGCCGCCTCCAACTGCGTACCGTATTTCAGGGTCACCACCCGCCACTGCACACCTTCGAACAGGTGGTCGATGCGCCGGTACAACCGGTCGGTGACCACGCTGTCCAGGCTCTGCCGGTTGTAGTCGATCACCCACCACAGATTCCGCACGTCGTGCTTCCAGCCCTCCAGCAGAGCTTCATACACGTTGCCTTCGTCGAGCTCCGCATCGCCGACCAGCGCGATCATCCGTCCGAGCGGCCCCTCGCCCATCGCCTTCATGCGCACGTAGTCCTGGACCAGCGAGGCAAAGCTGGTCATCGCCACCCCAAGGCCGACCGAGCCGGTCGAGAAATCCACGTCGTCCGCGTCCTTGGTGCGCGACGGATAGGACTGCGCCCCGCCGAGCGCGCGAAAGTCCCGCAGAGCCTCTAAAGACTGGTTGCCCAGGAGATATTGGATGGCGTGAAACACCGGGCTCGCATGCGGCTTGACCGCCACCCGGTCCTGCGGGCGCAGCACGTCGAAATAGAGCGCCGTCATCAGGGTCGCGAGCGACGCCGAGGAGGCCTGGTGCCCGCCGACCTTGAGGCCGTCGCGGCTGGGCCGCACATGGTTGGCGTGATGGATCATCCAGGTCGACAGCCAGGTCACCTTGCGCTCCAGCGCGCGCAGCACGGCGTATCGCTGCCGAACCTCGGCATCACCAGCGGCCTCTGTGGCGATCAGGCGGTCTGCCATCAGTGTTCCCTCGTCCTCACCGGTTGTCCTTATTGCTCGCGTGGCTCCGCACTATAGGGCGAACTGCCGGCACGGCGCAGAAGCAATTCGGCCCGGGGCGCGCACAACAGCTTCGCCGGCGCGCGGTTCCGTCACACGCGGACAACGCCGAGGTCGGCTAGGATCGGACCCAGCGAGCTGAAATTTTGGGCCCCCAGTCTCCCGCACTCGCCTGGCTGGCGAGTGAGCCAAGCCCTTGCCGCCTCAACCCTGTCGAGGAGCGCCACCATGCGCGACACCATGATCCACATGATCGCAATCGTCATGACCGCCGGACTCGTCAGCGGCGCAAGCACACTGGCATTTGCCGACGACACCAAGATCAAGTCGGGCAACACCTCGCTCACTCCCGTGGAGAAGCGCTTTCGCAAGTCGCATAAGGCCACCAGCCTGACCGTGCCGCGCCACCGTGCGCAGCAGACTGCGCCGGCCCAACCGGCAGCCGGCCAACGCGATGAAGCGACCGGCCAACCCGGCGCCGCCGGTCCGGGCGCGGACGAGCGGTCCGCCTCCCAGGAAACGCCGACCGCCGCGGATTAGCAAAGTCAGACGTCGGTGCCGCTCACTATTTGAGCAGCGCCTTCATCCCACCGGACAGCGCAACGCGCCCACTGGCAGTGTATGCCTCGTGGTTGGCATCGATCCGGTGCAGGGCATAGAGGTAGTTGATCATCATCCCGGCCGACCGGCTGAGCCCGGCCGGTGAGCGATCGCCGAGCCAGTTCAGCCGTTCCATGCGCGCGCCGTTGGACAGGTGAAAATGCGCGACCGGATCGAGCGACCGCCCATTGCGGCCCTTCTCCTGGGCAAGATAGCGCGCGGCCAGCCTCATCAACGGCGCTTTCAGGGTGTCCGCGACCTGCTCGTTGTCGGGCCAGGCTTCGTCGCGCAACAGGATGTCCAGACGATTGGTCCCAATGTTCTTGACCAGCGCCCGGCGCTCGGCCGGCAGCAACAGGTCCTTGGCCTTGGCGGCGATCTGCGCGTCCAGCCAACGCCGGAATCCGGGGATTGGTGACAACGTCGCGAAGTTGCGCAGCGCGGGGTGCTGCTTGGTCAGCTCGTCAACCACGCCCTTAATCAGGAAGTTCCCGAAGCTGATGCCAACCAGACCGGCCTGGGCATTGGAGATCGAATAGAATATCGCGGTATCGGCCTGGTCCACGTCCTCGATCGGTGCAGTGGGGTCGAGCAGCGCTTGTACGCTGTCCGCCATGCCCTTGATCAAAGCCACTTCGACGAAAATCAGCGGTTCGCCGGGCATGTTCGGATGAAAGAACGCAAAGCACCGCCGGTCCGGATCCAGACGGTTCTTCAGATCTCCCCAGTCGCGGATCTGATGGACCGCCTCGTATTCGATCAGCTTCTCCAACAGCGCGGCCGGCGATTGCCAGGTTATCTGCCGCAGCTCCAAAAATCCGACGTCGAACCAAGTGGCCAGCAGTTCTTTCAAGTCAGCGTCCAGCGCCCTGAAAGCCGGCGCCTCGTCGACCAGCTGGCAGACATCCGCGCGCAGGTCGACCAGGAACTTCACGCCTTCCTCCAGGTCATTGAATTGGGTGAACAGCCGCATATGAGCCGGCTCCAGCGCCCGGCGCAGCTCCTGCTCCGCCTTGCGCCGCTGGTCCGGATCGTCGGCCACCTCTTCCAGCGCTTTGAGGCCCGCGTTCACCTTGTCCGGGTCGGTGTTGAACTCGAAGGCCAGGATGTGCAGGAACCGGCGCCGTCCCTCCCCGTCCAGGGACAAATATGTGCGGCCGAGTTCCACCGCGCGCGCCCGCGCGGTCACCTCACCGCCCGGCCCGCCCAAGCAGTCCTGAATCTGACGCCGCACCCGCTCCTCGCCGTCCCCGGACAGATCCGGGCGAACCAGCTCTGGGCTGGCCGCAAACCGCCGGTCGCCGAACGCGCCGCGCAGCGTGGACAGGGTGCGATCCCAGAATGACGCGGTTCGTTCCTTGCTCATCCGCCGATCCAATCGGAGCCCCGATCTCGAGGCAACCGAACCTTTTGCGATACTCGATTTGGGGTCTGCACCGGCATTGTCCTAGCGCTTGTCGAGCAATTCGGCAGGCGCGAAATCATGCAGGACCTTTGGCAGCAGTTCGGGCAGGTCGCTCGCGATCAGGCCGATGCCAAACTGGCGCGCCGCCGCCGCATGCAGCCAGGCGGCCGCACAGGCCGCATCGAACGTGTCCATGCCCTGCGCCATCAGCCCGGCTGCGATGCCGGCCAGCACATCGCCGGTCCCGGCGGTAGCCAGTGTCGGCGGCGCATTGCAGTTGATCACCGCGCGGCCGTCCGGCGCCGCGATCACCGTCTCCGGCCCCTTCAGCAAAACGGTTGCGCCCGAACGCCGGGCGGCGGCGCGCGTCAGGCTCAGCCGGTCTGCTCCCGCCTGAAATTCGTCGAGATCGTCGAACAGCCGTGCGAACTCGCCCTCGTGCGGGGTCAACAGGCAATCGACATAGAGCTCCTCGAACAGGAGCGCGCGGGTGTGCTCGAACACCGACAGCCCGTCGGCGTCGATCACCGTCGGCTTGCCGGCGCGCAGCGCGGCCAGAACCCGTTCCCGGGTGGCACCGATCATCCCGCCGCCCGGTCCGACCAGCGCAGCCCGGGCACGCGGCGCGTCGATCAGGTCGAAGAACGAGGCGGTATCGCGCACCGGCGCAATCACCACATTCTCCAGGGCCAGATTGTATGTGCGCGCCGCCTCCGGCGCGCAGGCCAGCGTGACCATGCCGGCACCCGTCCGCATCGCCGCGCGCACCGCGAGCCGTGCGGCGCCGGTCATCTGGCTACCGCCGCCCACGACGAGATGACCACGGTCATATTTGTGGTGCTCGGACTGCGGCCACGGCAATCGGTCGGCCCAGAGTTCGGGTTCGTTGCGCGCGGTCGCCGGTGCGATCTCGCTCAGCACGGCATCGGGAATGCCGATATCGTCGACCGCCAGGCGCCCGCACAGCCGGTTACCCGGCGGCAGCAAGTGCCCCGGCTTGGCGCGAAAGAAGGTCACGCTGCGGTCGGCGGCGATCACCAGGCCCTGCTCCAGCGCGCCGGTCTCGCCGTCGCCCTTCGCGCCAAGCACTCGACCGGTATCGCCCGACAGGCCGCTCGGCGTGTCGACCGCCACCACTTTGAACTGACCGGCTTCATGTGCCTGGTTCACCTGGCGCGCCACGGCCGCCGCAACGCCGTCGAGCGGGCGCGCCAATCCGGCCCCGAACAGCCCATCGATCACCACGTCGACGTTCCGTAGATCGAGCGTAGCATCGTCGCCGATCACCGCCGCGTCGCCCGACCACAGCTTCGCATGGTGCGCCGCGTCGCCGCGCAGCGCCGACCGGTCGACCAGGGTTCTTACCTGGACCTCCCAGCCCGCCTCCTCCAGGTGCCGGGCCGCGACCCAACCATCACCGCCGTTGTTGCCCGGCCCGCACAGCACCAGAGCACGTCCGGCCCGGCCGCCCGACCCGAAAGTTTCGCGCGCGTGGCGCGCCACCGCGGCCCCGGCATTCTCCATCAGGGTCGTGCCTGGGGTGCCGGCGGCGATCGTCATCTGATCGGCGCGCCCCATCTCCTCGACCCGCAACAATGCGCTGGCCCCACAAAACGGACTTGGATCGGAGGTCTCGATGTGCTTGCCCGGCATGGCTCGATTTAACCCGGATTTCGCGCCAATGACAGGGGGCCCGATAACGACGGGCCTGCGCCTTGGTGCCGCGCCCGTCGGCGGGCGCCCAGCGGCGGCCGATCGCGGGACCGGCTTCAGAAGATGTGGAATTCGCGGATCAGGACGCCCTTGACGTTTTCGTCTCCGAGCAACTCCCGAGAAGTATTCAAGACCACCTCTCGCACCTGCTCGGTCATCACCGCATCGTTGTCGACGTCGGGCGGCGAATTAGCCAGTTGCCGGATGAAGGCGTCAGCCAAGCGCGGCCGCAGCGCCGAAAGCCTGCTCTGATCAGCTTCCGAGTCTAACTCCAGAGAGGCGTTGACGATCATCGTGAACTGGCGGTTCTTAGTCCGGAATGACGTCGGCAGGGTCGGCAGTTCGACCATCACGGTCTTCTCCTGCGTCTCCTTAATCTCCGGCTCCTCCTGCTGCTGCACCACCGCGCGCTGCGGCTGCTCCAGCATCGTCCACGGCTCGAAAACGAAGCCGAGGCCGGCCAAAGCGCTGGCGGTGACAAAGCCGAACAGAAGCGGGCGCCATGCAGACTCGGTCCGCCCGGTCACCACCTCCGGCGACAGCGACCGCCCCAAACCGTGGGTACGGTGAAAATCCGGGCTGCGTGGCGTAATGGCCATTTCGGACATCCTGCAATGAGGTCGATAAAGCCCCAGACTCCGCTGCTTTTGCCCCAAAACACGCCGGCAGCGGGGTCCTCTATCCACTACATACAGGACAGGGATTAACAATTCAGAAACAGTCTGAGCCGATCGAGCCGAAACCCTTGAAATCGTTGCCGCTCCGGCAGCCTAGGCGCCCATCTCGTAGCTGGATACCTCGACCAGGTTGCGGTCCGGATCCCGGAAATAGAGCGACTGGATGGGTCCGCGGGCGCCGGTGCGGCCGACCGGACCGTCCTCGATCACCACCCCGGCGGCCTCCAGATGCGCCTGCACGGTCTCAAGGGGCTCACGGGTGATCAGGCAGAAATCCCCGGACCCGGGCGTGGGCGTGTCCGCCTTGGGCTCGAACTCCGCCCCGGCCTGGTGCAGATTGATCTTCTGCTCACCGAAGGCCAACGCCACCCGGCCCTCGCCGAACCGAACCACCTCCATCCCCAGGGCATCGCGGTAAAACGCGACGGTCGCGTCGATTGAGCGAACGGTCAGCACGAAGTGGTCGATGCGGTCGATCTTCATGATGTGATGGTCAAACGATGCGGATTTCAATCTCGCCGACGCCGTCGACACCGCCGGAAACCGCGTCGCCAGGCGCCAGGGCGGCCACCCCGGCCGGTGTTCCGGTGAAGATCAGGTCGCCCGGCTGCAATCGGAACAACCCGGACAAGTGCCGGATCACCTCCGGGATCGACCAGATGAGGTCGGCGATGTCTCCGTCCTGCCGGACCTCACCGTTCACCGCCAGCCAGATCCGGCCCCGCTCAGGGTGACCGATCGCGCTGGCCGGCCGGATCGCGGTGCATGGCGCCGAGGCGTCAAAGGCCTTCCCGGCATCCCACGGCCGTCCCATCTCCTTGGCTTCGCCTTGCAGATCGCGCCGGGTCAGGTCGATGCCAACCGCATAGCCGAACACATGGTCGAGCGCTTTGGACTCCTCGATGTCGGCCCCGCCTTGGCCCACAGCGACGACCAACTCGATCTCGTGGTGCAGATCGCGGGTCATCGGCGGGTAAGGAACGCCGGTTCCGCTGGGCACCAACGCGTCGGCCGGCTTGGTGAAGAAGAACGGCGGTTCGCGATCGGGATCCTTGCCCATTTCGCGCGCATGGGCCGCGTAGTTGCGCCCGACGCAGTAGACGCGGCGCACCGGGAACAGCGCGTCAGTCCCGTCCACCGCGACGGTCACCCGCTCAGGCGCCGAAACTACATATGTCATGCCGTCCATTTCCCCCGCCGCTCATCCCGTCACAACGCCGCCTTGCGATTGGTCCGCCACGGCCCGGTCGGTCTGCCGGATCGCCCGGGCGGAGTCCACATGAAACCGCCTCGGGCGACGTGAACTTTCCGCCATGCGGGCAAAGCCGAAGGCCGACAACGGGCTTGCCGCACAATCTCAGCCCGCCTATGAGAAGTGGCAGGGATTTGGCGCTCGGTCGGCGGGAACGCCCACCGAATTCGAACATGGGGCGCGCCGGCGGGCGACGCCGAAGATCGGGAGGAAACATAAATGCGGGTATGTCGAAACAGGTTCGCGCTTGCGGCCGGCTTGGCTGCCGTCCTGGGCCTGGTTGCCGGAAGTGCAGTGGCGCAAGACGTGACCTTGAAGGTCCATCACTTCCTGCCGCCCAAGGCGGTCGCCCACGCTCAGTTCATGCAGCCCTGGGCGGACAAGGTGATGGAGGACTCCGGCGGCCGCATCAAGATCGACATCTTCCCCGCCATGCAGCTTGGCGGCAAACCGCCGCAGCTGTTCGATCAGGTGCGCGACGGAGTGGTCGACGTGGTGTGGACGGTCGCCGGATACACCGCCGGCCGGTTCCCGACCATTGAGGTGTTCGAACTGCCGTTCGTGCCGGGCACCGCCGAGGCGACCAGCCAGGCGGCCCACGAGTTTTATGAGCTGCACGCCAAGGAAGAGTTCGCCGAGGTTCATCCGCTGATGATCCACGTGCACGCTCCGGGCAGCTTTCACATGAAGGACAAGCCCGTACAGTCGCTGGCCGACTTGAAGGACGCCAAGATTCGCGCCCCGACCCGAGTGATCAACAGCGCGCTCAAGATGCTCGGCGCGACCCCGGTCGGCATGCCGGTGCCGGCGGTGCCCGAAGCGATCTCCAAGGGCGTGGTCGACGGGGCAATGCTGCCCTATGAGGTCACGCTGCCGCTGCGCGTGCACGAGATGACCGACACCCACACCGACGTGGGCGGTGACCGGGGCCTTTACACCGCGGTCTTCCTGTTCGCCATGAACAAGGCCAAATACGAAGGCCTGCCAGCGGACCTGAAGCAGGTGATCGACGACAATTCCGGGCTCGCCTTGGCGCAGAGGATCGGCCGGGTCTGGGACGAGGCCGAAGCACCCGGCCGCGAGAAGGCTCAGGCCCTGGGCGACACGTTCTACATCATCGTCGGCGATGAACTACAAGCCTGGAAGAGTGCCACCCGGCCGGTGATCGACGGGTGGGTTGCGAGCATGAACGACGCCGGAAAGGACGGTGAGGCCCTGCTGAAATCCGCCCGCGACCTGGTGGACAAGTACTCCCGCTAGAGTCCGGTGGTCGCGCGATGACCGACCACACCGATCGTGACGCGCGGCCCGGCTTGCTGGGCCGCGCTCTTTATATACTGTCGACCGTGCTTGCCAGCTTCGGCGGGATCGTCCTGCTTGCCCTGCTTATCCTGACCTGCGCGAGCATCCTCGGTCGCGCACTGTTCAGTGAGCCGATCAACGGCGACTTCGAGTTGGTTGAGATCGGCTGCGCGATCGCGATCTTTGCCTTCCTGCCCTACTGCCAGATCACCCGCGGCAACGTGATTGTGGACTTTTTCACCGCCAACGCCTCGATGCGGGTCAAGGCGAGCCTGGATCTGGCCGGCAATGCGCTGTTCACCCTGATCGCCGCCCTGATCACCTGGCGGGCGGTTCTGGGCGGGCTCGACCTAAAACGCTATGGCGAAACCTCGATGATCCTCGCCATTCCCTCCTGGTGGGGTTACGTAGCCGCGGTGCCCTGTGCCGGCGTGTTGACCGTGGTGTGCCTTTACACCACCTGGCGCAGCTTTCGCGAACTGACCACCGGGCGGCCGGTCCCGCGCGAGGGGCCGGGCGTGGCATGAGCGGGTTTGCCCTGGGGCTTGTCAGCTTTCCCATCCTGCTGGTGCTGCTGGCCATCCGCATTCCGATCGGTGTCGCCATGCTGCTGGTCGGCGGCACCGGCTACGTCATCCTGAACGGGTGGCTGCCGCTGATCAGCCAGCTCAAGACCGGCCCCTATTTGCAGTTCTCCAGCTACTCGCTGTCGGTCATCCCGATGTTCCTGCTGATGGGGCAATTCGCCACCAGGGCAGGCCTGAGCCAGGCGCTGTTCCGGTCGGCCGCGGCCTGGATCGGCCATTGGCGCGGCGGCATTTCGATGGCCGCGATCTGCGGCTGCGCCGGCTTCGGCGCGATTTGCGGCTCCTCGCTGGCCACGGCCGCCACCATGGGCCAGGTGGCGCTGCCGGAGATGCGCCGCCTGCACTACTCCGGCGCGCTGGCCACCGCGTCGCTGGCCGCCGGCGGCACGCTGGGCATCCTGATCCCGCCCTCGGTGATCCTGGTCATCTACGCGATCCTGACCGAGCAGAACATCGCCAAGATGTTCGTGGCCGCGTTCATTCCGGGCTTCCTCGCCGCCTTCGGCTACCTGATCGCGATCGCCGTGTTCGTCGCGCGGCATCCCGAAGACGGCCCGGCCGGCCCGCGCGCCGACGCGCGCGACCGGTGGATCAGCCTGGTCGAGACCTGGCCGGTCGTGGTGATCTTTTTTCTGGTCATCGGCGGCATTTACGCCGGCTGGTTCACCCCGACCGAGGGTGCTGCCGTCGGCGCCATGGGCACCTTTCTGCTCGCGGTCATCCAGGGCGGCATGCGCTGGCCGGGTCTGCTGGAAAGCCTCAAGGAAACCGCCAAGGCAAGCGCGATGATCTTCCTGATCCTGTTGGGTGCGGAGTGGTACAACAGCTTCCTCGCGCTGACCCGGATGCCGATGGAGGCCGCCGCCGCGATCGGCGGCAGCGGTCTGCCGCCGATGCTGGTCCTGGCCGCGATCCTGCTGTTCTACCTGGCGCTCGGCTGTGTGATGGACAGCCTGTCGATGATCCTGCTGACCATCCCGGTGTTCTTCCCGATCGTCATGGGGCTCGACTTCGGGCTGTCGCCGGAGGAGACGGCGATCTGGTTCGGCATCATCGCGCTGATCGTGGTCGAGGTCGGTCTGATCACCCCGCCGGTCGGCATGAACGTGTTCATTATCAACACGATGGCGCGCGACGTTCCGATGATCGAGACGTTCCGCGGCGTCCTGCCGTTCCTGCTGTCCGACGGCGTACGCGTGCTGATCCTGATCGCGTTCCCGGCGATCACGCTGGGGCTGGTCAGGCTGCTGTGGTGAGGTTTCTCGCTCGGCGGAATTGGGGTGGCTGACCGGAGTTGAACCGGCGACCTCCTGGACCACAACCAGGCGCTCTAACCAACTGAGCTACAGCCACCACATGAGCTGAATTCGTCTAACCCTGCGGCCCTGGCCCGTCAAGGGCGGCGGCCCCTTGCCAGCGGCAGCGGCAACCGGATATCCCGCAGGGAGACGATACCGAATAAATGGGAAGCGCCGGACGCGCATCCAACACCTGTGGAGGACACGCCACCCATGCCGAAGCTCGCAGACCGGGTCGGCCAGCTTGGAACCGAGACCGCGTTCGAAGTGCTCGCGCGCGCCAAGCAGCTCGAGGCCGACGGCCGGGACATCATCAACCTGGGCATCGGCCAGCCGGATTTCCCGACCCCCGGCCATGTGGTCGAAGCGGCCTGCAAGGCGCTGCGTGACGGGCATCACGGCTACACCCCGGCCCCCGGTATCCCGGAGTTGCGTGCCGCCCTGGCCGCCGACCTGGCGCGCCGCCATCACATCGAGGTCGACCCGGAGCGGATCCTGGTCGTGCCGGGCGGCAAGGTCACCATGTTCTTCGCACTGCTGCTTTACGGCGAGCCGGGCGCGGAGGTGATTTATCCCGACCCGGGCTTTCCGATCTATGAGTCCGTGGTTCGGTTCTCCGGCGCCACAGCGGTACCTCTCCCGCTCCGCGAAGCCGACGGGTTCGCGTTCACCGCCGATGCGTTGCTGGAACGCGTCACCCCGGCGACCCGGCTGATTATCTTGAACAGCCCGGCCAACCCGACCGGCGGCGTCACACCCAAGCACGAGATCGACCGCCTGGTCGCCGGCTTGCAGGACCACCCCGACGTCGTGATCCTGTCCGACGAGATCTATAGCTGCATGCTATACGACGGGCGCCAACATGTGAGCCTGCTGCAGTACCCCGAAATCGCAGACCGGGTGATCCTGCTGGACGGCTGGTCGAAGACATATGCCATGACCGGCTGGCGGCTCGGTTATGCGGTGTGGCCGGCGCACGCCATCGAGGCCGCGGTCCGCCTGGCCATCAACTGTCACTCCTGCGTCAACGCGTCGGCTCAGTTCGCCGGCATCGCCGCGTTGGAGGGCCCGCAGGACGACGTCGCCAAGATGATGAGCGCGTTCGCCGAACGGCGCCGGCTCACCTTGGACCGCCTCAACATGATCGACGGCATTCGATGCGTCGAGCCCGGCGGCGCGTTCTACGCGTTCCCCAACATCACCGGGACCGGGCTAGACAGCCGCACCCTGCAATCCCGGCTGCTCGAGGAGTCCGGGGTTGCCGCAATCTCGGGCACCAGCTTCGGCGCCGAAGGCGAAGGCTATTTGCGCATCTCCTACGCCAACAGCGCCGAGAACATCGACCGCGCCATGGACCGCCTGGAAGCGTTCTTGGCCGGATAATCCGACCAACGCCCCCTTCTGCCCACGAATTGGGCAACTGCCTGCGAGACGAGCACGCCGCCGCCTGTTCGGTAGTCAGCGTCCCAGAAAACCACGCGTTTTCCCGGCCCGATTCTTGGCATGGCCCGTGCTAAGTGCCCCAGGTCCGGTGGCGCAGCCACTGCGCTCCGGGCTTTTCGAACTTCATTTCACGGGCACAGCACGGATATGCGAAAGATCGAAGCGGTCATTAAGCCATTCAAGCTGGACGAGGTGAAAGAAGCGCTGCATGAGATCGGCGTGCAGGGCCTGACGGTGACCGAGGCAAAGGGGTTCGGTCGTCAGAAGGGGCACACCGAGCTCTACCGCGGCGCCGAATACGTCGTCGACTTCCTGCCAAAAGTGAAGATCGAAGTGGTGACCGAGGATTCCTTGGTCGAGCGCGCGGTCGAGGCCATCCAATCGGCGGCCCAGACCGGACGCATCGGCGATGGGAAGATCTTTGTCGCCCCGATCGAAGAGGTCATTCGGATCCGCACCGGCGAACGCGGGGCGGATGCCATCTGAGCGGGCCGCAGCCGGTCGCGCGCGACCGGCCTAGCCCACCTTGCCGCCCGCTCGGGCGGCGCATCCTTTGGCCGCGGCGGGCTGTATCAAATCCAGCAGGTCGCACCGTTCGCCCGGCCCGACACCAACGCGATAAAGCAAGGAGCAGAGGGGACAACCCATGTCAGATGTTTCGACGGTCATGAAGATGATCGAGGAGAACAACGTCCGCTATGTGGACCTTCGGTTCACCGATCCGCGCGGCAAGTGGCAGCACACCGCGCAGCACGTCTCGACCATTTCGGAGGATACCTTCACGGACGGGATCATGTTCGACGGGTCATCGATTGCCGGCTGGAAGTCGATCCACGAGTCCGACATGACCCTGATGCCCGATCCGACGACCGCGGTCCTGGATCCGTTCGCGGCCCAGGACTCGCTGATCCTGTTCTGCGACGTGTACGAGCCGACCACCGGCGAGGCTTACGCCCGCGATCCGCGCTCCACGGCCAAGCGCGCCGAGGCCTATCTCGCCTCCACCGGCATCGGCGACACCGCCTTCTTCGGCCCGGAGCTGGAATTCTTCGTGTTCGACGACGTGCGCTTCGAGGTGACCCAGAAGCGCTCGATGTTCGAGATCGATTCCGAAGAAGGGCCGTACAACTCCGCCAAGCCTTACGAGGAAGGCAATATGGGCCACCGCCCCGGTCCGAAGGGCGGCTACTTCCCGGTCCCGCCGGTCGACGGCGGCATGGACATGCGGGCCGAGATGGTCTCGGTGCTGCACGAGATGGGCGTGCACGGCGAAAAGCACCACCACGAGGTGGCGCCCTCGCAGCACGAGCTCGGCTTCCGGCTGTCCAAGCTGACCGACGTCTGCGACATCGTGCAGAAGTACAAATACGTGGTGCAGATGGTCGCCGCCCAGTACGGCAAGACCGCGACCTTCATGCCGAAGCCGGTCTGGAACGACAACGGCACCGGCATGCACGTGCACCAGTCGATCTGGAAGGGCGGGGAGCCAATCTTCGCCGGCACCAGCTACGCCGATCTCTCGGAGAACGCGCTCTACTACATCGGCGGCATCATCAAGCACGCGCGCGCGCTGAACGCCTT
>JAAUXY010028990.1_pt1 | contig 13489 bp, 8 predicted proteins | sample 7278121 | NCBI WGS metagenome assembly JAAUXY01 (sample SAMN14350117, study PRJNA611818) | marine sediment metagenome | isolation source: surface marine sediment (1.8m) | place: French Polynesia: Moorea | collected 2018-08 | reverse complement strand
GTCGGCTGCTTGGTGATGATGTTCAATACACCGCCGAGGGAATTGCGACCGTAGAGAGCTCCCTGTGGGCCCTTGAGGACTTCGATCCGCTCAACATCGAAGAGCTCTTGTAAGAGCTGCTTCTGGTTTGCTTGATAGACGCCGTCGACGACCACGGCCACGGGAGGGTCGGAGTTGTTCGCCTGACTGATCCCTCGGATGGTGACCAGACTGTTGCCGACGGTGAACGAGTTGGCGATCGAGACATTGGGTACCAGGGCGATGAAGTCCTCAGTGTTCTCGATCCCTGCTTCTTCGATCTGGCTGGCGGAGAATGCCCGTATGGACAGCGGCACTTCCGCGAGAGGCTCCTCTCTCTTCTGCGCGGTGACGACGATTTGATCCAGGATCGTCTGATCGATCTCAGCCTCGCCACCGTCGCTTTCGGTCGGCGGTGGCGCGGCGAGTGAAGGCAGGACCAACGCGACGGCCACGATGGCCATGCTCAGGACGTTCCACGGATTTCGGCTGACCTTGAGTGGTGTCGGCATGATCTCTCCTCATCAAAGTTGGCGTCTCAGCTCAGAGACTCGATCGGGCGAAAGTTCTCTTCGATCCCAAACGCCCTCGGCCCGAAGACCGCGAGCGCTTCAGGCGTCTTCATGATCGGCGGAACGCTCACTCCGACCACCCGCACTCTCTGGCCATACCGGAGGGCCTCGGTGGTCAACGGCTCAGCGCTCTCCCGATCCAGAATGCAGATCAGGTCAGGGACGATGGCCCGCGTCTCGTTTCCGAGCCTCGCCACCAGATTCTCGTTCTGGAAGGTGACTTCCAATTCCCCGTCCTGGCCCGAGCCGCGGATGCGGCATCGACCGATCGCGAAGCCTTGCGTCGTCTCGCGCAGGACATCACAGATCTTGCCTTCGAAAAGGATCCGGCAAGTCCGGTGGTGAGGCGCCCCACACAGGCAGTCTTGAAGGGCCTCGAAAGGCTCGCCGGAGCGACGCCCACGGGCGATGGCTCGACCGATTTCGAGAGCCAGGGTCAAGGTTCCCGGGATCGCCGTGCGTTTGGCGTCGGCACCGGTCATCGGATAACCGGTGACGGCCACTCCTCCGCCCATTTGGATCGTGAGCAACCGCGCCATCCCCTCAGCCGATCTCGCGTCGCGAGCGCTGATGATGTTGAACTCGCCAAATTCGTTGGCGATGACCAGCGGACTGGCCGGGATGCCATAGACGTTGAACGTCACCATCTGGACCTCGGGGAAGGCGCGGCCCATCCCGTCGGCGTCGACCACCGGCTGCTGTCGTGTCGCGGCGAGCTTGACAGGCAGCAACGAATTGAAGCCGCCGGCTTCCGCGGGCAGGATGGCGGCAGCCTTGCGACCCGTGAACTCCTCGAGCTTCTCGATCGCCAGGGCGACCTCGGGTCCGCCGACCAGTTTCTCGATGAAGACGGTCGGAGCGCCCATGATCGCGATCGGATAAACCGCCTCGTCGTCTGCCAATTCATCCAGAGCGATGACCCGTGGCGGACCGTGGCGTTCGATCGCGTGGCGCGCCAACAGGCTCCCGAGATACGGGTCGCCACCCCCGCCGGCACCGAGAAAAGCGGCTCCCCGGGCGAGATGGTCAAGGTCTTCGATAGTCAGTTCCATCACGCGCGTCCTCGAGCTCTGCTGGCAACCGTCTCGTGCCCGTTCGACATCTCGCCCACGGCCTTGACCCGCAGCCGAACCGCGCCGCCGGGCAGATAGGTCAGCGGCACTTCTTCGACGCTGACCACTTCGATGGTCTCGCGGCGTGCTCCGGACTGCCGGGCGCGTTCGATCGCCTCGGATTTGGCGGTCGCCACCGCCCGGTCGCGGCCGACCTCCTGGTAGGAGAAGATGCGATCGACCTCGCCGCCGATCTGAGCCACCGCGACACCGATGGCGTTGGCGACCGTAGCATGTTCGGGTCTGATCAGATCGCTGATGCCCGGTACCGGACGGTCGAGCAGGAAAGCCCCGCCGCCGACCAGGATCAACGGCACCTCGGCGGCGCTGGTCTTGGTCCGATCGACAGCCTCGGCAATCTGACGATGGATCTCGAGCAGCGCGCGCTCGACCTTTTCCTGGTCGAGGTGCTCGAGGTGTTGGCGTTTACCCATGTTGACCAACCCGGCCGCCACCGCGATATCGGTGACGGTCAACGTCTCGCCGCCGAAGACCCGGGCTTTCTCGATCAAACGGAAACCGACGGAATCGGGGCCGATCCTTACCATCGCCTCACCGTGGACTCGGCTGCCGCCGCCCAGGGCCAGCGTCAGGGTGTCGGGCATTCGAAAGTTGGTACGGACACCGCCGATCTCGGCATGGAAAGCGGACTCTCTGGGAAATCCCCGGCTCAACATTCCCACGTCGGTGGTGGTGCCTCCGATGTCGACGACGATGGCTTCCCGGGCTCCGGAGAGGTAGGCCGCTCCGCGAATACTGTTGGTCGAGCCCGACGCGAAAGTGAGGATCGGGTAGCGCTCGGCAACCTCGGCATTCATCAATGTGCCGTCGTTCTGACTGAGATAGAACGGCGCCGAGATGCCGAGGATCTCGAGCGCCTCGCCCAACGAGCTTACGACCTTGGTGGCGAGTGCGGACAGGGCCGCGTTGAGAATCGCGGCGTTCTCCCGCTCCAGCAGACCGATGCGGCCGAGGGCGCTCGACAACGTGACGTGAATGCCGGGATTCTCCCGGCGTACGATCCGCGCGATGCGTTCCTCCATGGTCGTATTGACCGGCGCAAACACCGACGATACGGCGACCGACCGCAGGCCCTTGCGACGTATGTCACGCGCTACTCGCGACACCTCGCTGTCGCATAGGGGCGAGATTTCTCGGCCGTCGAACTCGTATCCCCCGGCGACGAGATATCGATGTTGACCGATCGCCGCGGCGAGATCGGCTGGCCAATCGATCATGGGTGGCAAATCCCGACAGGCTGGAAGAGCTGCTCGGATCACCGCCACCTCGAGCAGGTGCCGGCGTTCGACGAGAGCGTTGGAAAAATGTGTCGTGCCGATCATCACGGCCTCGACCTGTGGCGGAGCCAGGCCGGAGGAATCCAAAACGCTCCGCAGAGCAGCCACGATGCCGCTGCTGACGTCCGCGGTGGTCGGACGCTTCGTGGTCGCGGTCACCGCGTCGCCGTTCATCACGACCGCGTCGGTATGGGTCCCGCCGACATCCACTCCAATCTTCATGGCCGTCATGGCGCTCAGGGCTTGCCGTAGATCGCTTGGATCGGGACGTTGCGACCGGCATATCCGACCCGGCGCAAGGTTGCCTTCCAGGCGGCGAAAACGACTCGGTCGCGGCGTAGGGCTGGATAGCTGCTGACCGCGACCAGGATCACTTCCTTGCCCAACAGGAATTCCCTGGACTCCGAATTGGTGAATGTCTCGCCGGTCGGGGTCACATAACAGATCGAGTCGGGAGCCATGGCCAACGGGCGGTCGGTCGCCGTGTCCCAGGCGATCAGGTTTTGACTTTGATTGATCAGAACCACTTCGTGACCGGCCTTGTCACGCACCGTGACCAGTCCGAAGTTGATCGTCTGAGCAGTGCCTTCGCGCACCACGGTTTCGCCTTCCTCCTTGACGCGGACGATCTCGCCGCGAAAAAACGCGCGGGCGTAGCGGCCGGACGCCCTGAGCACATCGAGCAACGCGGCCACCGGGTCCGGCGCCAGGCGCAAGGCGTAGCCGACCCGTTCCGCGAGGCGCAGCGTGCCTCGGATCGGTACCGTTCTCTTCAACGTCTTGGCGTTCATCGGCCAGATGGTCAAGCCCGCGAGATTGGAAAAGCTCTGGGCGCTGATCACGGCGCTTGCAAGCTCGTCGGCTTCGACGGTGGTCTCGACCCGGCTCAAGGTCGCGGACTGGGTCGCCTCGAGGTTGCTGAGCACCGCCGGCACCGGCGACAATCGGGTGTAGGTGGACGCGCTCAGCTCGGGTATGGCGCGACCGGCTCCGTCGCCGTCCACGACCGGTAGATCCAGCACGAAGCCCAACAGCGGTGTCGGTACCGACGTGGACTGCACGCCGGTTTCGAGCGGGATGGCAAAGCCGACCTTCTTGCCGTAACGCTCGCGATAAAGCTCGCTGAACTGTTCAAAGGACGCGAACACGCCTGCCAGCTCGGTGGTGTCGACCGCCTCGAAGGGATTGCCGTAGCCGCTGTTCACGGCGGTCACTCGACGCCGATGCTGAGCCGCCTCCTTGACGCTGACGATTCGAATCCGGCCCTTGTCCGGCAGGTACCTTTCGATCATCTCCAATGCCGGTCTCAGGGTACCGCCGCCAGCGCTCCCCAAGAAAGTGGCGCCGACGGCGATATCACGCAGCTGCAATTTGTTGATCTTCCTCATTTTTCCTCCACAAGCCGGCGAGCACCGGCGGGTCGGGCCATGGTGGATACCTCATCGAGCGAGCTCGGCTTGAAACGCCCGGCCGTCGAGTCGGCACGGCTGCCACAGAACAAGACGCGCTGAACGAGAGCTCGGGTCGCGGCCTGAGCTCGCTCGCTGTCGAGGCGGATGGCGCGAGCTGCTTCGAGATCGCCGTCGGCTTCCAGCAAGTGGATCAGCCGCTTGCCCGCGAGCTCGGCATATTGGGTCTGATGGCGCTGGCAGGCGAGCTCGAATGCCTTCCTGAAGGCCTCTCCGGCGGCGTCGCGATGGCGCCTGGCCGCCGAGCTCGCGCCGCTCTCTTGAGCACTGAGCTGGAGCTCGATATCTCCCCGCAGGCAAAGCAATTCGGCCTCGTAGGCCAGCTCGCGGTTCGAGTCGATATGCGTCAGGCTGGTTTCGAGCAGCGACCGGGCCTGAACGAGATTTCCAACCTGGAGGCAGACTTCAGCGACCAGACAGCCGCAGTAGGCCAGGGCGACCCCTCCCATCAATTGAGGAAACCGCCGGTAGTTGGCCAGACTGTCGGCGAGCACCTCTTCGGCGCTGCCGGCTTCGGCCCGTGCCCAATCCCGGCAAATGAGCCCGACGATCTCATAGTTTGGAAATCCGGCTTTGCGCGATAGATCGATGAGCTCTCTGGATGCGATGCGGGTGGCCTGGGGATCGCGCCGATTGCGGTGCATACAGGTCGAGGTGTTCAAAGCGATGGCGAGGCTGAAAGGATGTGATAGCTCACGTGCCAGGTTCAGCAATTCATCGTTTCGCGCCAGGGCGTCGTCGGTGCTACCCATCTGCCAGAGTGACCAGACCGAGAACATGCCGGCCAGGATGCGCGGATCCTGACCGTAGGTGGTGCGATGAGCGGCATGTTGCCGCGGGTCGTAGAGCGCGCGAACCCGCTCGGCGTTGAACAGCGAGTCCGGCAGCTCGCTGAGCCAGAACTGACTGTTGGCCAGGGCGGTATGGGCCTCCATCAGCAGGTCTGAATCATCGCTTTCGCGGGCGACCTGAAAGCACTCCTCAGCCGACGTCAACGCCTGCTCGTACTTGCCGTGAAAGAGGTTGAAGGACCAAAGGCCGAAGAGCACTTGCGATAGCTCCTGCCGTCTGTCGAGCCTCAGACACAGCTCCCGAGCTCGGTCGTAGGCGCGCTTGACTTCGGGGGACGTCCATCCCCGGACAACTTTCAAGACAGTGCTCAAGCGCACCTGTAGGAGCAGCTCTTGCTGGTCGCGGTCGACGCCGGGTGGACGGTGTTCGATATGGTTCAGGGCCTCGTCGAGATGCCCGAAGGCCTCCTGATAAGCGCTGAGCCCCAGCTCCTGTTCGCCGGCTCGCAGCAGGTAGTCGATCGCTTTGGCGACCACCGTCGGTTCCGGGTTCTGGGCATCGACGGCACGGCTCCAATGGAAAGCGAGCAGCGGCAAGACGCCGGTCTGCTCTCCCTCGAGCTGATGTGGGGCCAGCTCGCTCGGCGGATCCTCCAGCACCTCGGCGACCTGGCGATGAATCTCCTGACGCCGACTCCTGAGCAGCGATTTATAGGCCGCTTCCTGGATCAGCGCGTGTTTGAAAACGTAGAGTGACTCCGGCGGCTCCCCCTGCTGAAATACCAGCTCGGCGGCGACGAGCCGGCCGAGATCGTTGCGCAGGGTCTCTTCTTTGACCGGCGAGACGGTGAGCAGCATGCGGTAGGAAAACTGCCGTCCCAGCACCGCGGCCACCTGGATGATCGTTCTCACGGTCGCCAGGCGGTCGAGGCGAGCCATCAGCCAGTCCTGTAGCGTGGCGGGGATGGTCAGCGATCGCATCGATCCGATCAACTCGTAGCGATCGCTTTCTTCTTTGAGGGAATCCGACTGCAAGAGGATCTTGGTCAGCTCCTCGACAAAGAGTGGTACGCCATCTGTCCGGTTGACCAGTTGTTGAACGACGGCAGGGGGTAGTTTCTTGTGCTGCGAGACTTCACCCACCAGCGTTTCGATCTGTTCCGGATTCAAACGCTGCAGCTCGATCTCACGCACCGAGCCGTGGTCTTTCCACGGGTGCACGAATTCCGGGCGGAACGTCAAGATCAGCAGGATGCGAGTGGTCGAGAGACGCTCGATGAGTAAGCTCAGCAGCTCGAGCGTCGTCGGATCGATCCAATGGAGATCCTCCCAAACCATCAGCGCCGGTTGTCCCTGGGCCTGTTCGAGAAGCCACTCGACGATCGCCGCTTGGGTTTGATCGCGCAGATCCTGGGGATCGAGCTTGTCGAGGACTCTGTAGCGTGACATCGAGCCCTTCACGGAAAGCAGATTGGCGAAGTATGGCAGTGCCTTGCGGCCGGAACCGTCCCGCGCTTCGAGCATCCGCTCGAGCTTCTCGAGCTTCTCTTCTGAAGCATCAGCCGGCGACAGGCCAAGCTGGCTCCGCAAGTGGTCAACCACCGGATAGAAGGCACTCTGTCGGAAGTAGGACGAGCAGTGGAACTCGAGGCCGCGATAGGTCTCGCCGACCATCAGGCGATGTTGAACCCAGCGCGCCAGGCTCGATTTCCCAATGCCGGCTTCACCGCACAGCAGGACGGCTTGCCCTCGTGATCGCTGAACCTCCGCCCAGAGGTCCAGTAGCTCGGCCTGTTGGTCATCGCGACCGACAAGGTTAGGGGCGGCGACCCGGCGTGTGTTGCCGGGATGGCGATGATGCCGAGGAGCCCTCTCTTCGACAACATGATAAATCGGCATCGGCGTCTCGACACCCTTCAGGGTGTGCGATCCGAGGCTCTTGCAGCGGAAGTGCTTTCGCACCAACTCCTCGGTGGCCGCGCTGATGACCAGCGTATCGGGCTCCGCAAGGCCTTGCAGCCGCGCCGCGATATTCGGCGTCTCGCCCAAGGCCAACTGCTCGTAGCGACCGGCACCGCCCATCGCCCCGATCACTACCAGGCCGGTATGGGCTCCGATGCGCACCGCGAGTTGCTGATCCTGACTGGCTGTCCTATCGTTGTTCAGGGACTCCAGGGCTTCGAGGATCTTCAGGCCGGCCCGCACCGCGCGATAGGGACAATCTTCGTGGGTTTGTGGAAAGCCGAAATAGACCAGCAGACCATCGCCGAGATACTGAGCGATATAGCCACCGAAGTGGTAGATCACCTCGGCACATGTCTGCTGATAGGCGCGGATCAGCTCACGAAGATCCTCGGGATCGAGAGCGGCGGAAAGCCCCGTCGAGCCGACAAGATCGCAAAACATCACCGTCAGTTGACGGCGCTGCGCCTCTTCTGAGTTAGAAACCTCTCGGTATTCGGATGCTTGTTCGAGCGCTTCGGTGGCCCGGTCGGCGTCGGCCTGTCGATCCGTCGCGGTCCCCAGTCGAGTGCCGCACTCGGGGCAAAACTTGGCGCTAGGCCGAACCTTCTGATCGCAAGCCGGGCAGCGACGCTTCAAAGGAGCACCACACTCCTCGCAGAAGTTGGCGGTGTCGCTGCCCACGAATTGGCAAACAGAACATTGCATCCCTGGTAAAGATCGCCTCGTGAAAGTGCCGAGATCTGCTGTCGCTGCGTGAACGATAGAGATGCCGGCTGTAGTTTGTAGATCAGCCTCGGAGAGGACGCGTATTTCGACCGCCGATCTGGTCATCGGGGGTCAAGTTTTTTTAGGCAGATCGATGTCCGGCTCGCCAGCACCCTGCTCGGGTGGGGCCGCGACCCTCCGAGACGACGGCTCAGCTCCGCGGTCCTGCGAAGCCGAGTCGAAGAATTGTCAGCTGCCGCCGCGCGTCAGAAGCAGCATGGCGGGTTGGTCTCCTGGAGGAGAAATGTCAGGCATCGCCCTCAGATTTAGCCTCGCACGCCAGGCCGAGCGCGCTGAATAGCAGAGGCGCCAGGCCGATCCAGGCGCCGATGGTCAGGTAGCGGATCAGGTCGGATAGCGGCGCGTCCGGGCCGAAAGCAATGAACAGTTCCTTCAGCCCGCCGCGCAGGGCGAGGAGCCCCGCGATGCCGATCGCCACGGCAGCCAAGGGCCGCCAGCCTTCGGCCGGCAAGGTGATCTTCGGCCCGCGTCTCAACAGGCTGATGATCCAGAAGCCAGCCAGGGCACCGCTGGCGGCCGGAGCGGCCGAGTCGGCGGAGGCGGGCAGGACGATCAGGCACCAGGCGCCGATGATCGCGGCGACGGCGATCGCCTGCCGCTTGAACCCGAGGCTGGCCCACCCATCCGGTGGACGGCGGGCAAGCCGCCAGGCGATGGCGGCCAGCGCGGCGCCAATGGCGACGCCGGCGATAACGTCACGCGGCGTGTGGACGCCGAGATAGACACGGCTCGACGCCACCCCGGCGACCAACACGACGACCGCGGCCCAGCGCCAGAGACGTCCTCGACCGTCGCGATAGCGGCCCAGCTCGAGTGCCAGCCAGGGCCAGATCGTCGCGGCGATCTGCGCGTGGCCGCTCGGGAACGACCAGCCGGTGACGTGAATCAGCTGCGAGAGGTTCGGCCTCGGCACTTCGAAGAGCTCCTTGAGGCTGACGTTGAGCATCGCCGAGCCGAGCAGCAAGAGCCCGAAACGGGCGAAGGTCTGGGGACGCCAGAGCCAGTAGCCGACAGACACGAAGAGCAGGAAGAAGCCTGCGTCGCCCAGCGACGTGAAGAACTTGAACAGCGCCGTCAGCTCGGGCGTGCGATGAGCGATGACCCATTCCATCAGCGGCCCTTGAATTCGTGCCGCGCCGATCGTCTCAGCCCGCGTACGGCACCGGCGGATGCTCGGCGATGAACTCGACGACCTCGTCGATGTCGTCGGTGATCGTCAGCAACTCGCCATACTGGCGGTCGGCGGCGAGACCCTGCAGAACGGGATAGACGGGCTTTTCCTCCGTCCAGTAGCGGCGGCCCAGGAATACCATCGGGCTGACCAGCTTGAAGGTGCCGTAGTGGTTTTGGGCGGCGTCCTGGAAAATCTCCTGGATGGTGCCTGCTGAGCCCGGAGCGTAGACCACGCCGTGGGTGGCGATTGCCAGTAGGCCGTCTTCTCGCAGGCTGTTGGAGAAGTACTTGGCGATGTGGCTGGCGAGCAGGTTCGGCGGCTCGTGACCGTAGAACCAGGTGGGGATGCCGAGGCTTTCGCCGCCGCCCGGGAAAGTCTCGCGGACTTCGAGGGCGGTGTCGAGCCAGGCGTCGTGACGGTAGGTCGGGGCCGGGGCCATGATCTCGAGCGCGAGGTCGATCGCGGTCGATGATTCTCCCGCTAGCCAAGCCCCCAGGTGGCAAGCTTCCATCGCCCCGGGACCGCCGCCACTGGTCATCAAGACGCGAGGGTCGCGAGCTGCCAGCCGCTGGGCGATGAGCGCGACCTTGCGGTATTCAGGATCAGTCCGGTGCATCGCGTGACCGCCCATGATGGCGATGACATGACGCGACTCCTCGCCGCCATGGATCAGATCGGTCAGGCCGTCGTCGATGGCGTGATCGTGGAGGCGCTGAGCCAGCGTCTCGAGCAGCGGCGGTGGGCCGGACGCCTGACGATGACCGTCGAAATGGGCGTAGATCCTCTGATCGAGGCTCTGGGCAAAGCTCTCCGGATTGCCGCGCTCGTAGCCCTCGAGCAACTCCTCGACCGTATAAAGGACCGGGCGATATAAGGCGTAGGGCAAGTCCGGCAGCTCGGGGAAGATCAGGCCGCCAGTCCTGCGGACATGGCGGCTCGCGGTCTCATCCAGGTCGCAACCCAGCAACACCATGCCAGGGCGCGGGTCGGCGAGCAGGGCCTCCGTCTCCTGGCTCAGGTCCAAACCCTGGATGACACACTTGCCCAGGTCGCCGGTGGCGACCTGTTGACGGAAGTCTTCGATAGAGTCGATCTCGATATGCATGGCGAAGCAGTATCTCGAATCGTCCTGGCCTCCGGCAACCCGGTGAAGCGCCAGGCCACGGAATCGGGCTTTCGGCGGGTTTTCCCGGACCTGTCCTTCGAGGTCACCACCGTCTCGGTGCCTTCCGGGGTGCCGGACCAACCGCGATCCGATTTCGAAACCCTCGCCGGTGCCGAGAACCGGGTCGCCGGCGCTCGGCGCGCGTACCCCGAGGCCGACTATTGGATCGGCCTCGAGGGAGGCATCGATGACGACGGCGACGAGATGGTGGCCTTTGCCTGGGTGGTGGTGTGCTCGCCCTCCGGCAGTGGCCGAAGCCGAACCGGCACCTTCGCGCTGCCGGGAGAAGTCGCCGCCCTGGTTCGCCAGGGCCGGGAGCTGGGCGAAGCTGACGACATCGTCTTCGGCCGCACCAACTCCAAGCACAAGGAAGGAGCAGTGGGCCTTCTGACCGGCGGCGTCATCGATCGCAAGCAGCTCTATGAGCAGTCGGTGGTCCTGGCGCTGGTGCCGCTACGTAACGTCGAGCTGTACGGTACGTAGAGCCAGGGCCGCAGTCCCCTTTAGGGGGCTTTCACTCGGTAGCACGGGGCTTTAGCCCCGTGCCACCGGCGTTGGTCCTACCGGCGTCGGTCACGCGTCGTTCACTGAGCCTTCAGCCCTTCCAAGACCTGCGTAATACGCTGCTTCTGATCATCCGGCGCCATCTCGAGCGCTTTCGAATAATTGGCGATCGCTTCTTTGATCAGACCCTTATTGGCCTGACCCTCGCCCAGGCTATCCCAGACGTTCCAAGACTCCGGATAGTCGCGGGTATTCTTCTTGAAGATTTCAATCGCCTTGTCGACGTTGCCGCGGCCCATGTACTGGTAACCCAACATATTGGTCTGCTGCTCGTTGGCCATCTCGATCAGCTTGTCGCCGAGCGCGAGGGCCTCCTCGTTCTTGCCGGCGCGTTCCAGCAGCCCGGCCTTGACCCGTAGGGTGGCGAAGTTCTCTTCCCGCGACAGCGCTTGATCAGCCCAGGTCATACAGTCCTCGTGGTCGATATTGTTCTGCAGACAATAGTTCGCGGCGCTCTGCCAGCCCTGCCAGGAAAAGCCGGGCAGCGAGCGCAGGTCGCGACGAATCTTGGCCATCACCAGCGCCGGGGTGTCGAACTCGATCTCGAAGGGCACCTCGAGCTCCTCCCAGTGGAGCACCACGATGCCGCCATCGGAAGTGATGTGGTCAAAGCGGTACTGCATCACCTCCTGGAACGGAGCCTTCTGCGGACGAACCGACACCCGCAGGGCGTCCTCGTTCTCGTCGTAGTGAAAGCTGCCCCAGGATGTGGAGTTGGTGGAGAACATCACCTGCCACTCCTTCTCGCCGGGCATCATGTGCAGGCCGTAGGTGCCGGCCGCGAGGTCCTTGCCTTCGATCTTGACCGGATCTGAGAAATGGATGGTGGTGTTCTCATTAGCGCCGGCACGCCAGACGTTGTCATACGGCACCAGCCCGCCCCAGATCTGCCGACCGCGGACCTGGGGTCGGTGGTAGTCGACGGTCACCGTGCTGATGCCGATGGTCTGGGTGATCGACTGCTGCTGGCTTTGTCGGGGTAGCCCCGAGATGCTCTGCTGGGCCAATGCCGGCAGAGCAGCCAGGGCTGCCAGAAATAGGGTGATGACGACGCGCGAAGTGGATTTCCTCATGATTGAGTCTCCAGGTTCCCTCGCCGGGGGCGAGTGGAAGGTTGTGCCGGACGGCGTCCGGCGCCTCGGCGCCGGGCGACAGAGAGCGGGCCGGTGAGCCGCCGTGCCGTCCGAATCTCCATGTTTGCATCTCCTGCCCGATCCCATCCGGTACGTGGGGATAGGGCCAAAGTTGCAGGCATCACAGTGTACGGGGCGGGTTCCGGGACGGTCGTCGCCGCTTCCGGGACGAAGCCTACATTCGACGCGATGGGGCTCTCATCGAGCCGCGATGCGTCTTGACGACACATGTCCAAGTGCTCCTTTCGGGAAACTTGCGCCGGTTCAGCACGTAGAGAAAAGCGCAACAAGTCAACTCTCAGGGAGTCTGCCATGAACCGATTCGCCGTCCTGATCGTGCTCGCCCTTCTCCTCGCACCCCAGCTCGCGGCTGAGACCGACAACGATTGGCCGCAGTACCGCGGCCCGGCGCGCGACGGTACTTCGCCGGAATCAGGACTGATGGCGGAGTGGCCCGAAGACGGGCCGAAGGTCCTGTGGAAGCGCGATATCGGCACCGGGTTTTCCGGTTTGGCGGTGGCCGGCGACAAGATCTACACCATGATGGCGGAGAACGACAAAGAGTATGCCGTGGCCTTCGACGCCAACAGCGGCAAGGAGCTATGGCGCACCGAGGTCGGCGCCAATTTTCCCAGCGAGTTTGGCGACGGCCCGCGTTCGACCCCGGCGGTGGCCGGCGAGCACGTCGTCGTGCTCGGTTCCTACGGTGACCTGCTGGGACTCGCCGCCAAGGACGGCGCCAAGCGCTGGTCGCTCAGCTTGCCCAAAGACTTCGGCGGCGCCGTGCCGTCGCACGGTTATTCCACCGCGCCGATGGTCGAGGGCGACCTGCTGGTGATCGAAGTCGGCGGCGGCCGCGACAAGGCCTACGCCGCTCTGGATCCCGCGACCGGAAAGACCCGCTGGACCACCCAGGACGGCAGTGCCACCTACACCTCGCCGATCGCTGACACCCTCGGCGGCCAGCGCCAGCTGATTTCCCTCGGCGGACACCAGATCGTCTCCCTCGACACCGACGGCGGGCTGATCTGGTCGCACCAGTGGGACGGCGGCATCGCGATGCCGATCTTCATCGCTCCCGACAAGCTCTTCGTTTCTACCTTCAATACTTCGATGATGGCCCAACTCCACCAGGAAGCCGGCGCGATCAAGGTCGAGCAGGTGTGGCAGAACGCCGAGATGAACAACCATTTCAACTCCTCGGTGGTTCACGACGGCTATATCTACGGCTTCGACAACAACATCCTGAAATGCGTCTCGGTCGAGGACGGTCAGCGCATGTGGGCCAAGCGCGGTTTCGGTGAAGGCTCCCTGATCCTGGCCGACGGCCACCTGATCATCCTCTCCGAGCGCGGCCAGCTGCTATTGGCCAAGGCCACCCATGAGGGCTTCGAGGAAGGAGGGCGCTTCCAGGCCCTCGAGGGCAAGTCCTGGACCTCCCC